>Ga0207862_1000186_pt1 | contig 17632 bp, 14 predicted proteins | sample LuqExpMetageno81_FD_187838 | JGI IMG/M metagenome (GOLD analysis project Ga0207862, IMG submission 187838) | Tropical forest soil microbial communities from Luquillo Experimental Forest, Puerto Rico - Sample 81 (SPAdes) | ecosystem: Environmental > Terrestrial > Soil > Tropical forest ... | reverse complement strand
CTAGGCACGCGAATCGTTGCGTTTTACATCACTCGCCCAAAGCCAGCGTACCTTTCGGCCCAGTGATTCTTGCCCGCAGGTGGGCCGGTTTGCCGCTCTCGACCGCGGCGTCGATCCCCAGCTTCTGGAACTCGGCCGTCAGCGACGCCGCCTCAGGAGTGACGACCGCGAAGCTCTCCAGCGTGCAGCCCGTCGGAGCATCGACAGACGGATGCACTGTGTCGGCGCCCCACTGGATGAAGAACGGAAGCAGCCCGCCCCGATTGTCATCGGGGGCGAGCGATTGCCAGTGCAGCATTTTACCGTCGGGGCGGGCGCGCGAACCTGGCGTGGGGCCGGAGAAGGCCACGCCCGCTTTTTTCCAGCGCTCGGCGAGTCCCACAATGTCAGAGGTATGCGCGACCCACCAAATCAGCGCCGGCACGGCGAGCTGATTAAGGCCGGCGAGCGGACCGCGCCAGGTGATGCCCTTCTGTTGTGGGTCGGGCGCTATCACCTCGAGGTAGCGGAGTGGCCCCAGTGCGAGGAGCGCATTGCGGGTGCCGCGCCCCGGATGAACTCCGCCCATGGCCGGGCGCACACCGGTGTGCTGCTCGACGAATGCGATACCTTCATCGAGATCACTGCAGCCCAACAGAAGATGATCGAGCATGGTAGGAACCTTATCCGTCGCAAACAAATTGTGAGTCATCGCGGCCGCCGCGCCGCCTGTAATGATAAGAAAGTGTCGCCGCGAAATCATTCAGGCACCCCAGCTATCTGGAATTCACGCGCCATTCTATAACGTCAGGAAGCTGCGGGGGTGACTCTATTCTGCTACTCTCGACACCGATGCAAAATGGATACTACGACCTGCCGCCTGGCAAGCTTGCCAACGTGGTGACCTACCTCGAGATGCGCCAGCCTCCTGCGCCTGGCACTCCCACAGCGTCGGAGTATGTCATTCGTCGTATCGCGCAAACCGATCTCGAGTGGTACCGCCGCCTCTACCGGCGCATCGGCGAACCGTGGCTGTGGTTCAGCCGCCTGCGCATGGCCGACGAGGAATTGCGTGCCGCGCTCGAAGATCCGGCCATCGACATATTTGTGCTCTCGCACCAGGGTGAAGATCACGGCCTGCTGGAGTTCGATCGCCGGAACATGCCGGACATCGAGATCACGTTCTTCGGCGTCACGCAGGAAATGATCGGCAAGGGAGCGGGCCGCGCGTTGCTGGCGCACTGCCTGCCGCTCGCTTGGGAGTACCATCCGCAGCGCGTGTGGTTGCATACTTGCACCTCGGACCATCCGTCGGCACTGGCGTTCTATCAAAAGATGGGGTTCGTGCCGTATAAGCGCGCGCTTGAGGTCGCCGACGATCCGCGGCTCAACGGTGAAATGCCTCGCAACGCCGCGCCGCACGTGCCGATTCTGTGACGGCGGTTCACGGCCTTACGTAAACCGTGCCGCCCTTCATCACGAAGTTTACCTTTTGCAATTCCTGTACGTCCGCTAGCGGGTCGCCCGGAACCGCGACAATGTCAGCGAGCTTCCCGGCTTCCACCGAACCGATCTTGTCCAGCATGCCTAGCAACTCCGCTGCCGTCATCGTCGCCGAGCGGAGTGCCTGTGCAGGAGTCATCCCGGCCTTCACCATCAGGGGAAATTCCTTCGCCGGGTTGATCTTCCAGTCGAAGCCTCCGGCGTCGGTGCCGAACGCAATCTTCACGCCCGCTTTGAGTGCGCGGTTAAACGTCTCCTCATGGATCCGGACCATGTCAATCCATACCTTTGCACCTGTGGCTGCGCGGCCTTCCGCTACGTACTCTCCAACAAAGAGCGTGGGTACGTAGTAGATTCCCTTGGCCACCATCGTCTTCAGGTCGGCGTCGGCGATGTATTGGCCATGCTCGATCGTGTCCACTCCCGCTTCTACTGAGTTGTGCACGCCATTCAACGCGCTTGCATGGGAAGCGACTTTGCGGCGCTCGCGATGTGCCTCATCTACGATCGCTTTCAGTTCTTCCAGAGTGAAGGTCGGAATGTCGTCGAGCGCACCATCGGGCCGCACGAAGTAGCTGCGGTCGCTGTACACCTTGATCCAGTCCACGCCGTTGGAGATCTGCTCGCGTACCGCCTTGCGTCCATCCGCAGGACCATCGACTTCCTGCACGCCCTTGGGCATCTTCAATTCCCACGAATATCCCAGCAATGGATAGGCGCCAGTGACGTTCATCGAGCGTCCTGCGACCTGCATGCGCGGTCCCGGAATCACGCCGTTGTTGATCGCCTTTTTGATGTCCACATCGGCATAACCCGCGCCTTCGGTTTCGAGGTCGCGGATGGTGGTGAAGCCATACTCCAGCGCGCGTCTGGCGGAAATCGTCCCCAAGATCGTGCGATACGGAGTGGACCACTTCAGGAGCTGTACATCGTAGTCCTCGGCCGTAATGTCGCCCTGCAGTAACACGTGGGTGTGCGTGTCGATCAGGCCGGGAAGACACACTTCGCGGCTGAGATCGATGACCTCGGCTCCGGCTTCAGGCGTCGCTACGCCGACCGCCTCGACCTTCTCTCCGGACACGCGCACGGTAACGTTCTTCTGCGGCGCATCGCTCTTGCCGTCGTAGAGCGTCCCGCAGCGCAGGTAGGTCACTTTGCCGGGCGCAGCGGCTGGCTTGCCCTGCGCCATCGTCAGCGAACTCATAAATAGAACGGCGGGAAGGACGAACTTCATGGTTGCCTCCGGAACGCTTGATGGGAAACTGGGAGAATACTACGGCTGGCTGGGGATCGGTCGGCCCTTGCATCCCAGCTTCTCCACAGCGTCAGCCACGTTCTTGTATTCGAGCGAAGCCTTCACGTTTTCGTGCACGGTCAGATAGGTGCGCATCAGCAGCGGACATGCCTCCGTCAAACCGAGACGCGAAACCAGTGCCACTGCAAACGGGCTGGGAAACGGACCAGCTAAACCGTAGAACTTTTCGAGGACCGGACCCAGCGCCGGTTTGTTCTTGCGCAGGATTTCATCCAGCGCGGTCTGTAACTCCTGTTCCTTTTCCGACAATCCCTGCGGAGGATTCGCAGCGGTCTCTTCCGCCGGACGGTCGCCGCGCCACATGCGCTCTTCGAAATAGAGAAGGTTGCGCACGCATTCCACCGAACAACCGGTCTGGTAGATGGCGTTGGCCAGCGCCTGTCGCATCGCCAGGCTTTCGGTCGGCAGCAGCAACTCCGAAAGGCGCGACACGCGAACGGCGTCCTTGCGGTCCACCAGGAACTGCAGCGCAGCCAGGCGTACCGGCTGGTTTTGAGCGCCTGCGGCCACTACTGCCAGCAAATCGGAAGAACGTTGTCCAGAATAGCTGGCCAGCCGCTTGACGGTGGCCACGTCGCCCTTCTTGTCCATTGCCGAACGTGCCAACGCGTCGATGCGCGCGTTGCGCCAGGTGGTGAAAACAGTTCCGGCCAGCAGGATAAGGATGATGGCGATACCGATACGAGCCGGCCGAAATCCAAAGTCGTCCAGAATTGACATGATGTGACTCTACGGTATCAGAGCCCCTACAGTTCGTAGGAGCCACCTTGCGTCCGCCTACCGCGCATAGCCATCGCACAGCTCGATGTTCACGGCGCACAGCCACGAATTTCGCCCCGGCGTTAGTATTTCCCCATGAGTTCCAACCCCGCCGTCGAAGCCGCCATCGAGCGCGAAAAGGTCTTCGAAGCCTTCGAGAACCTGATGCCGTTCCGCGTGCAGGACATCCTGCTGGTTTCCAGCCTGTACGACTCCTTCATCCTGCGGGAAGACGGGCGGCTGAACGAACTGCTCATTGGCGAGTCCTACGAACTCAACCTGCAGAACGTACCGCGGATTACCCACGTCAAGACCGGCGCCGAGGCCCTGAATCTGGCCAAGTCCGATTCGCGCTTCAACCTCATCGTCACCAACCTGGAAGTCGAGGACATGAGTGCCGCAGAAATGGCCACCGAGGTCAAGCGTGCCGGGCTGGACGTGCCGGTGGTCGTGCTTGCCTACGACTACCGCGAGGTCAAGAACTTCGTCGCCCGGACGCCGCACAGCCCCATCGAGCGCATCTTTCTGTGGCAGGGCAACGCGCGCATCCTGATTTCCATCATCAAATACATCGAAGACAAACAGAACGCCGAGCACGACACCGACGCCATGGACGTGCCGGTGATGTTGGTGGTGGAAGACAACATTCGTTACTACTCGTCGTTCCTGCCGGTGATCTATACCGAACTCATCAGCCAGGCACGACGGCTTATCAGCGAAGGCCTAAACGTCGCCCATAAGCTGGTGCGGATGCGCGCGCGTCCCAAGATCCTGCTGGCCTCGGACTTCGAGAGCGGGGCGGAGCTGGCGCTGCGCTATCGCCAGAACCTGCTGGGCGTGGTGCTCGACGTTGAATTCCCCCGCCGGGGACAGCTTATGCCCGAAGCCGGATTCGAGCTGGCGCACATGATCCGCAGCGTGGTGCCGGATGTGCCGATCGTATTGCAATCCGGACGCACGGAATTCATGGACAAGGCGTACGCCGAGGAGTTTGCTTTTCTGCAGAAGCGCTCGCCCACGCTGCTGGGAGACTTGCGCAACTGGCTGATCGATCAGGTTGGCTTTGGCGACTTTGTTTTTCGGCTGCCCGATCGCAAGACCGAGGTGGCGCGTGCCAGCAACCTGGGCGAGCTGGAACAGGCGCTGCGCACTGTGCCGGCCGAGAGCATTTCGTATCACGCCGGCCGCAACCACTTCTCTCACTGGCTCATGGCCCGAACGGAGTTCGCCGTCGCACAGAAGCTGAGGCCGCGCAAGGTCTCGGATTTTGACAGCATCGAAGTGCTGCGCCGCGACCTCATCGAAGCCATCGTCAGCTACCGCCGCGAGCAGAGCCAGACACTGGTCGGCGACTTTAACACCGAGATGTTCCAGCCTCAAGACAACTACTTCCTGCGCATTGGCGACGGCTCTCTCGGTGGCAAGGCCCGCGGATTAGCCTTCGCCCGTCACCTGCTGCAGCCCAAGCACATGCCACGGCGCTTCTCCGGCGTGCGCATTTCCGTGCCGCGGACCGTCGTGCTGGCCACGGACACCTTCGACCGGTTTATGGCCGAAAACGAGCTGCACGACTTCGCCATGCGTTGCGCGAGCGACGCCGAAATCGTTGCCCGCTTCCTGGCCTCACCCCTACCGGCGGATGTGCAGGCGCACTTGCGAGCCTTTCTGGAGCAGGTGACTTTTCCGCTGGCGGTGCGATCGTCCAGTTTGCTGGAAGACTCGCGGTATCAACCTTTCTCCGGCGTGTATGACACCTTCATGCTGGGCAATCATGATCACGACATTGAGGTACGGCTGCGCCAATTGAACGAAGCGATCAAGCGAGTGTATGCCTCGACTTTCAGCCAGCACTCGAAGGCGTATGTGCGGGCCACGCCGTACCGACTGGAAGAAGAGAAGATGGCGGTGATGATCCAGCAAGTAGTGGGCTCGGCGCATGGGCAGCGCTACTACCCGGACTTTTCTGGCGTAGTGCGCTCGCGCAACTTCTATCCCATGGAGCCGCAGACCCCGAAGGACGGTTTCGCCGCCGTCGCGCTCGGCATGGGCCGAGCCGTAGTTGGGGGAGGGAAGTGCCTCACCTTCAGTCCGCGCTATCCGCGTCACCTGGTGCAGTTTTCATCGGTGGAAGACGTTCTCGCCAACTCGCAGACCGAGTTCTGGGCGCTGGAGTTGACGCCGCGCGTGCATCACGAAGATCCGGCCGATGACCTGCGCGAAACGTCATTTTCCATTCGCGCCGCCGAGGCTGACGGCACTCTGGATATGGTGGCGTCCACCTATTCGGTCGAGAACCATGCCGTTTACGACGGACTGAGCAGGCCGGGCGCGCGCATTATCAGCTTCGCGCCGATTCTCAAACACGGATTGTTTCCGCTGCCGCAGATCCTCGAGCAGATCATGACTATCGGCGAAGACGCGATGGGGCGACCCGTCGAGATCGAGTTTGCGGTGAAAATGCCGCAGCGCCCGGGCGAGGATGCCGAATTCGGGTTTCTACAGATGCGCCCGCTGGTGATGTCGCGCGAAGGCGAAGAAGTGCGCATGGGCGAAGTTGAGGCCAGCAAGCTCATCTGCCAGAGTTCCAAGGTGCTGGGGCATGGGCGCATCGGCGACCTGCGTGACGCGATCGTGGTGGACTTTCACCGCTTCGAACGCGCCCGGAGCTATGACGTTGCGCGGAGCGTGGCCCACTTCAATGCGCAATTGAGCGCCGAGGGCAAGCCGTACGTACTGATCGGTGTCGGCCGGTGGGGTTCCAATGAACCCTGGCTGGGCATCCCCGTCGCTTGGGACCAGATCGCTGGGGCGCGCGTTATTGTCGAGTCCGGCTTCAAGGACTTCCGCGTCACACCGTCACAGGGAAGCCATTTCTTTCAGAACCTCACCGCTTTCCGCATTGGCTACTTCACGGTCAATCCGGATGCCGGTGAGGGCTTTGTCGATTGGGACTGGCTGACCGCGCAGTCCGGTACCGAGGACCACGGCTGCGTGCGCCTGCTCCACTTCGAGCGGCCCATCTCCGTGCTGATGGACGGCAAGACCGGGCAAGGGATGATCTTCAAGCCGCCAGCAACGGAGTCGGATGTGCCCTAAACCCGCGCCTCCCAGTCGTCCATCGCCGTTTCATTCCCATCCGTCCAGATCCATTCGATCTTCTGGTAGGTGAAGGCGACCTCTTCCTGCAGGTCGAATTTCTGCTGCGCGGGGTCTTCTATGTTCGGCATCATCGCGGTGACGGATGCGATGCTGGCGTTAGTCAGCTTTACGGTGTAGTACTGTACCTCGGAGCCTACTCCCGCTCCCGCCTTGATTTGGGGCTTCCAGAAATAAATGATGACCTCGGGCAGACTCTCGTTGGTACAAAGTGCGGTATACAGGGGAGGCGTCGCCCTGTCGGTAGTCTTCACCACGGTGAACGGCTTGTGCATGCGCTGTCCGGTGGGCAGGCCGCTGTTTGGATCGCGCGGGCTGACTACACTATGGTGATATGCGATTACCGCGATCGAGTCCTCTCGCCCCTTCTGCATGACGGAGCCCTTGATCCAGCCTTGTTTCTGCCCTCTGACTTTCATGTACGCCATCAACGCCATAGGTCCTCCCGGCAATCGATCTCAAAGTTGCCGCATATAACCGCCGAGCTTATCATTCGTCGCCGATCACCGTCATCCATTTCCGAACCCGCCAGGACTTCACCAGTCCGTGCCGCACGTAAGGATCGCCTTGTGCGAAGGCCTCCGCCGCGGCTGGCGAATCTCCGCGAAACACGATGACCACTCCATCCACCGGATCCGCCAGGGCCCCGCCCATAATCATTTCACCGCGCGCCTGCGACTGCCGGGCCAGCTCCAGGTGCTCAGCGCGCAACGGAGCCCGCCGCTCAACGTAATCTTCGACGATGTCATAGAAGAGAATGTGGTGCATCGCTCACCTCGCACTGCAAGCATAACAACCGCTGCGCCTCGGTTCATGTCTGCGCAATTTCGAAAAGCCCCGACCACGGTTTACACTGAATGAAGCGACGTTCGCAATGCATCGCGAAAGAACAGAAGGTCACGTCGCCATTCTGCACCATTATCGATAGACTCGAAACGCGGACGGATTTTTCAACCTAGATGTGTGGCATCGCCGGTTTTTCGCACCTTCGTAAGCCTTTGCCAGTCGGCGTGCTGACCGGCGCTGTGGATTCGATTACTCATCGCGGCCCCAACCAGAAGGCCCGCTTCGAGTGTGGTGAGATTTCGCTGGGAGCCACTCGCCTGGCCATCCTCGACATCGCCGGCGGCGATCAGCCGGTCTTCAGTGAAGATCGAGATGCCGTCATCGTGTACAACGGCGAGGTCTTCAACTTCGTGGAGTTGCGCGAGGAACTCGAGCACGAAGGCGTCGTCTTTCACACCCACTGCGACACCGAAGTCATCCTCAAGGCCTTTTTGCGCTGGGGAGATGCTTCGTTCGCGCGACTGCGTGGCATGTTTGCCATCGCCATCTGGGTGCAGTCGGAGCATCGCCTCGTATTGGCTCGCGACCGCATGGGCATCAAGCCGCTGTACTATTTCCAGCAGGACGGCGAATTGTATTTTGGCTCCGAGCTGAAGTGCTTGTTTGCCAATCCGAACGTACCGCGCAGTATTTGCCTCGACGGTCTCAACTGCTATCTCAACCTGAACTACGTCCCTGCGCCGTACACGCTCGTCGAAGGCATCGTGAAGCTGCTGCCCGGCCACATGCTCGAGTGGAAAGACGGCATCTGTACAACCCGTTCGTATTTGCCGCCGAAGGAGAAGCTTCCACCTCCCGCTTCGCTTGACGCCGCCTGCGAGCAGCTTGACGACCTATTGCAGAAGTCAGTGAAAGAGGAACTGGTTTCCGATGTGCCTCTTGGGGTGTGGCTCAGCGGCGGACTCGACTCATCTACTGTGCTGCATTACGCAACGCACGCCAGTCCTAGTCGCATTCACACCTTTGGCGTGACGTTTCAAGGACGGTCTTTCGACGAGAGCCGTTACATTCGCGAGGTCAGCCGATATTTCGGCACTGACCATACCGAGTTCGACCTGAACCCGGAAGCCGAATTGACCGACGCCATCCAGCAGATTGCGTATTACTCCGACGAGCCAAGCGCCGACGCTGGAGCTGTGCCTTTGTGGTTTCTCGCCAAGATGACGGCACAGGATGTTACCGTCATTCTCACGGGTGAAGGTGGTGACGAACTGTTTGCCGGATACCTTACCTACAAGGCGAACCGCTACAGCAACCTTGCGCGCAAATTTCCGTCAACGTTGCTCAAGGCCGGGCTGGCCGCCTCCAGCTTGCTTCCGGTGTCTGACGACAAGATCAGCTTCGAGTACAAGGTGAAGCGCTTCCTGCAAGGCTCGCTGCTGGATCCTGGCCGCGCTCACCTTTATTGGAACGGCACGTTCTCTGATGAGGAGAAGCAAGAGCTCTTTCGCTATGCCGACGGAACGCCCCTGGCCGGAGTACTGGCCAACCTGCGGCGAGGCGGGGACCTGGGCCGCTTCCTCGAGTTCGACCAGCGCTACTATCTGGCCGACGACATTCTCTACAAGGTGGATCGCATCAGCATGGCCCACTCGCTCGAGGTTCGGCCGCCCTTTCTCGATGACCGCGTCGTGGACTTCGCCAATCGCCTTCCCGACGACTACCGCTTGCGCGGCTCCGAGTCAAAGTATTTGCTGCGCCGCCTCATGCAAAACAAGCTGCCGCAGTCCGTGCTGCACCGCTCCAAGATCGGCTTCGACATTCCCATACACGAATGGTTCCGCGGCGTGCTGCGTCCGCTGCTGCTGGAGACGCTCTCGGAGGAAGCGGTTACAGCGAGCGGCCTGTTCCGCTGGCCCTACGTGCGCAAGTTGCTGGACGACCACTTGGAGCGCCGAGCGAATTTGGGATATCACTTATGGGGGCTGTTGGTCCTCTTCCTTTGGATGAAACGTTGGAACATCGAAACGGCAATCATGAGTACGGAAGCATCGAGTCAGCCGGCCACAGCCGGTGGAACGGTTGGATTGTCGTTTTCGCGGCCAGCCTCGTCTTCCTCGTAAGCGTCCTCGCGCCGCCACGCCTCGTCGATGACGTGGACGCCGTGCAGGCCACCATCGCGCGCAACATGCTGAGTTCGGGCGATTGGGTCACGGCCCGGCTCGACGGCGTTGCGTATCTGGAAAAATCGCCGCTCATTTACTGGATGATGGCCGCCACCTACAAAGTCGTCGGCGTGCACGACTGGGTGGCGCGTTTGCCGCTCGCGTTGGCCTGCATTCTGCTTTGTTGGGTGACTTACCGCTTCAGCCGCTGGGCCTTCGACGAAGACGCCGGTCTCTACGCCGGTCTTTCTGTGGCAACGGGCGTAGGCCTGTTCCTCTTCACCCGCATCCTGATCCCGGATGCGGTGCTTACGCTCACTATCAGCGGAGCGATCTGGGCTTGGCTGCGTCTGTTGGAGCCAGACGAAGCAGAACCGCGCAAGTGGGCGCTCGTCCTCGGCCTCTGCATGGGTTGCGGACTATTGCTGAAGGGCCTTATCGCGGTCGTCTTTCCCGCGCTTGCGGGCATGGTGTACATGGCGGTGACGCGCCAACTTTTTTCACGCACGGCGTGGAAGCGCCTGCACCTCATGCTCGCCGTCGTGGTTACGCTCTTCATCGCTGCACCCTGGCACGTGCTGGCCACTCTGCGCAATCCGCCGTACTTCGCATTCTCGCTGCATGCTGGACCGGGGGAGTACCGCGGCTTCTTCTGGTTCTACTTTTTCAACGAGCACCTGTTGCGCTTCCTTAACCTGCGCTACCCGCGCGACTACAACACCGTTCCGCGGACGTTGTTCTGGCTGCTGAATTTGGTTTGGCTGTTTCCGTGGTCGGCGTACCTGTTGGGTGCTCCCGCATTGTCGTACCAGCCGGTGACGCGCGCCGGGCGCGCGCGCCTGATGGCCGTGTGTTGGGCTGCGGTGGTGATGGTGTTCTTCACCTTCTCCACCACGCAGGAGTATTACTCCATGCCCATCTATCCGGCGCTGGCGCTGCTGATCGGCTCGGCGATGGCGGCGGGCGGGCGTTGGGTGCGTGCGGGTTCGCGTCTGTTGCTGGGCATTATCACGGTGCTGTTTGTCGTGCTTCTCGCGATTCTCGCGATGGTCTGGCACACGCCCGCGCCTGGCGATATTTCCAGTGCTCTGGCGCAGAACCCCGAGGCGTACACGCTGTCGATGGGACACATGCTCGACCTGCGGCTGGGCGCCTTTGCCTACCTCAAGCTGCCGCTGATGCTGGCTGCCCTGGCCTTCGGGATCGGAGCAGTCTCGCTCTTTGTGTGGCGCAATGAAATCCGCAAGCTGGCGCTGGCCCTTGCGTTTTGCATGATCGTATTCCTGCAGGCTGCGCGGATCGCGCTGGTCGTCTTCGATCCATATCTCGGTTCGTACCCGCTGGCCGTAGCGCTGAAGAGCAGTCCGTCCGGCGGGTTGATCGGTGCTAATGAGTACTACGCTTTTTCCTCTGTGTACTTCTACGCTAGCCGGGACGCGCTGCTGCTCAATGGCCGTGGCGCCAATCTGGAGTACGGTTCGTACGCCCCGGGCGCGCCGCCGGTGTTCATCGACGACGCCAAGTTCGTCGGGCTCTGGGACTCGCCCGCGCGCTACTACCTTCTGGTCTACGGTTCCACGTTGCCGCATGTCGAACAACTCGTCGGACGCGACCGGCTGCACGTAGTCAAGCAAAGCGGCGACAACTTTCTCGTCACGAATCAGCCACTGCCGTGAGAGAAGCAGCCTCCCTTCAAGCGCACGCCGCTCGAATCACCCAGCAAGATGTTTGCCTGTCGTAGAATTCACCCTTGCCAACTTCCTCTGAACTCGATCGCCTGCGCGTTGTTCTGGTGGCCACGCGCAACCCGCTCAATCTCGGGGCTGCCGCCCGTGCCATGAGTAATTTCGGTGTCATGCACCTGAGGGTGGTCAATCCGTTTGAGCCGGCGTTTCGGGAGGCCCGGTCCGCAGTCGGTCCCGCAGCGGACGTCCTTGCAAACGCCGCGCAATATGACTCCGTCGCCGATGCCGTATCCGATTGCGCCCTTGTTGTCGGCACCACCGCCATCCGGCAACGCGGGCTGCAGCACTCCGTGCATCGGCTAGACTCAGCGGCCGTTCAGATGCGCCATGCGCTGGCAAAGAGCCACGTCGCCCTGGTCTTTGGCTCCGAGAAGACCGGCTTGAGCAACGACGACCTCAGCCACTGCCACTGGCTGCTGCACATTCCGGCACGCGACGAGCATCTATCCATGAACCTCGGACAGGCGGTTGCTGTGACGCTGTATGAGCTTTCGCGCGAATCGAAGACCCTGCCTGTTGCCAAGGATGACCCGCCCGCCGCCGCGGCCGAACTCGAACGTATTACCGCGTTGCTGGTTGAGGCCTTGGAGACCAGCGGCTACGCCACCGCCGCGACTCTCGCCGCCACAGAGGAGAAAGCCCGCCGTATGGTACGTCGGATGGACCTCAGTGGCCGCGACGCCGACGTGCTGCTTGGTATGCTGCGACAAGTCCTGTGGAAGCTGAGAGTGGCCGGACGAGATACTAGGTCGTGAACCTATCGAATCTCAACGCGCTATGCACCGAAGCGTCACCCAGATCCAACCGGGCCCGGATTTCGCAGTCGGGCAACTGCCATGGGTTTGCCTCGAATACAGCCCGCCGCTCTATGGTGTGCTGGGGGAACACCACTATTGTGCGCAAATACAGCACAAAACAACCAATAGCTGACGACACTAACGTATGGTAACTATTTTTCGATGGCATCGGGCCCAATCTAACCGTACCGGAACCCAATGGTGGATTGCGCAATTCCTTCTTATCCGCTCCGTAAGACCGAGTAATTTCACGGAGTTGAGTTAACGATTCAAGAGCCAGACGGCGTTAGTTACTGTAGGTATCTTCTGTGCTCTAAGAGGTAAATCGTGAGGTTACTATGTTCACGATAAGCTTCCGAAGCTCTTATGATCCAGTAGGCGCTGTAGTCGAAGGAGGGAAGTCGTGCCACTATCCCAACATCCAATGTTGTAAAAAGTCGAAAACGCTACTTTCTACTTGCGCAAAAGCAAATTCCGAGTACCATTCTCTGGTAAAAGGGATGCAACTTTCGTAGCAGGTCACGATGCTACGCTTGTCAGCACTGTGTGATTTGAGCATTCGGGAAATGCGCCTTCGCGCCTTGTTAATCACGACACGGATGGAATAAAGACTGGGAACCACCGCACCGCGCGCTTGCACGCGGAGCGTGGTTTGCGGTTTTCTTTGTGCTATTCGGCTTGCATTGGGCGACTTTGCGAGGGGGGCTCGGTGTCGATAGACGACCGAGCTCGGATGGAGGCACAAGAGGGTGGAAGAAAACGGAATCAACCGGCTACCAACTGAAAGCTTGCGAACTTCGGACTTCAGCAAGATCATTCGGCAGCGAACGGCCGCGGTGAAGGGATTCCTGTTATTTTCTGGAATTCCCGAAGAAGACTGCGCAAATATCCTGGCTACGGCCCGGGAGAGAACCTATCCTGCCGGCAAGACTATGTTCTTTGAGGGCGACCCGGTTCGTCAGGTGGTGCTCCTGACCGGGGGCTGTGTGAAGCTCTCGCAGTCTGGCCCGCAGGGACGGGAAGTAATTCTGCGCTTGGTCGGTCCGGGAGAGTCTCTCTGTGCTGAGTGCTTTCCGAAGTATCATCACTGCTCGACCGGACAGACCATGAAGGAATCGTCCGCGTTTGTGTGGGAGGCTCACCAGTTCGAAGCCGTCGCACACAAGTATCCTGCTCTCGAGCGCAATATTTCCTGTGTCCTGTTGCGCACGCTGAATCAATTGGAAGTGCGGTTTCGTGAGATATCCACTGAAAAGGTCGCTCCGCGCCTGAGTAGCCAGTTGGTCCGGCTGGCGACTCAGTTAGGCCAGCGGATGAACGGTCATGTTGAAATCCGGCTCTCGCAGAGGGACCTTGCACAGCTCACCGGTACAACCTTGTTCACCGTCAGCCGTCTGCTTGGCCAATGGGAGGCCCAAGGATTTGTAAAGCCGCAGCGCCAGGGAGTACTCGTGCTAAACATGCAGGCCTTGGAAGCTCTGGCACAGTCGGACTGATTTCGCGGACTTAGAGCTCCGAACGACTAAGCGCGCGCAGGCGTGCCTGGGCAGAGTCGGCTTCGAGACTATCATTCGCTCTCGGGCCTGTTTTTTGGTCCGAATCAAGCGCCATCTCGGCGGCTGCCGCTAACACTTCCTTCAGACGATCCGCGCACCCGTACCTATTGGCAGGAATCAGCTAACTTTTTGATTTTGGTGACGTGCAGTGTCCTTGGTTTGGCTTCTGTCGCGGGATTGTTTTTTGTGGTGATCGTTCCAGTAATCTCCACGAGCATTCCGTTGTAGCTGAAGAGCTGGCTGTGTGAACCTTTCAGCAGCAGGCGCTCCCCTCCGTTCGACAGAAGCTTGAACGATCCATTTATGCCCATCAGACAGCCTGCTACGGTCACGGTAGACTGACCACTCTGCTGGGCTGAACAAGCACCCAGCAGCACGAGGACACAGAGCAGTGTGGACGTAATACGCATGGTCTACTCCTAAGACAAACGCGAGACAGAAGATGTGGTCGCGAAATTCCGAAGTCAGGCGGGATATCGCCACGACCGATCACTGGGCGTCGAATTCAAACCTGACCGATCTCTTCCAGCAGCTGGATTCTTAGTGTAGCGCCGACTTTGATCAGACCAAGGTTTTTGCCACAGCCGTCGAGTTAGTTTTCGAATGGTTTAGGTTGCAGTTAATCGACTGCGCGCTGCGTTTCTTCCGGGCGACCTTCAATTTCCTGCCGCACCAGCTTTTCTCTGATGTCCCGTGATAGGAGATCTTCCTGTCACCTCAATCTCTCTTATGTCGGGGCATGGGTCTGGGATGATCCGTCGGTGGGCGGAGGAACGGGGTGTGGGTTCAGCGGTTGAACCGCACTGTTCGGCGAAGAAGACTTCGGAGGCTCCGTGGGATTGCTGGTTCCAGTCGCACCAGGAACGATCGGTGGGTGTGGGGGAGTCTGCGGCGCAGCGATCGACGGGACACCTTCATGCTGGCCGGCGGCAGGCGTCCGGCCGCTCTGTCCGGGACCCGCCTCGGGAGTCGAAGGCGTAGTGGCGGCAGGAACTTTCCTTGGATCAGTATGCCGCACCGAAACTGAGCCACCCGCTCCCAGATCGACCAGCCGCAGGTTTTGGTCCGTAAGTTCCTGCGCCCGCACAATATGAGGGGTGATGGCGAAGATGATCTCGTCTTCGTTTCTTTGTTTGGCTTCTTGTGCGAAGAAATATTTCAGAATGGGAACCTTTGACAGCAAGGGATAGCCACTGAGCGACTGCGTTTCCGTGTCGTCAAGAATACCGCCCACCAGATTGACTTCTCCGTCGCGCAACCGGGATTCGAGATCGATGCGGCGCTGTCCGATGGTCGGTTGGTTAATGCCGCCTATATTCTGCGTGCCGGTGACGGAAGAAATCTCGAGGGTCATCTTCAGAGTGACTTCGCGATCCGAATGGATGTGCGGCGTGATGTCGATGTTGACTCCCACATCAATGTACTGAAATTGAGTGTTGACCAGCGCCCCATAACCCTGGGTTCCTCCCGAGGCCCCGAACGAGCCGGTCGCTATAGGAATGCGATCGCCGACCTTTAATGTCGCTTTCTCATTGTCCAGGGCCCAGAGTTGCGGTTTTTGAAGAACCTTGGTATTACTGTCGCCGGCCAAAGCAGTAAGGGTATAGGGCGGAATGGTAATAAAAAAATTGGTGCCATTAAGATACCTAAGGTCGTTCAGGCTAATCCCACCTCCGCTGCTCGTACTGCCGGTGGCAGTGTTTCCCGAACCTGTGGTTACAGTGGTGGTTGTAGATGGAGATGTCGTCGTTATGGTGACGCTGGTCGGGGGCACCGCACCCAACGTCAACATTTTGCTTCGGCTGACTGACAGGACAGCGATGTCGATCTCTACCTCCGACTTCGGCTTGTCGATGTCTTCCAGTAACTTTTCGGCGAGCACCATCTGATCGGGAGTTCCCCGCAGAATCATCGCATTCTGCGTGGGGATGAGCTGGACCCGGGTTACGTCGAGGATCCCCTTCAGGGTGTTGGCCGCTTCCTGCAGTTCAGCCGGCGTTGCAACGTTTCGCAGGTAAAACGCTTTCATCACCGTCGTCTGTATTTCTTTGCGCTTGGCCGGAGTGTCAGCTGCGACCAGAATGGTATTGCTGGAGGTGGCCTGCCAGAAGGTCTTCGACTGCACCGCCACCATATCGAGTGCCTCGCGCAACGTAACGTCATTGAGCTCGATAGTTATTTTCTGGGACTTGTAGTCGGTATCGAACAGTACGTTGATCCCGGCCAACTTGCCAATCGTCTTGTACACCAAGGTCGAACTTTCAGTGAGACGCAAATTAATAAGAGTGGTTGAGATGGCCCCCAGTTCGATGGGTCCACCTGCGTCCTCCGCGAGTTTGGCCAACGGCGACTTCACCACCGCGCTGGATTGTTCGCGCTGTGCTTGTTTGCGGAGCCATTCTTCAATTTGCCGGGCCTGTGCCTGGGCATAAAAGTTGGTTTCATCAATTTCTGCCGCGTGTTGAAACTTCTGCAAGGCCTCCTGCAGCTTGCCCTGAGCAAGTAGCTGTTGCCCGGCGTGCACTTCATCAACAGCAACGTAGAAGCGCATGCGGGCGTAGGCAGTGAAATATTTCGCGTCCTGGGGCTTTAAGGAATGGGCCTTGCTGTAGAAGTCGTATGCCTGCTCATATTGGTTGTTTGACTCGGCGCGAACTCCGTGATTGTAGGCCGAACTCGCTTGGTCTGCATTGGCCGGCAAGCTCAACGTCAGGACAAGTAAAACAACCACCCCAGCGAGAAGCTCACTTTTGGCGCGTTGTGGCGCCTGATTGGAGTGCAAGTTAGACGAAGTCATTTCAACACGCGCTAGATTGTGCGGCCTAACGCCTACCTCAAACCTTCTATAGAAACCCATCGAAAGCCTCGGCGAGCTTCTTTCGCCCTGGAATGCGCGATGAACAGTACTAATAAACCCCTTTTTGAACGTCGCATTTGATGCAGAGCAAAGAAGATGTGGCCCAGGTCACATATAGAGATGTAAATTACGCGACGATCCGCCCGACGCCTTTTTGCGTCGCTCTTTTATATTTGTCCCCAACCGATTTTAGTAATCCCTTCTGTCGCAATTTGGATCACCCGAGCGTTGTTCGATCATTACCAGCTTTCGCAGAATCAACAGCTGGAACGCGCATGGAGCGGGCATCTTCCTGTAGGAATTTGCCGCTAATTACTGACTTTCGGCGTCGCTTCGAACGCGTCAGGCTCCCTTCCATCCGAAGAAGAATCCTTGTCATCGATTGTATGGAACTTCGCTTACAACTACTCGCGTGGCATTGGTAACTACCAAATTAGTACGCGACATCCAGCCCAATGGTGTGGGGCCCAGATGCGCCAACGTGTTGCCTCATAAATATTTGTCTGGGGTTGACTCAGCGCAATCGCGATATTTCGCGGAAGGGTAGAAATGATGTCTGCAAACGGGCTTTACAAAATTTACGTTTGGCGTTTGTCCCAGCGCAACTGTGATTTTTCCCGTCCGGGTAGAAATGAACGCTACCTGGAGCTTTACAAAATTTAAGTTCGGCTTTCGCGCTTGCTGTGGGATCAGTGGAGCGACGAAGGCGCAGAGGAGGATGCATGGCCAGCGGCGAGTTCAGAAAGATCTACCTGTTACCGCTTCTCGTCAGCCTCGTGACCATGGCGAGTGCGCAGTCGTTTCGGGTGCAGTGTCCCACATCGACGATCACGCACCCGAATGCCGCGAATAACAATTCCGAGCCGGCGTACACAGGTCCGACGACTCTGGCGCTCAACGGCAATGGATTTTACGCGCCAACTGCAAATGTGAATGGCGCGATCAAGTGCCAGCAGGTCTCAGGCGGTGATGGCTACGCGACGATGGGCGACGGCAGTCAGACCTACATGTTCT
>Ga0207862_1000185_pt1 | contig 17724 bp, 15 predicted proteins | sample LuqExpMetageno81_FD_187838 | JGI IMG/M metagenome (GOLD analysis project Ga0207862, IMG submission 187838) | Tropical forest soil microbial communities from Luquillo Experimental Forest, Puerto Rico - Sample 81 (SPAdes) | ecosystem: Environmental > Terrestrial > Soil > Tropical forest ... | reverse complement strand
CCGGCCGAAGCCGAGCAACGCTACTACGCCATGCTGGAACAACCGGCCATGGCAGCATAACTTAAACCAACCGGCCTCCGGCAAACCCGGGGCGGTTCAAAGCTGCAGCTCATCGGCGGCGAGCCGAACAGTCGCCGCGGTATGGATCGCGATAGCGAGCCCCTAATTGCCCGCGGCGATGGCGGAAGCCTCAACGATCTGCGCCATGGCCGATTTCTTCCGCCGACGTCACCCTGATTGGACCTTGGCGACGCGGATATCAAGCCAGCCCAGCGCATTGACCGAGAGCCGGTCGCCCTCGTTGATCACGACCGTCGTGGTCTCGGCTTCGATGATAGCGGGGCCGGAAAGCTGATCGCCCGGCTTGAGATCGCTGAAAGCAAAGACGTCGACCTCGCGCCAGGCGCCGAAGAAGGCCTGGCGACGCCAGCGTGGCACGCCTGGTGCGGACGATGTGACCGCCCCCGCCTCCGGCTCGCCGACCGCGACCTCGCCGATCGCAGCGACGCGCGCGTTGACGAACACCACTTCTTGATCGCGTGATGCGTATGTGTAGAGTTCTTCGTGACGCCGATGAAAACGGTCTTCGATCTCATCGACCAGACCGGCAGCATTCCAGTCGAGATCATTGAGAGCAACGTCGATCTCGAAAATCTGTTCGCCGTAGCGCATCTCGGCGGACCGCTCGATGGTCATGGGTCCGCCGAACCAAGAACGAAGCCGGCCAGCAGCCTGTTGCTCCAATTGTGCGAAGAGGTCGCGCACTTCGCCAACTGAAATGCGACGGCCTGCACCGTAATGCGTTCGGCCCACTTCGTAGCGCAAGTCACTGTTCAGCATGCCCCATGCCGACAGGACCGACGCGGCAGATGGCACGACGACCCGTGTGATGTCCAGTTCGCGTGCCACCTCAACCGCGTGTAGACCCGCCGCACCTCCGAAACTCAGAAGCGCAAACCCCCGGGGATCAACGCCACGCCGCAACGTCATCAGCCGAACGCCGTCCGCCATCTTCAAATTGATCATTCGGTAGATGCCTGCGGCAGCTTCTAGCCGCGACAAGCCTAGAGACGTAGCAACCCGGTCAACAGCGGCTTCGGCGGCGGCGCGGTCGAGCGGGCGCTGTCCGCCCATAAAAGCGTTAGCGTCAAGATAGCCTAGAATGACGTTGGCGTCGGTGACAGTTGCTGCGATGCCGCCATTGCCATAGCAGGCCGGTCCTGGCACCGCGCCCGCGCTTTCGGGACCGACACGAAAAGTCCCACCGGCATCGATATTGGCGATGGACCCTCCCCCTGCCGCTATGCTGGCGATGTCGAGACTACGCAAAGCGATGCGTTGCCCGGCGAGCATTCCCTCTGCGGAAAGCGATGCCTGGCCTCCCGAAATAATTGAGATGTCCGTACTGGTCCCTCCCATGTCGAACGGCACGAGATCGGGAATACCAAGGAGATCGGCACATCGCCGACCACCCGAAACTCCACCGGCAGGCCCTGACAGCACGGTGCCCGCGGCAATACGCGACGCTTCCTCGATTGGAGCCATGCCGCCATGGGACAGGATGATAAATAGGCTGCCTTTAAATCCTGCATCCGCGAGACGCCGCTCTAAATTAGTCAAATAGTGCAGCACCGCCTGTCCAACATAGCAGTTCACAATGGTAGTCGAGATGCGCTCGTATTCCTTGATCTGCGGCAGCACATCGCTCGAACGTGACACATTTATGCCAGGCAGTTTCCGCACCAGCCGTTGGACCGCGGCGATTTCGTGCTCGGGGTTAAGGTAGGAATGCAAAAAGCAAACCGCGACCGACGTGGCACCGGAACTCTCAACGGCAGCAATAGCGTCGCCAAGCGATTCATCGTCAAGCGGCGTTGAGATTTCGCCATTCGCTTTGAGCCGTTCCCGGACCCCAAAACGGCGTTCGCGCGGCACAAGCGGTTCCGGCGGTGGTGAACGCAGATCGTAGCGATCTCCCTTGAGTCCTTCGCGCATTTCGATGATGTCCCGATGCCCTTCGGTGGTGAAGAGCGCAACCTTTGCGCCTTTTCGCTCCAGTAAGGCATTGGTCGCGACGGTTGTCCCGTGAACCAGCCGGTCCGTCGCGGCGAGCATCTCCCTGCGGGTCAGTTTCAGTCGCCTCGCAAGTTCATCCAGTCCGGCCATGACCCCGATGGACTGATCCGCCGGCGTGGATGGTGATTTCGCAAAAACGCTTCGTCCGCTCTCATCGATGGTGACCAAATCCGTGTAAGTTCCGCCGATATCAATTCCGATCGCGAACATCGTCAGGAACCCTGCTCCGTTGCACTTTTTTGCAGAAGACCCTGTTCACTGTCGCGTTGACGGCTGTGCGGCGATCGCCGGGCGGGCGGCCCCCAGCCGCCACCGCCGGACGACCGTATTTCAAGGCAATCGCCAGGGAGAATCTCAATGCCGACCTCCTTGGTGCGCAACACCCGTGGCGCACGATCCGCAGATATCAGCCGGTAATCGTGAGGAACTCCGTCTTCGCCGCCAAGCATCCCGCACGGACCGTAGCGCGCGCCATCGCCCGCCGTGTTCGCAAGCGCAGGCTTGGCGGTTTCCAGCACTAGGTCGAGCGCGACGCCGAGACCGCCGCGAAATTGTCCGTCCCCACCCGAGCCGGCACGGAATTCATGGTGACGGAAATGCAAGGGAAACCGTACCTCGGCGATCTCAATGCTACCGAACTTGATGCCGCCGACCGTGTGCCATTCGCCGATCGACGACCAGCCGTCGCCGCCCGAAGAGGCGCCGCCGCCGGGACGGGCCTGAAACATATGCCAGATGAAATTTCGGCCAGTGCGCGGGTCTTCTCCCTGGATAGCAATCCGGAAGCGGCGGCTCCAGCCCGCCATTGCACGATCCGGACACGAAGCCGACAAAGCCTTGACGATCGCTTCAACGATTTCGTTTGACGGATGGCTTGTGCAAAGGGTCACCGGGCGCCCTGGATCAGCCCAGACGATCGTTCCTTGCTTTGCGACAACTTTCAGCGCCCGCAGGCAACCAGAATTCTTCGGAATATCAGCATCGATCAGATAAGCAAAGGCCATCGCCACTGCAGCTTGCATGTTGGCATGCGAGGAATTCACGAAACTTGTCGATTGAGGATCGGAGTCTGAGAGATCAACCTCAATATCGCTGCCTGCCTTCGTGACCTTCGCAGTTATTCGGATGTCGTTACGACCGTGGCCATCGTCATCAAGGAATGCTTCGCCGTAGAAAACACCATCTTTCCATGTCGAGATGACCTCCCGCGTCTGTTGCTCGGCTGCATCAAGAATCTGCTCGACCGCCGCTTCGACAACCGGCGCGCCGAATTCTGCAAATAGCCGCGACAGCCGACGCTCGCCCAAATGCGCCGCTCCGACCATCGCCGCCAGATCGCCGCGAAAGTCGCGTGGGTTCCGAACATTCAGCGCAAGCAGGTCGAGCAGATCGTCGCGCAGTCTTCCAGCTTCGTATAGCTTGATCGGTGGGACGCGCAGTCCCTCCTGCCAGATCTCCGTGGCGGCAGGATTATAGCCGCCATGCGTGGCGCCACCTATGTCGCTCTGGTGCGCGCGAACGATAGTCCAGAGCAAACGCCGCTCGCCATCGAAGATCGGCACGAACGCCGTCAGGTCCGGTAAATGACTGCCACCATGATAGGGATCGTTGAGTAGAATGACGTCGCCTGGCCGGACATCCTTGACTCTCTCCTCGACGGCGAGCGTCGCCCAGGGCAGTGCGCCCACATGAACGGGGATGTGATCCGCTTGCGCGATCAGACGACCGCGCGTATCACAAATCGCAAGCGAGAAGTCGCGGCTTGAGTTGAGAATCTGCGAATAGGAGGTACGGAGCATGGCTTCTCCCATCTCGATGACGATCGAGCTGAGTCGATGTTGAACGACGGAGCGTGTGATGGGATCGACTTTGATAGACATCGCGCACCTATCGAGGCGTTTGAAATAACATTATCGGTCGCGGCCAGGCTCACGTGTGACAGTGATGGTCACTTTTGTCACACAGATGCTGAAACCTCCGCTAGTGCGTCCGAAGCTGCCGCCACGATCGTATCCACGTCAGCATCGGTCATAGGAGTGGAGAGTGCCATCAGCCCGTAACTAGCCGCCAGGACGCCCCGATTGAGGAGCCCTAAATTGAAAACGGCCTGACGTTTGGTTTCCTGTTCGGTCATGTATGCCGACCGATAGTCGCGGATTGGACGATCGGCGAAATGAATCTTGAGCAGCGAACCTAGCCCGACCGTTCCGCCGGGCACGCCCTTCCGTCGGAAGGCTTCATTGACGCCTTCCCGAACAGCTTCGCCGATTACATTGAGACGCGTAAATGCGGCCTCATCCAGTAGCTGCATCGCCGCAAGGCCAGCGCGCATTGTGACGGGATTCGCGGAGAAAGTTCCTCCATGCGGTAAGGCGGGCTTGCCCGACCTCGGATCGAACACTGACATAACTTCCTTCCGGCCCGCAATCGCGCCGACCGGAAAGCCACCGCCCACGATCTTGCCGAGCGTAGTGAGGTCTGGGTCAATGCCCCACAGGCCTTGCGCGCCGCTATAACCCAGACGGAAAGTAATAACCTCGTCGAAGACCAACAATGCACCGACCTCGCGTGTGATTTCACGCAGCGCATTGAGATAGGCCTTGTCCGCCGGCGCCAACCCTGCGCGGTTCGGCATAGGATCAACCATGACGCACGCGAGCTCGCTGCCGTGCTCGCGGACAAGACTGACGGCAGCCTCAGTGTCGTTGAAGGGGATCGTGACCACATCGGCGAGCACGTTGTCCGGCGTACCCTTCGCATAGGCAACCGAGACGGGTGCGTTGCGGCCCCACGCGTCGGGTGACGGATCGAGGCTCACCTCTGCGTAATCATAAGACCCATGGTAGGCACCTTCGCACTTTGCAATCTTCGGGCGACCGGTGAACGCTCGCGCGGCCTTTAACGCCATCATCACCGCTTCAGTTCCAGAATTTGCAAATCGCACCTGTTGGACCGAAGGCAGTCGCGACACCAGCAATTCTGCAAGATCAATTTCAGATTCTGTCGGCAAGCCGAACGCTGATCCGACGGACAATTGCCGCGTGGCGGCTTCAATCAACGACGGATGCGCGTGACCGTGAATCAGCGAAGTGAAATTATTAATGCAGTCGATGAATTCATTGCCGTCCACATCCCAGATGCGGCACCCTTCACCGCGCGCGGCGTAGATCGGGTAGGGCTTCATGAATACGGTGGTGCGCGTATTGCCTCCCGGCAAACTAGCCAGGGCGCGATTATATATTGCGTGGGAAACCGACTTAGGATCTGGATACATTGACCTCACCTTTCCATCGAACGTCGTCAATTAGAAAGCGGGAATGTTACCATCGCGGCCTGTGATTTTCGTTGAATAATCCGGTCGAGGACCGGCGCGATGTAGCGGCGGAACTGCGCGAGATTCTCGCTCATCGGGAAATGACCGAGTTGCTCCATGATGACGACGTCGGCAACATCGATGCTCGCCGCCGTGCGCAGCGTATCATCGGGCCTGCAAGAGAAATCGTATTCGGCGGTCAGCAAGAATAGGGGGCACCGGCCAGTGTCGATCGCAGAACCCGATCGACTTACGCGCCGCCGGCTCACAAGATCACACCCTTATTCGGCGGTTGTAAACCCCCCGCTCCGCTGGCGGGTGCTCAGCAATTCCGCTACTTCTCGCGCGATGCGCGTGAGGTGGCGGCCAATCTCGTCCATCTTGCGGCGCGGTAGGTGGCGCGCAGGCGCGCCACACGCGATGACCAAGACGGCCGAACCACCGGGCAATACAAAGGGTACCGCGACTCCATTTATGTCAGTCCGCCAACTCGCTAGGGACCAAGTGTAGCCGCGCTCTCCGTACTGGCGCATGCCTTCGTCAATCTTGGCTGAGATCTTAGGCCAGTGCTTCGAGTGGCGGTTGCGTAGATGTTCAATTAGGTAGCGCCGTTCGTGCTCAGGTAGCGCCGCCAGCAAGGCGTGACCTGTGGCCGTGCCAGCCAGCGGAATGCGCGAGCCAACTTGGATGTTCAACGTCATTAGCGTTTTCGTGCTGTGGCAGCCGTCAAGCTGAATAGCATCCAGCCGGTCGCGGCCGGCTAACGACGCATGCACGTTGTACTTGTCGGCTAGCATTTTAAGATAAGGCCGCACCACATCGCCTCCGCTGAACCTGTCGCGGGCCGCGAAGCCGAGCGCCAATACTGCCGCCCCTAGGCGGTACTGGCGGCGGCGGGTGGAATAATGCAGATAACCCAGCGCGGCCAGTGCCTTTAGCAGCCGTGACGTCGTCGGCTTGGGCAGGCGCACGCGCGCTGCCACTTCGCTACTGCTCAGCCACACCACGTTGTCGGCAAAAGCTTCGAGGATCATCAAACCGCGGCCTAGGGCTGTGACAAAGTTGCGATCAGCGGAGACGACACCACAGGTGCGCCGCCGCGTCAGCCGTTCGAACGGTGGCACGTCGTCCTCGCCGCTCCTTTGAAGCGGCTGCCTCGCTGTCTCATCCTCGGGCGGGGGCAAAGTCATTCGTTCCAAAACATGCCGCCACGGCTGTCCATCGCGTTGGTGATTTCGGTTGCTAGGGCGAGCAACGCTGACCCGAGTCTCTGGCGGAATATGTCCTCGACGAGATCGGGGCGCCGGGCCCCGCAGTTCAACGCCAGCACCGTCTGGCCGCGATCGAGCCACAGCGGCGCGCCTACAGCATAGACTTGCGGCCGCCAATCGCCGAAGGACACCGCGAAGCCGTCCCGCGCAATCTGCTCAAAGGACTCGTAGACGCGGGCCAGCACCTGTGGCGCCCGGTCGCCTGCTTCAATCTCGATGACGCGCAGATGCGCCACGCGCTGTTCCGGCGAAAGTGCCCACAGATAGGCTCTCCCCATCGCTGTCAGCGCCATCGGCACTAAAGTCCCCACCGACAGGCGCATGGCAACTGTCTTCGGGCCCGAGCAATAGTCGAGATAGATCATGCGGCTACCGTGACCGATGCCCAGTGCCACTGACATCTCATGCTCATCGGCCAGCAGCTGCATCAGCGGGTGGGCGATGGCGCACACCGGCAGATTACGAAGCAGCGCTTGCCCAAGGGTGACTACTTTGTCGCCCAGATGGTACTGGCCGAGCGGGCCGGCTTGCCGCAGATAGCCCATCCGGGTGAGCGTGTAAGTGAGACGCGCCACCGTAGCCTTGGGCAGGCCGGCGCGTCCGGATATCTCTTTATTGCTGAGCGGCGCGTCGACTGCACGAAATGCCCTCAAGATATCGAGCCCGCGTCTCAAAGAACTGACGCCCACCTCGTGCTGCTTTGATCTTTTAGCCAAACCCGTCCTTCCATCTTCGGCCGTCAACGCCCAACCCACACTGGCTTCCGCTTTTCTGCGAATGCACGAGGTCCCTCCTGAGCGTCCTCGCTGCGGTAAACCTTTTCGTATATTGTTTTCGCCGCACTGAAACCTGCCTCGCATCCTAAATCCATGGCAACGCGCAAAGACTCCTTGCCGGCCGTCACGGTAAGCGGCGCGTTGTTGCTAATGCATTCGGCCAACGCGTAAGCGCGTCGGCGCACGGCGTCAGGAGTTGCCTCTACATAGTTGACGAAACCCAGTGCATGAAGGCGCTCGATGGCTATCATCTCGCCGGTAAGCACGAGTTCGGACACAATCGGCTGAGGTAACATCCACAGGAGCGGTACCGCCCAGGGCGAGCCGCGACCAACCTTGGCCTCGGTGATGCCCCCGCTGGTGCCAACGAGACCAATTCTCAGGTCTGAATTAAGGCAGAGCATCATACCACCGGCGGCGAAATGGCCGGTCATCGCTGCGATGATCGGCTTTGTGACCTTGCGCATGCGCTCGTAAAAGGGGTCGCTCAGCACATCGAGGATGTCGACGCCGCGCGTCCGCTTCACCTCCGCCGCTTCTTTGAGGTCCATACCGGCGCAGAAACTGCCGCAATCCGCCGAAGTGAGCACCACGACGCGCACCGACACGTCGTCATCAATCTCCTGCCAAAGCCGATACAGCCGCTCGGCGGAGGCGATAGACAGGGCGTTGCGCCGGTCAGGACGATTGATAGTGACCGTTGCGGTGCCATCGGCGACGGCATAGTCGATGACCTCAGAATCGACCATAAGACCTCTCCACAAGTTAGCAGGAACGAAGCTTAACCTAATCCATTATGCGGAACAAGTTTTCAAAGTCCTTGCGCAGACTGGCCCGAATTTGGCATGATGTCGGCACCCGCATAGGAGAGCGACATTGGAACTCGATGCCAGTCCGCCACTCGATTTCGGCCTGCAACCCGAGCACGTCGCCTTTCGCGATCAGTTCCGCCGCTTCGTGCTCAACCGACTGCTGCCGCATGCCGCCCGCGGCGAGGCCGACGCCCGCTTCCCACGCGAAGTCTACAGCGAGTTGGGCCAGCACGGCTATCTCGCCGCCAACTATCCGGAAGACCTGGGCGGCGGTGGTGGCGATCTGCTTACCGGCTGCATCTTCTATGAAGAGTTGACCCGGGCCTCAGCCGGCATTTCGGCCGGCGTCTTCGCCCATCAGCACCTCGCCATCGGTCCTATCCTCAAATTCGGCAACGCCGCGCAGAAGGTCGAATTCGCAAAGCCCGCGCTTCGCGCCGAATGCATTGGCGCCTTTGCACTCACCGAACCCGACGCCGGCAGCGATATCCGCGGGATCCGTACCAATGCCCGCAAGCGGGGTGGCGACTGGGTCGTCAACGGTAGCAAGCTCTATATCACCAACGGCAGCATCGCCGACTTTTTGGTCGTGGCGGCGCGGACCGGCGAGGGCCGCACTTCGGATAGCATCACACTTTTTCTGGTCGATGCTCACAACAAGGGCGTCAACGCGTCGGAACTGAACAAGATCGGCAACCGCTCGTCGTCGACCGCTTTCATAAGCTTTGAGGACGTGCGGGTGGCGCCCAACTATGTGCTAGGCGATGTCGGCCGCGGTTTGGAGCAGATCAAGGAGACTTTAACCGAGGGCCGTATCCTGGTGGCAAATCGCGGGTTGGGTATTGGCCAGGAGGCATATGAGTGCATCCTGCGCTATGCGGGAGAGCGCAAGGCTTTCGGCAAGAACATCGGCAAGTTTCAGAGCGTTGCCTTCAAAATCGCTGAGATGGCCACGCGCATTGACGCGGTTCGGCTGATGATATATCGCGCCGCGCGGCTCAAAATGAGTGGCCATGATTGCATTCGTGAAGCCTCGATGGCCAAGTTTCTAGCCAGCGAATTGGCAGTGCAAGTCGCCACCTCCTCGCTGTTGCTGCATGGCGGCGCTGGTTACATGGAGGAGATGAAAATAGCGCAGCTCTTCCGCGACGCCCCAGAGGCGTGGATCGGCGAGGGCACCAACGAAATCCAGCTCATGGTCATCGCAAAATCGCTCGGCCTGCTTTAGGAGAAGCGGACCTATCGGCAGCGTCGCCCCCATTTCGAGACTGCCATGCCATCTGTACCCACGTTCGGCGCCGCCATTTATCCACATCTGTTCACGCCGATTCGCCTCGGGCGGCTAACTCTGCCGAACCGCATGATGGTGCCCGCCTTAACTACTAGTTTCGCAGAGGCCGACGGCAGTGTCGGCGAAGCCCTGATCCATTATTTAGTGGAACGTGCGGCAGGCGGATTCGGCGCCATCGTCACCGAGAATATCGGCGTGCACCCAGGCGGCCGAGTCATGCCGCGTATGGTTATGGCCGACGACGACCGTTATATCCCCGGTCTGGCGCGCCTTGCTGGCGCGGTCAGGGATGCGGGTGGCGTTCTGATCGGGCAGATCAGCCATGCCGGGCGGCAGACGCGTAGCTCCATCACGGGCCAGCCGCTGGTAGCGCCGTCGCCAATTCCGTGTCCCCTCAATCGCGAGATGCCGCACGAACTGGCCATCAACGAGATCGAGCGGCTAGAGCGCGCTTTCGTCGAAACTGCCTGCCGACTCGCCGTGAGCGGTTTCGAGGGAGTCGAGATCCATGGTGCTCATGGGTATCTGGTAGGTGGCTTCCTATCGCCTTATTCCAACACGCGCACCGATGCCTATGGTGGCAGCCTTGATAACCGCATGCGCTTTCTCCGCAACATCCTGCGCGGCATCAAGCTGCGGTTAGGCGACGACTTTCCACTGATCGTTCGTATCAGCGCTGACGAATTCATCGACGGCGGTCTCAACGTAGACCAATCGATCGAGTTGGTACTGCGTCTCGAGGATGAAGGCATCCACGCCCTATCCGTCTCGGTTGGCGTCTACGGCTCGTTCAACAAGGTTTCGATGATCACCGGGGAGCCCGAGGGGCAATGGCTGGAGATGGCCGGGCTGGTCAAGGCTCGGAGTCACCTGCCGATCATTGGGGTCGGGCGCATCAAACGCGCGACTGTCGCCGAGGCAGGCCTAGCCACCGACAAAATCGACATTGCTGCTTTCGGCCGCGCCTCTATCGCCGATCCACATCTGCCGCGCAGAGTATTGGAGGGGCGCGAGGATGATATTCAGTGCTGCCTGGGCTGCAATGTCTGCCTAGGCCGCTCGTCCCGGCCGGAGATCATCTGCCCGATCAATCCTCTGGTCGGGCGCGAGGATCTTCTGTGCCGTGCTGGTGCCGTGATCACCGCCCGAACGGTGGTTGTGCATGGATCCTGCCTCGCCGCACTAACCGCCGCCTGGGTGGCGGCGGTGCGCGGCCACGAGGTCATCGTGGTCGAACTCAACGGCGAGAACGGCGGCATGCAGGCTTGGCGTGCGCGAGTGCCGGGGCAAGAGGAACATGCCGAGGTGCTGATGGCGGCTCGCCGCCGCGCCGCCACTGCTGGCGTGCGTTTCCTTGCCGAGACTACGAAGGCTACGACCGCTGACGCGGTATGGCGGGTTCGGCGTTTCGAGCCCATCGACCGTCGGCGCTTGGCTGCAGGCGCAGGTGCGGTGTCGAGCTACGACGTCCTGGCCGGTCGCGTTACTGTGGTGCCCGGCTCACGTCTGGTGGCGATCGGCGATGACCTGTCGATCGCCGAGGCAGCGCTGCTGGCTGCTGCGCGCGGCGCGCATGTGACCTTGTTAGCGTCAGGTCCCTCCATCGCCCGCGACGCCCATCCCGGTTATCGCGAGGTGACACGGCGCAAGCTAAGACAGTTCGGAGCCGAGATCGCTACTGGCAGTGAGAGTCCGGCCGACACGGACGTTGTGGTGGTGGGACACGATCCGGCGCTCAACTATGACTCGCCCGACGCTTGGATAACCCCGTCTGGAAACGCCACCGCCTATGTGGCCGACGCCTACGAGCCCGGAGTCTTCACCGCCGGCGTATACAAAGCAGTTACCCTCGCTCTGGCCTTCGGCGGTCCAGAACCGAACCAAGCGTAAACCACGGAAAGCTCACGGGCAGGCTTTGATCACTCCGCGAGCGCCATTCCGCGTGACAGTTTTCAAGCAATTCTAGCCGGGCAGAACCGGGTGCCATTTAACAAACCACTATGCGGAACATATTTTCAAATAACTTGACTAGCGACCGACCGGCGGGGCATCATGAAGTTACAGCAGCAAAATCGCCCAGCCCCAGGGATCTAAGAGGGGACCATAATGAAGGGCTTCGATTCGTTTGCAGGCAAGACCGCACTTGTCACGGGCGCAGGAACTGGTCTCGGGCGCGGCTTTGCACTTCGACTGGCCGAACTCGGCGCCACCATTGCCCTATCAGCGCGCCGTGGCGACCGGCTGGAAACGGTGGCCGAGGAAATCCGTGCCGCCGGCGGTCGTGCCATTACCTGCCCTATGGACATACGAGAGCCGAGAGCTGTTGAAACTACGGTCTCGCGTGTTGTGGACGAAACCGGTCGCATCGACATTCTTATCAACAATGCCGCTGGCAACTTTATCTGTCGCGCCGAGAAGCTCACTCCCAACGGCTGGAATGCCGTGGTCGGCACCGTTCTGAACGGCGCCGCCTACTGCTCGCTCGCCGCCGGCCGGCGCATGCTGGAGCAAGGCAGCGGCAAGATCCTCAGCATCACCGCCAGCTATGCCTGGGTTGGCGGTCCTGGCACGGCGCATTCGGCAGCCGCGAAGGCCGGCGTGATCGCCATGTCCAAGACCCTGGCGGTCGAGTGGGGCGGCCGCAACGTCCAGGTCAACTGTCTATGTCCCGGCTTTGTCGACACCGAACAGTCGCACGAAGTACTGTGGCCGACGCCGGAAGCGCAGCGCCGTATTCTCGACCGCGTTCCCGCCGGCCGTTTCGGCAGCCTGGAGGAGACGATCGAGGCGGGCGTCTTCCTGTGCTCCTCGGCCGCGGACTATGTTAACGGCGAGGTGTTCACCATCGATGGGGGGGAATGGTTGAACAAAGGCGCCTTCATACTACCGGCGCCGACTTTGGACAACGTATGAACCCGGTCGCCCTCGTCACCGGCGCGAGCCGCAACATTGGCCGCGCCATCGCTGTCGCCATGGCGGGCGAGGGCTATACCGTTGCCTGCTTCGGGCGCGACAAAACCTCTCTCGAGGAAACCGCCCGGTTGGTGCGTAGTGCCGGTGCTGTCGCCTCGGTACATTTGGGAGATGTAGCTCGCGACGACGATGTCATGGCTTTCGTCGACGCGGCGGTCGCGGCACATGGCGGCATCAACCTGGTGGTCAACAATGCCGGCATCCTGATCGAGGCGGAGACGGACGACGTGACGCCAGCCCAATTCCGCCAAGTCCTGGACGTCAATCTGGTAGCCTACTACGCGCTGGGACGTGCGGCCCATCCACATCTGCGAGCGCGCCGGGGCGTGGTGGTTAATATTGGTTCGATGTTTGGCAGTCTGGGAGTACCTGCCGTCGTTGCTTATTGCACCTCCAAAGCGGCTATCGAGGGGCTGACCAGGGCGCTCGCCGCCGAATGGGCGCGCGCCGGCATACGCGTTGTCGCGGTGGCTCCCGGTTATGTGTTGAGCGAAATCTCCCGTGGTGTGCACGACGACCCCGAGATGTACCGCAAGATCGTCTCGCGCATCCCACTTCGCCGTTATGGCCGGCCCGAGGAAGTAGCCGATCTAGTGGCGTTCCTCGCGTCGCCGAAAGCGGGGTTCATCACCGGCGAGACCTATGTCATCGACGGTGGCCAGCGGATGGCGATCTAATAGCGGCGTTGGAGAACAAGTTGCAGAGAACGCCTCAAAGAGTGGATGAAGTCTTTGCCAAGGCCGCACACGAGGCGGGTGATGCTGTCCATCTGGTGCTCGCCGACAGGTCTCAGGTCACTTATGCCGAGACCTTTGAACGTGCGGCGCGGCTGGCAGGCTCCTTGGTGGCGGCGGGCGTTACCAGGGGTGACATCGTCGCTGGCTTCATGCGCAACTCGCGGGAGCTGGTTGAATTCTATATTGCCTGTGGAATTGCCGGTGCCATCGGCTGCGCCATCAACGGCATGAGCACGGCCCGCGAGGTTGAGCGCATCTTCGCCGACTGCACACCCAGCGCCATCGTTGCTGAGGATCGCTTTCTCGACCGCGTGCCTGTTGGGCCGGTGCTTGACGCCATGCACCTGCGCATCGTCACGCACGAGCTGGCACCGCCGACTGGCTGGCACGCTTATGATGGGCTGATCGGAAAAACTCGGGTCGTATCCCCCATAGTCGGCGCGACGCCCGACGATCCAGCAGTGATGATCTATAGTTCCGGTACCACGGGTGCGCCCAAGGGGATCCTCCTGCGCCACGCTGCCCTTGTCGAGAACGCAGCGATGACGCTCGAGGTACTACGTGCCACCGCGGGCGACCGCTACATGACGATCCTGCCCCTGTTTAGCAGCTTCGGGTATTCCTTCGATTTTCTGCAGGTCGGGCTGCTGCGCGCATCACTCGTGATCCTTGATCAATTCGACGAGCTCTTGGCGGTCGACCTGATCGACCGCTTCAAGGTCACCTTCCTGGCCGGTGTGCCGACCATGTTCGCGCGCATGTTCGATCGCGCTAATATCGGCGGTCGTGATATCACTAGCCTACGCCTCATCGATGTCGGCGGCGGCCCGGTGTCGCCGCGTCTAAAACAGATGCTGAGCAAGGAGTACGGAATCGACGTAGTAGAAAGCTACGGCCTCACAGAGATATCGCCGGTAGCCAGCGTACAGCCGCCCGGCAAAAACAATCCCCTCGGCTCCTGTGGTCCGCCGCTGCCCGGCATCGAGGTGCGGGTGGTTGGCCGAGACGGAGTAGAGGCAAGGCCGGGCGAGCCAGGCGAACTGCAGTTCCGCGGCCCGACCGCGATGCTTTGCTACTGGCACCAGCCGGAGCTCACCGCCGAGACCCTTAAAGATGGTTGGCTACGCTCGGGCGACGTCGGCAAAGTCGACGAGCAGGGACACATCCACATCCTCGACCGCACCAAGGACATGATCGTGTCGAATGGCTTCAACGTCTATCCCAAGGAGGTCGAGAATGCCATCGCTGAGCTGCCTGAAGTGCAGTCGGTGGCGGTGGTCGGTGCCCTCGACGAGATAGCCGGCGAGAAGATCCACGCTTACGTCGTCATCAAGCCGGGCCGCAACCTTAGCGAGGCGCAAGTCCTCGATCACTGTGACAAGAGCTTGTCGTCATACAAGCGGCCTGAGGCTGTGCATTTCATAGATGCCATGCCGCTCACGGGCTCAGGCAAGATTCTCCGCGTCAAGCTGCGCGAGATGCTGTGCCAAGACCGGGAGAACGGTGAATGACCGTCACTGATCCAAACAAGTACCAATTGACCGACGACCAGCTCGCTTTTCTCGTCGGCGTGCGCAGGTTTTGTCGAGAGCGCATCGAGCCACGTGCCGCCGAGATCGACATTTCGGCCGAATTTCCTTCCGACCTGTTCAGGCAGATGGGTGAGTTAAGCTATATGGGTGCGCCCTATGCCGAGGAGTGGGGCGGTGCTGGCTGCGATGCTGTCATGGTATGCCTGCTGCTTGAGGAGGTGTCGCGAGCCTCCGGCGCCGTCGGCAGTTCACTCAATGCCCACATCAGCCTTGCCTCTTCGGTAATCGCCAATCACGGCACCGAGGAACAGAAACGCAAATACCTAATGGAGCTAACTTCGGGCCGAAAGATAGGCGCCTTCGGCCTTACCGAACCGTCTGGCGGCTCCAACGCCGGCGCTTGTCGTACCCGCGCCGTGAACAAGGGCGGCCGCTGGGTGCTCAGCGGTTCGAAGCAATTCATCACTAACAGTCCGGTCGCCGACATCTTTGTGGTGACCGCCCGCACTGCCGACGGCTCCGGTTCCAAGGGCGTGTCGGCCTTCATTCTGGAACGCGGCATGAAGGGGTTCACGGTGGGCAAGGAAGACAAAAAGATGGGTGTCAACGGCTCTCCCACGGCCCAGCTTTTTTTCGACGAGGTCGAGGTACCCCCAGAAAATATAATCGGCGCAGAAGGCAAGGGGTTTCGCCAATTCGCTCAGACACTGGACCGAGGCCGGATTAATGTGGCGTCCCTGTCGGTGGGCCTGGGTCAGGCGGCGCTTGATGCTGCCATCCGCTACGCCACTGAGCGCGAGCAGTTTGGCCGCAAGATCGCTGCCTTCCAAGGCATCCAGTGGCCAATCGCCGAGATGGCTACCGAAATCGAAGCAGCGCGCCTGCTCACTCTTAATGCCGCGCGCATGTACGATTCCGGTCTGCCGATCAAGATGGAAGGCGCTATGGCTAAGTTTTTCGCTGCCGAGGCTTCGCTCAAGGCCTGTAGCGCGGCCATCGAGATCCACGGCGGTAATGGCTACATGCGCGACTTCCCCGTCGAGCGCTACTATCGCGACGCAAAGATGTACCAGATCGGCGAAGGCACCAGTCAGATCCAGCGCCTGGTAATCGCCCGCGAGCTGCTCGGCCGGTTCGACTTTTAAAGGAGACGGTGATGTCGGAGGACGAGATATTGGTTCGCAAAGACGGTCCGATCGCTTGGATCACGCTGAATCGGCCAGAGAAGCGCAACGCCCAAGGTCTGACATTCACCACAAATATGCTGACGGCACTCGATCGGGTGGAGAATGACGCCGAAGTGGCCGTCGCGGTGCTCACCGCCAATGGCCCAGTATTCGGCGGCGGCGGCGACCTCAAAGAAATCATGAGCGTCGAGCAACAGGACCCAGAGCAGGAGTTGGAGCTGATCCGGGGCTATAACAAAGTTATCTCCCGCCTCTATTATCTCAGCCGTCCGATCATTGCTGCCGTTAATGGCCCCGCCTTCGGCGGCGGCACCTGTCTGGCGTTGGCCTGCGACTTCGCCATCGCCTCGGAGCGTGCCGAATACCATTTCGTTTTCGCCCGAATCGGCCTATCCGCCGCCGACATGGGCGCGCCCTTCCTACTGCAGCGCCACCTCGGCGCGGCGCGGGCGGCCCGCTACCTCCTGACGGCAGCGCGCGTCGGCGCTGAAGAGGGCAAGGTCTTGGGCCTTTTCGCCGACGTTGTGCTGGCCGAACGCCTGACTGAGGAAACACGTCGCATAGCAATCGATATCGCTGGGCAATCGCGCCGCGCCACCACCATCACCAAGCTTGCACTACGACGCTCAACCGAGACTACCTTCGACGCGGCGCTGGAATACGATGCCTATTTGCAAAGCTTCGCTTTCCGCTCTGAGGGCCATAAGCAGCGTCTGAAGGCTTTTCTCGACAAGAGCCGCAAGGCTTAAGGACGTTGCGCACAAAGATATGATTGGAGGCTTCGCATGAAATCAGTTGTACGGCTGGGATCAGGTTCGGGCTTTTGGGGTGATACCCTCCGGCCAGAGGCCTTGGCGCGCGCCGAGAAGGCGCGCGAGACTTTGCTCGAGCGCTTCGAGCGCATGGTCTTGCGGCTTGCACTCGACAGCGAAGACTAGATGGCATTGCTCCGCTCGCATATCGACGCCACTGGCCAGACGTTTCAGCGCAATCGCGACGCCTATGAGGTCCACCGCGCCGCGGTCGAGGCGGTGCGCGAGCTCAGCGTCGCCGGCGGCGGCGCCAAAGCGACGGCGTTGCACCGCTCGCGCGGCAAAATGACAGCACGCGAGCGCGTCTCACAGTTACTTGACCCAGGAACGCCTTTTCTCGAAATCGGCCAACTCGCCGGCCATGCTGTCTATGACGACGCGGTGCCGTCGGCGGCAATGGTGGCCGGCGTCGGCATGGTGGCGGGGCGGCTGGTTGCCGTTGTCGCCAACGACGCCACGGTGAAGGGTGGCACTTATTATCCTTTGACTGTGCGGAAGCATGTCCGCGCCCAACAGATCGCCCGCGAGAATGAGTTGGCTTGCGTCTACCTCGTGGATTCGGGCGGTGCTTTCTTGCCACTCCAGGACGACCTGTTCCCGGATGAGAACCATTTCGGCCGAATCTTTCGTTCCATCGCCGAGATGTCGGCCATGGGCCTGCCGCAGGTAGCGGCGGTGATGGGGCAATGCACCGCCGGGGGCGCCTATATCCCCGCCATGAGCGACGAGACCATCATTGTCCGCGGGACGGGCACCATCTATCTCGGCGGTCCACAATTGGTGCAAGCGGCCACCGGCGAAGTGGTGGACGCGCAGACTCTGGGCGGCGCCGAAGTGCATACGCGCCGGAGCGCTGTGGCCGACCATTATGCAATCAACGACCACCATTGCCTTGCGCTTGTGCGGGAAATCCTGGCGCGTCAACCGCCACGTACGCCGGCCGC
>Ga0207862_1000184_pt1 | contig 17797 bp, 16 predicted proteins | sample LuqExpMetageno81_FD_187838 | JGI IMG/M metagenome (GOLD analysis project Ga0207862, IMG submission 187838) | Tropical forest soil microbial communities from Luquillo Experimental Forest, Puerto Rico - Sample 81 (SPAdes) | ecosystem: Environmental > Terrestrial > Soil > Tropical forest ... | reverse complement strand
GCCGTATTCCGGATCGTAGTTGTTTGTGAGGACACGAAATTCGTCGATGGAGTCCAGGTTCGGGACAACAGAAGTTCCTCCATTTATGTGTTCCTGCACGTCGATTCCATCCACCATAAAGCCGTTCGATGACTCCCGCTGGCCATCAATGGCAAGATTGCCTGGATTTAGATCTCCCGATGGGGCGAGGCTTCCGGTCGCTCCAGCCATAACTACAGAACTCGGCAGCAAAGTCGTTACTGGGATAATTCCTGATTGAATCGCCAGAAGGTCAGTAAAGCTTCGCCCGTTCAGTGGTAGGGCGGTCATCTGTGAGCCCGTTACGACTTCGCCGAGGTGAGTCGCTACAGTATCTACCTGAATATCCGAAGCTTTGACAACGACGGTCTCGGACTCTTGGCCCAGCTGTAGCGTCGCCTCCACCGCAATTGCGGCGTCGGTGTCGATCTGCAAGTCTGTCTTTTTCTCTGTCTTGAATCCGGCGGCTTCGATGGTCATATCGTAGCGGCCAACCGGGAGGGCGGGGAAGGAGTAATAGCCCTGCGCATTCGAAACAGTCGAATAGGTCGAGCTATGCGCGATGTTGACCAATGTAATTCTCGCGCCTTCAATAACCCTACCACTTGGATCTCTGATGGTGCCCGATAGGCTGCCATTTGCGACCGCCCACACGCGAACGGACCAACAAAGCAGAACTGCAATACGTACGACCCGCACAGTCTGCCTGGCTGCATTGTGGGACCGTGGTTTCACCGACGCGAGTTCCTTTGCTTGTGTTTCAGTTTTCCTGACGAATGAGCGATGGCCGGAGAACTCATGACGAGGCGTCCGTGCTGTACACCTTTCGTGCCCATAAGCAGGTCGACAAGGTTTGGATCAGCTTGGACTTCCCTTTAACGACCACCACTTCGAGGCAGGTGTCATCATCGAGATGGGCATGGACCGTGGAAATAATCTCAGCGTGGTGCTCGTGTTGGATGTCGGTCAGTTTCTCGGGAAGAAGGCGGCTATGATAATCGTAACTGAGCGTGACTGTACCAACGACTTCCGCGTCAGGGGCGAGCACCGATGTCGTTACGAGATGGTCGCGAATGAGGTCGCGAAGCGCCTGCGATCGATTCGTGTAGCCCTTGTTGGCGATGAAGCGATCAAGCTCCTGCAAAAGCGCAGTGTCAATCGAAACACCGGTGCGACTCAGATCCGCCATAATCGTTCACTCACATTTCGATGGGATCGCCAGCATTGGAGTCAAACTCAGGTCGCCCATCGTAGCAGGAACATCACTTTCGTAGTACCGGATTCCTCAAACGGGTAGGGCGCAAGGTAACAGAAAAGTGATGGCATAACGAGGTTGGCCTCACGACGAACCGAGCACACTGCCCTGCCTAGTTGCTTTCTCGTAGGCTCTCCTGACTGTAAACCTCCTTTCGGCAAAGTTGCAGTACAGAGAGGTCTCTTTGCGGGCGTTCACTCAGCAATTTTGAGAAACGAATGACTCGAGGCTGCCGTCAAATAAGGAGGATTGGGTTTGCGGGTGCATCAGGGGACAAATACGAGGGGCTGCCGAAGTCCGCATTTCGCCTCGGCTCTCGCGTTGTTGTGCGCCGCTGGCGCGCAGGCCACAGGGTCACCTATTCCCCACGGCACACTGGAACTCGTCGCCGAAAATCAATGGATCGCAATCGGTCGCCCTTTCTACCTCGGTTTGCATTTCCAACTTGAGAAAGGTTGGCACATCTACTGGGTCAATCCGGGTGATTCCGGCGAGCCGCCTCGCGTCACCTGGCAGATGCCGCCAGGCCTCAGCCCCGGAGCGATCGAGTGGCCTGCGCCGCAGCGTCTAGGCACATCCAGCATCGTGGATTTCGGTTATGAGGACGCGGTGACGCTGATCGTGCCCGTACATGCGGAAATCAACTTGGCGGCGCAGCCGCTAGCGCAGCTCGGTGCTGAGATAAGAGTACTCGTCTGCCGCGAAATATGTGTCCCCGGCAGGACACAACTCTCGCTTACTCTTCCCATCAAGTCGCAGCCGCCTGCGCCCGATCTGCGAACCCAGGATTTGTTCGCTGCCGCGCGTAAAGAAATGCCGCGGCCCGCGCCGCAGAATTGCAAATTCAGCATAGACGACGCAAAAGACTCGTTCGTGCTCAGCGCTAACTTCGGTTCCCAAATCACGCAGGCGACCTTCTTTCCCTTTGCGGAGCTACAGATTGACAATTCGGCGCCACAGACACTGCAACCTCTGGCCACTGGATTTCGGCTGACGGTTCGAAAATCGGATCGGCTTCTCAAACCGGTCGAGCGCTTGAAGGGAGTGATCGTGCTGACCGGCAATCAGGCCTATTTGATTGATGCACCGGTCAGCGGGCGCCGGGCACAGAAGAACAAGTCCGGCTACGGAAGCGACGACAAACCATCTTCAAAGGAGGGACCGGAATGAAGTGTTCGCCCCTGTACTCGATGCTCATGACCGTGGTGATCTGCGCCGCTGCACTGTTGGTCGCGGCTGCGAAAGTCGGAGCACCAGCGCCGGATTTCACGGCCACAGCCAGCAACGGCAAATCGTTTCGCCTCTACGATTATCGCGGCAAGTACGTAGTGCTTGAGTGGCACAACAACGGATGCCCTTACGTGGGCAAGCACTACAACAGCGGAAACATGCAGCGCCTGCAAAAACAGTGGACCGCACGCGGTGTCGTCTGGTTCACGATTATCTCCTCGGCGCCGGGCAAACAGGGGTACGTAACCGCAAGCGAAGAGAATGAATACCTGGCGAAGATGCAGGCGACGCCGACGGCCGCACTGCTGGATCCCACCGGGGAGATCGGTCATCTTTACGAAGCGAAAACGTCTCCACAGATGGTCGTCATCAATCCCCAAGGTGTGGTGGTCTACGATGGTGCCATTGACGACAAGCCAACAACCGACCTGAGCGACATTGCTCTAGCGACGAACTACGTTAGTCTTGCCCTTGAGCAGGCTATGGCCGGCAAAAAGGTCGAGACGCCAGCGACGCGGCCGTACGGCTGTTCGGTAAAGTATCCGGACTCGACGCACTAGCGCCCGCGACCTGCCTCGCTTTCGAGAGGTCACCCACCATTTTCTTGATATTCTCGAGGTTCGCTCCCGGCTAAGCACACCATTCCCGAAAAAGGTCTACGAATTGCGCATCGCTCCGTGGACCTCTTTACCGCGCGCTCAGGGAAAGACGTAGGGCGCACGGAAAGCGGCATTGACTCACCCGGATTTCTGTACTCTCATTGGCGAACAGGCAGCCGGGAGGAAAATCCATGGGCATGAACCGCCGGTCGTTTCTCTGCTCTTCGGTAGCGCTAGCAGGAGCCGGCGTGCTGGGTGCCAGCGATGTTAACGCCAAGCCGATCCATCCGCGGCACGAACATGCAGCCTCGCTCATGACCGAGTGCGCAAACCACTTCCTCGCCGCGCTCGACGCCAATCAGCGTGGCAAAGCAGCATTCCCGTTCGATGCGGACGAGCGCATGAACTGGCACTTCATCCCGAGGGAGCGCAAGGGCCTATCGCTAGGCGAGATGACGTCCTATCAGAAGCACGTTGCCAGTGCGCTACTAGCGGCCGGGTTGAGCCAGACAGGCTATATCAAGGCCGTTACGATCATGAGTCTCGAGGACGTGCTCAAGATCATAGAGAAGGACAGCGGCGAGGTTCGCAACCCGGAGAAATATTATTTCTCTGTGTTCGGTACTCCCAGTGACACCGGCACGTGGGGATACCGCGTCGAAGGCCACCACCTTAGTCAGAACTACACGGTGGTGGATGGCAAGGTGATCGATGGCCCCAGTTTTTTCGGAGCCAACCCCGCTCAAGTTCGGCAAGGGCCGCGCAAAGGCCTGCGTACTTTAGCAGGGGAAGACGACCTCGGCACCGAGCTAATCCATACGCTCGACGAGCAACAACAAAAGGTCGCGATCGTCGATCCAACCGCCTACAAGGACATCCTGACCGCTGCCAGCCGGACAGCCGCGCTTCAGGGGCAGCCTTCGGGTCTTTCCGCTTCAAAAATGAACGCCAAGCAGTTCGATGCCCTCATGGCCCTCATGGAAGAATACGCGCGCAATGTGCCCGACGAGCTTGCCGAAGGTCGGATCGCGCAGATCAACAATGTCGGCCGGAATATCTATTTCGCATGGTCAGGCGGTGTCAACCGCGGCGACCCACACTACTACCGCGTTCAGGCTTTTTCCTTTCTCATTGAATTCGACGACACCCAAGACGACGCTAACCACATCCACTCAGTGTGGCGCGACTTCACCGGCGACTTCGGGGAGGACCTACTCCGCCAGCACTACCGGGCTAGCCACCCGGAGAAATAGACGCCCTAAGCGCCGCGAGTCGAGCTGGGTCACCACATAAACTGCAACCTAGGCTCGCGCTTGTCCGGCCGTCGATAGCGAAGTGATTGTGGAGGGTAAGACGATGCCGGGGATGGACAAGTTTCCCAAATTCATGAGGCATCCCGCTAACAGGATTGCCCGATCCAGTCAGGCCACTCCTGGTGTGGAGGGTTATGTGTTCGACGGAGCCAACGGAACCCAAATGGCGTTCTGGACATGCGCTAAGACTGCGTCCTCTGCGGAACATATCCACGATTACGACGAATACATGGTAGTTGTGCAGGGTTGCTATACGTTGATCATCAACGGGGAGCGGATTCAAGTAGAAGCTGGGAAGGAATACGTGATCCCGCGCGGGATTCCGCACCGGGGTGAGGTTGAGGCCGGGACCAGAACGATCCATGCATTCGGAGGCCATCGGGCCGATCGCGTGCAGAAACGCTGAGCTCCTGATCCTGCGAACGCTGGCGGCAAGTTTGCGATTACGCAGGGACTTACCGGGAGTTGACCACGCCCCGGCTTGAAGTCGTTCAGCCACAGTGCTATACCTCCGCTGCATGCACGAGAACGAAGCACAGCTACTGAACACGCTCGAAACGGTCACGAAACAAATGCCCGTGACCCGTTGTAGCCAAGATTTGCAGTACTTGTGGGCTAATCAAGCCTACGCCGACTGGATCCACCGCCCTTTGAACGAAATTGTGGGCCGTCCGATCTTGGAGGTGTTGGGAAAAGACGCGTTTGAAGCCTTGCTGCCTCATTTCAATCGAGTGCTCACAGGCGAAACGGTTCGTTACGAACAAGAGACGAATTTTCGGGGTATCGGGCCGAGGTGGATTTTGGCGACTTATACTCCCACGCTCGATGCCAAGGGGGTCGCAAACGGATGGGTTGCGGTTGTGCTCGATATCACCGAACGCAAGCGAGCAGAAGAAGCCCGCTTCAGGCATGCCGCTATCGTCGAATCATCTGAGGACGCGATCATTTCGAAGAATCTAGACGCAGTTATCACCAGCTGGAACGCAGGCGCGGAGCGTATTTTCGGATATACAGAGGCGGAAGTCATTGGACAACCGATTACCATTCTCATTCCGCCTGAGTTGCGCGATGAGGAGAACCAGATTCTTGTGAAGCTGAGGGTGGGAAAGCGCATTGAGCACTACGAAACGATTCGTGTTACGAAAACAGGAAAGAAGGTTGATGTCTCTCTAAGCATTTCCGCAATTAGCGATTCAACTGGCAAGGTGGTCGGCTTTTGCAAAATCGCACATGACATTACACCGCGAAAAAAGGCTGAAGAGGCGCTACGCACCAGCGAGGAACGGCTGCGATTGGCACAGCAGGCTGCTCGGATAGGAGTTTTTGAATGGAATATTCGGACAGGAGTAAATACTTGGACACCGGAACTGGAGGGAATGTACGGTTTGCCACCGGGCGGCTTTGGCGGAACACAGACTGCTTTTGAAAATCTGGTTCATCCCGATGATCGGGCACGAGCGATCGAGTTGGTTAATGATGCGATGAAAACCGGACAACCGTCAAAGGGAGAATGGCGGGTGGTCTGGCCTGACGGGAGTGTGCATTGGATAGCTGGACACTGGCAAGTGTTTATGAATGAGTCCGGCCAGCCTTCACGAGTGATCGGGGTCAATATTGATGTCACCGACCGCAAGCTAGCGGAACAGGAACTGGCCACCGCGAGTGAGCGGCTTCATCTTGCGATTGACTCTGGCTCAGTCGCAGGTTGGGATTTCGACCTCAAGACTGATAGGCATGTCTGGTTCGGCAAGGCGCATGCCCAACTAGGGATGGCACACGATGAGACCTTGGGATCGCGTCAAGAATTCTGGGATCGCGTACATGAGGACGACCGCGAACATTTGCGGCATGCAATGAGAGTATCCAAAGACAAACACGAGGAATTCACCGAAGATTTTCGGGTTGTCTGGCGGGACGGGACAACTCATTGGTTGCGCTCACGAGGTCGTTACCACTACACCGCAAACGGAGAACCGGAGCGAATGCTAGGCATATCGCTCGACATTACGCAAAGTAAGCAAGCCGAACAAGCACTTCGCGAGAGCGAACAGCGGTTGAGGCTGGCAACGCAAGCAGGAAGGATGTACGCGTATGACTGGGATGTTACGACAAACGTGGTGGTGCGATCCCCGGAACATGTCAAAATCCTCGGTCTCACAGAGCCGCTGCGCTTCCCCCAGCAGCAGTTCGTGGACAAAATCCATCCAGACGACCGCTCAAAGTTTCTTGCAACAATTGCTGGACTCACTCCGGAAAACCCGGCTGGTGAGGTTACCTATCGGGCGCTGCCGTCCGATGGAACTTTAGTTTGGCTAAAGAGCAACGGGCGTGGCTTTTTCGATGCCGAAGGCAAACTGCTGCGGGTGATCGGTATGGTAGCGGATATCACCGATCAGAAGCGGGCAGAAGAGACACTCTCCGGCATGACCCGAAAGTTGGTTGAAGCACAAGAGCAGGAACGCACCCGTATAGCCAGAGAGCTTCACGACGACATCAATCAGCGCCTTGCTCTGTTGGCATTTGAACTCAACCAACTTCGAGCAAAACACGAGGATTTGCCCTCCGGAGTTCGGGACCATATCCTCGAATTGCAAAAAATGACGGCAGAAATATGTTCCGGTGTCTACGCCTTGTCCCATGAGTTGCACTTTTCAACACTGGATCTCCTAGGTCTCCCGAAAGGAATAAGCAGCTGGTGCAAAGCATTCGGCGAGCGGCACAAAATAGAGATCGACTTCAAGAACGGTGATGTGCCAAAACTGCCACAGGAAATCTCTTTATGCCTTTTTCGGGTTCTCCAGGAAGCTGTGCACAATGCCGCCAAGCACAGCGGGGTGAAACGGATTGCAGTGGACCTAGCCGAGAAACAAGCTGAGATTCATCTCATCGTGAGTGATTCAGGCAGAGGATTCGACATTAAAGCAGCAAAACAGAGCGGAGGTTTGGGCCTTACGAGTATGCAGGAACGAGTTCGACTGGTCGGCGGGACGATCGTGATTAATTCTCAGTTACTAGTTGGAACCACCATTCACGTTTGTGTGCCTTTCAAGGCAGAACACCACTTTCAAAAGGCTGCTGATTAAAGCGCATTCGCTTGATGCGCCCAGGAGCGACAGGGGCGATTCCGCGATTTACGAGTGGAAATTACTCGCCCGGCGCGGTTTCATTGACCTCATTTGGAGAGGTATTGCTGCAAGAATTCGACTGTCGCGTAGAGCTCGAAGTCCCGGTTTGCTTTTTTCTGAAAACCGTGACCTTCATCTTTTGCCATTACGTACCAAACGACTGTACCTTGTTTTTTCAGCGCCGCAACGATCTGGTCGCTCTCAGTGACTGGCACGCGCGGATCGTTTTTTCCCGCTACGACCAACATTGGTTTCCTGATCTTTTCAACATTGTTCATCGGCGCGATTTTCTCCAAGAAGTCTCGCATTTTGGGATCGCGCTCGTCCCCATACTCCACTCGCCGCAAATCGCGCCGATAAGCTTCCGTGTTCTCCAAGAAGGTAACGAGGTTAGACGGCCCTACTATATCGATAGAACAGCAAATTCGATCGCTGTAAAAGGTCGAAACCGCCAGCGTCATATGGCCACCATAACTTCCACCAGTCACCGCGATCCGACCCGCGTCTAAGTCCGATTGCGCGGCAATCCAGTCGATCAGCGCGTTTATGTCCTTGTAGCTACCCTCCCGCAAGAAACCGTTGTCTAGTTTTGAGAACGCTTTGCCATACCCCGTTGACCCGCGGACATTTGGTAGCAGGATGGCGATGCCGAGTTCGTTCAGGAAATAGTTGTCCGAGCCGAGAAACCCAGGGCGCGATTGCCCTTCAGACCCCCCATGAATCTCGATCAGGACGGGTCGCTTGCCCTGGAACTTCGCCGGGGGACGGAAGAGGAAGCCCGATATGGTCCTCCCATCAAATGTCTTCCAGCGGACCAGCTCTGCGTCGTGAAGTGCGGAAGTGTTCACCGCCGTCTCGCTGGTAGTCCAGCGCTCAACTTTCCCAGTACTCACGTCCAGCGAATAGCAATCACCGGATCTTTAGCTGTCGTCATTCCGAAGCCTAGGTCGCGGTTATTGCGGTGCCAGATTAATCCGCCGATCACCCCGACGGGGAGAGTCGGCACGGGCTGTTCCTTTCGGGTCACCGCATCAATTAGGTGCAGTTTACTGATCCCGTCTTCATTGCTCAGATATGCCAGCCACTTGCCATCCCAGGATTGCGCGAATTCGTCGACGTCCCACGAAAGATCCGGCGTCAAAACCTCCACCTTTTTGGTCGACAAGTCGATATAAGCTAATCGCTGAAATTCCGAGTCCTTGTCTGTCGTAACGTAAACGCCCTTTCCGTCCCGGCTGAATCGAGCGCTGCCATAAGCAACCTGCACGTCGGTTTTTCGGGGCGTCAACTCAATCTTCTCGCCGCTAGTCGTGTCTACGAGCCAGAGATAAGTTTCGTTGACCGAAATTCCTTCCATGACAAGAATCTTCTTGTCATCTGGTGACCAGCCCTGCGGCTCCCATCCGCCTCCACTCAATTGCAACAGCATGCGGTCTGTCTTGCGGTCGGACGGGTCCATCACCCAGAGATCGGTGTCTTGGTTGTTGCGGCGCGTCGAAACATACGCAATTCGGTCACCACCCGTCGACCATCGCTCCGACGTGTTGCGCGACTTCCCGTCTGTCAGGAGCGTGCTCTCACCCGTCGCCAGATCGTAGCGAAAGAACTGGTACCACTCGCCCCCGCCAACGTCCTTGGTGTAAAGGACATAATCAGCTCCCTTCGGGTGAAACGAACCCCCATAGACCGGCTCCGGAAAGAAAGTGAGTTGACGTCGGGCGCCTTGTGGCATCGCTACAAGATGCGCTTGATAAGTGTTTCCGAAGCGAGTGCCGATGATCATTTCGCGCCGCGTCGGGTGCCAATCGGTCTGAAACGCCTCACGATTCTCCGTGTATCGCCCAGCGGTTTCTGCAAGCGACGCTGAAATCTTCGGGACACCTTCCACTACCAGATTTTCTCCTGGAGCGATCGCATCCTCTTGCGCCTTTGACGAAAAGCCAGCCGCCAAGAACATTGCTACCAGAATGTATCGCTTCATTTGCGCACCTCTGTCTTCACACTTCTGAATCCTGCTTTGTGCAAAAGCGAAGGACCTGGCTATTCCCCGGGAGGATATTATCACTACAAGTAACGGCGATTTCCCATCCTTTTTGTGGTCCACTGTGAACCTCCTTTCCACAAAGTCTGCAATACAGGCGTGTCTCATTCTGAGGGTGGCGCGGGCGCGCAGAGTTCAATCACCTAGCGTGCGACCCGGCCTGAGTGATTCGAGCGTGGAGGTGATAACATTCGTGGCTTATTGGTCGAGTTCACAGCAGAGTTCGGAAGAAAGGCGGGCAAGAATGCATCGCCGTATCATGACTTTGCCGGCTATTGTGCTGGCGCTGAGCAATTCCACTTCCGCGCCGGGCGCGCCCGCCTTTGCACAACAGCACGCGGAACACACCGGGCCTGCGAAAGCCAAACCTGCCGTGCTCGTGGCTGGCTACGGCAATTGGCATCATCCGGTCTCCACGACGAACGCACAAGCCCAATCCTTTTTCGATCAGGGCCTACGCCAGGTTTACGCGTTCAATCACGACGAAGCCAAGCGCTCGTTCGAGCGCGCCGGCGAGCTCGATCCCAAGCTGGCCATGGCGTTTTGGGGCGTCGCCGAAGCCGTCGGCCCGAATTACAACGATCCCGCCAACGAAGACCGCTTCCTGCAGGCGCACGCTGCGATCGAGAGAGCGCAGTCTCTGGCCGCTGATGTGTCGGACAGCGATAAAGCTTACATCGATGCCCTGGCCAAGCGTTTCCCTGCCGACCCCCAATCGGATTTGCGCTCCGCGGCGGAACAGTATCGTGACGCCATGCGCGAGGTGATGAAGCGTTTCCCGGATGACCTTGATGCCGCCACACTGTTTGCGGAGGCGGGAATGAACCTGCATCCCTGGGGACTCTGGCGGCCGGACGGCACGCCAGAAGAGGGCACAGACGAAATTGTCTCCACGCTGGAGTCCGTGATTCGCCGCGAGCCCAATCACGTGGGTGCGATTCACTATTACATTCATTCGGTGGAAGCTTCCAACTCCCCTGAACGCGCGCTGGCTAGCGCAAACCGACTGGCAGAACTAGCGCCTGCCGCGGGGCACATCGTCCACATGCCGGCGCACATCTACATCCGCACCGGCGCTCATGACACCGCGGTGAAGACGAATGAGAAGGCCGTTGCGGTGGATGAGTCGTATCTGAAGGCCACAACCGCCGCCGGTTTTGACACGCTTTTTTATTCCATGATGTATTACGCCCATAACCTGCACTTCATGGCCACTTGCGGCGCGATGGAAGGCGATTATCTGCAAGCCACGAGGAGTGCCGAGCAGCTCGCCTCGTTCGTCGGACCGCATGTCAAAACTATGCCGGACGCGGAAGGCTATATGGCTGTTCCGTTTCTGGTGGAGGCTCGCTTTCACAAAGCGAACAAAATTCTGACCATGCCGCGCCCCGATCCGTCCTTGCAAATGACCACTGCGTTTTGGCATTTTGCTCAGGGACTGGCGCTGGCATCCACAGGGAAGCTAGATGGAGCGGAAGCGGAATACGTGTTCGTGTCCGAAGCCCAAGAGAAAACGCCATCGGACTCCTTTTTCCTGGCTCCGGTCAACAACAAGAGCCAGGACATGCTCAAGATTGCGGAGAACGTCCTTGGTGGAAGAATCGCTCTCGCGAAGAATGATATGGGCAGCGCTGTAAGTCAGTTGCGTGCAGCCGTGGCCATTCAGGATTCGCTCAAGTACAATGAGCCGCCTGACTGGCTTTATCCCGTGCGCGAATCGCTCGGCGCGGTGCTGCTGAAAAGTGGCGACTACGCAGGAGCCGAGGAAGTTTTTCGTGCGGATCTGGAGCGCAACCCGCGCAATCCCCGTTCGCTTTTTGGCCTCGAGGAATCGCTGAAGGCTCAGAACCGGGCCTACGATGCCGGTTTCGTCCGCAAACAATTTGAGGCCAACTGGAAGAGCACGATGCGGCTCACAGTTGACGATCTGGTCTAAAACACATCGACCTCTGTCTTGGGCCTACGTTCATGGCGAAACCCATGACCGTTGTAACGCCTGCGTCTACCTTTCGACGCGGAAGCAGACACAAAGCGAACTCCTCTTGTTACTGCGTTGGCCTGTATTACCACCATATACACAGGTTCCGATCGGAAATTGGGGGCCGGCAAAACGGGGGTATATGCGAGCATGCTACACACGTTTTGCGCCCGTGCGCGTGCTCTTCCGTCCCGAGGCGGGCCTTTCGCTTGGAAGCGATCAGCGGAAGAGGAGTTGAGCGAAGTCGGTCAGGTTACGGCGCCAGACCATCCAGGTGTGCATGCCCGCAGTTTCGATGTCGGCATGCGGGATGGATTTGGAGGCGAGCCATTTGCGCAAGTCGCGGTTGATGTCGATGAGATGGTCTTCGGTGCCGCAGGCGATCCAGAGCAGTTTGATTTGCTTGCCGGAGTTGGCGTCGAGTGCGGGGAATTCCTTGTCGAATTCCGGACTGAAGCCGCCGGAGCTAAAGGCGCCAATCCAGGCGAACTTGTCGAGCGTGTTGAGGCCGGTGAGGAGCGATTCTGCGCCGCCCATGGAGAGACCGGCGATGGCGCGAGAGTTGCGATCCTTTTGTACAAGGTATTCGGATTCGATGCGCGGAATGACTTCGGTGAGCAGGGCTTCTCGGAATTTACTGAAGTTGCGGTCGGTGATGGAGCGATCGCGGAAGGCGCCGGAGTTGGGCTCGAGGATTTTGGGATCGCCGTAGCCGAGAGTCATGACGATGAGCATGGGCTTGGCTTTGCCTTGCGCGATGAGGTTGTCGAGGATGACGTTGGCGCGGCCGACGGCGGTCCAGGCGGAAGCGTCATCACTGTAGCCGTGAAGAAGGTAGAGGACGGGATAGGATTGCTTGCCTGTCGGGTCGTAGCCGGGCGGTGTGTACACGTAGTAGTCGCGATGATCGCCGACGACGGCGGACTTGTAGAAATGATGATGAATTTCGCCATGCGGGACAGCGTTTGTTTCCCAGGTGAGCGAAGCGGAACCGGGAACATGAACTTCGCTGGCGCGGTGGAGGAAGTTGGGTTTGACGGCGTGGTTGGAAGGGTCGAAGTTGTTGACGCCGTCCACAATGAAGCTGTAGCCGTAGAAATCGGGAGCGAGAGGATCCGAGGTGAAGCTCCACGTGCCTTGATCATCTTTTTGCATCGGCGTTGGCTTGGTGGTGCCTTCGATGGAGACGGAGACTTCCTTGGCATTGGGAGCACGAAGGCGGAAGCTGACGCGATTGTCGGAGTGGACTTCGGGAGAGGCGGAGGGCGGAGGTTGCGTCTGAGCGTGGGAATGGCGCGACGGAACCAGTTCGGCGAGAAACAGAGTTGCGAGCAACAGCGCGAAGCGTTTCATCAAGTTCACCTGAAGCACGAGATTCGTGACAATAGTGGCGGGGGAATGTTACAACACGACTTCGCCGCGCTGCATGCCGAAGCCTTCAATCTGAGCATTCGCCTGGTCGAAGTCTTGATTAACGCCGAAGTGCGCGACCCGTTTTCGATTTTACGGATTCTTCCTTGAGGGGTTGTATCGCAATGCCAATTCCTCATTGAAAAGAAGGCAATAGATCAATTGTGCCGGGCTGGCAAGATGCGGGCCACAGGTGCCATGAACAGCGCGCGGGCCATACGGCCACACTCTTGAATGACGGCAGAGCCCTCGTCGCTGGAGGATTCGAGGGGATTAACGCATTACTTTCGACTGCAGAACTCTTCGATCCGGCGACGGGAAAATTCACACTCGCTAGTGGACCTATGAACGCTAGCCGCGCGCATCATGCTGCAGCACTGCTAAGCAGCGGTAAAGTCCTACTTGCAGGAGGCTCGATTGACCCGCTTCGTGGAGACATATTCGATCCCATGTCCGGGGCACGTGCGTTGCTCTTCGACGCCAATGCTGCGAGTTTCTCTGCAACTGGGTTTATGTCATCCTCCCGCGCACACCACACAGCTACGCTACTGTCCGGGGGAAAGGTTCTTGTAGCCGGGGGAGCAAATATCGTCACTGCCGAAGGCGGATGTTCTCCACCGCACACACAATCTACGTCCCTGGCAGGTGCAGAACTGTTTGACCCCACTAATGCAATTTTTGCTGTCACGAGCAGCATGACGACCGCACGCTCGGGGCACACGGCAGCTTGCTGGCAAATGGAGACGTGCTTGTGATCGGAGGGGTCGACACCAAAAACAATCCCCTTGCATCGGCCGAGTGTATCGATAGTGCGGATTGGATTCCCTCCCGCAGAAGTGCCGGGGATTGCCACCAAACTGCGGGCAGACGCTATGAACCCGCTCGCATTGGCAAAGGTGTAGAACGAATTTGCGGGTCTGCGACAGAAAAACAACGCGCTTCTGCTACATTTCACGGGAAACGTGCTTGGTACTGGGGGTCGGACCTTTAGGTCCCGACATTTGAATCCTGCCTCCCCGTGGGCTTTAGCCCCTGAGGAATTGTTTTAAAGCCTTTCTGCAAGCCAAAATGGGCGATTGCCAATCCACCGAATCGGTGTATCATCTTGCCCGTTTTTGGAATCCTCAAAGCGACCGAACAGCGCAACCCGCCACGCAGGAGATATCCGATGAAAGCAACTCTCTCAGCACTCATTTTCCTGACCGCCTCTTTCTTTTCCGCACCCGCCCACGCTACGCCCCAGCAATCTGCAACCGCCACCGCCATTCCCCAAAACTCTGGCCCCGTCAAAAATCCCGTGATGACCTCCGTGCGTACCATCCTCACCCGCCAGCAGAAGAACATTCCCGCCGCCGTCGACGCCATGCCTGCCGATAAGTTCGGCTACAAGCCCACGCCCGATCAAATGAGCTTTGCCCATCTGGTCATCCACATTGCTGAGTCCAACAATACCATGTGCGCCAAACTCGCCAACGTTTCCGCTCCCAAAGTCGATGAACTCACCGACTCCGATTCCAAAGACAAGCTCCTCGCCGCCGTTCGCTCCTCCTTCGATTTCTGCTCTTCTTCACTCGCCAACACCGACGACAGCAATCTAGGCGACCCTATCGAATTTTTCGGCCGTCAAGGTCCCCGCGCCATGGCCGCCTTCATCCTCACAGGTGGCTGGTCCGATCACTACAGCGCCGCCGCCATGTATCTGCGCTTGAACGGCATCCTCCCCCCCACCGCCCAACCCAAAAAGTAGCGGCGGCGGGCGTTTCTTCGAGAGCATGTCATGGCCATGCTAGGAAAGGAATAGCTGAAGCGAAATCGCCCCTTAGCCCGACACTGCAAGCTTTTTGCCTTCAAGGTAACGTTTCCCCAGCACAACGAAACCCGACGATAGACGAGACATGGCGGGGTAGATTTCCGCCGTAGCCACGATGCGAGACGCGCACCAAATCACCACGAGTAACCGAAAACTCCGTTCGCATTGAGCCGGTTGAATTTGAGAGGACTTCCGGATACGTTGTGGACGATTGATCCCCCTTTCACGGTGACGCCGGTCTGTTTGAAGTGCAGCCTACGATGTTCACTCTGAACCCACCGTTTGGCGAGGCTCACGACCACGAATTGCATCTTGTCTACCACCTCACGGATGCGAACTTCGACGTATGGGGCGGTGAGCAGAACCGTCGGTCAAGTGAAGCAGTATCTTCAGGGCTTGCAAGGTTCGGTGGAGCAACTCAAGAGTGACATCCAGCAGCTTGTGAACGCGATGATCGCCAAGCGTAAGCAGGAACGGGGAACACATTCGCAGATCGTGGCTGGTTTGAAGATACCCATCAGACAAGCTCCGCCTCCAGCGGCAGCCAGTAGTGTGACGAGTGCTCCAACAAAAAAGCAGGAAGAAGAGTGGGACGTGTTCATTTCACACGCCGGCCGTCCTCGTCATCATCGTCCTCATCGGACGGTGCTTCCGCCATGGCCAACGCCTCATGGACCGCCTCGACGATGTCCTCGTCGTCGGACTCGATGAGACGACTCAGGACTTCGCTGGCTTCTTGTGGACGAATGCTGGGTACTGCCCCAATCGCGGCCAGAAGCAGGGGCTTGGGCGTTCTGCGTGAATGGATAAGGGCAGCGATGTGTGGCCACGCGGCTTCGACGCCCCAGCTTCCTGCGGCAAGGGCAGCCTCGAGGTGAATGTCTGGATTTTTGTTGTCGAGCTCTTCAACAATCTGCTCATCGAAGCCGCGGAGGAAGCGCATGCAGAAGACCGCGGTAAGTTTCCACAGGTGATCGCCACTCGAGTAAGCGGAACGGACGGCATTCTCGTGCCACTCCAGGGGAGCACGTACGGATGCCTCAAGGATTCGCCGTCGGACTTCCTTGGGAATGTCCGCGTCCCGGTAGAGCTGGTGAAGCGACTCCTGAATTCCCTGGAGAGTCCGTTTCGAAATCGGGGCATCACCTGCATCGTCAAAGCCTTCGGTGTCGGCATACTCCAGAATCGGCCCCAGCGAAATCGCCGCTCGGGCCCGCACCTGTTTGGATTCCTGGCTGTTCCGTAGGATGGCGAGCAGGGCTTCAACCAATTCATCGTTGACCACGGTGAAATCGCCGGCCATCTCCGTGGCCAGGAGGCGATCTGACTCAATCGCTTGCTCATCCCGAAGAACATTGACCAGTTTTTCTGCTGTGCCGGCCGGCCAGTCCCAAGGTGGAGTGTCCTTCAAAGCTTTCAAATCCATTTCCATCCCCCGGAGCGGTCAAGAGCGCGCCGTAAAGACGTTACCCTTCTCTGACTGCACCCAATCCTGTACCCAACCGCGAATCGTTTGTAGAAGGAGTGAAAGGATCCCACGATCGCGACACGTGCTGACCTCCACCCCTCGACGAAGTGGCGTTAGTCTGTTCCGGACCCAAGTACAAGATCGAGGCCTGCAGCTTCTGCGAACGTTCGGAAGTCCCGGTCTCGCGTGAGGAGAGGAACGCCTCCGTCGATGCAGCTCTGGGCGATCAGCGCGTCGCCGAGGCGCGCCTTGCGGCGCTTTGCGAGTACCTTCGCTCGCAAAGCGCCTGCCCTTTGCCAATAGCCAGATGCGATCTCGACCAAAGGTACCTCTGAGAGCGTTTCGGCAACACCTGAAGGGAGCTTCGGGTCGCTTAGGAGCTCGGTGAGGACAACGGGCACCATAAGCACCTGCCGGTCTTTCAGCGCCCTATCGAGTAGCTGTGCATCCTCCCCTGCGCCGCCTTCTAGAAAGACAACCCATGTGCCTGTATCCGCCGCGATCATCGGTCGGCCTTCAGCTCTGACAACGTACGCGAGAAGCGAACCTTGCCTCGGAGGTGGCGTAGGCGAGCGTATGTCCGCGATGCCGCAACTAGCTGCAGCCCGGCGCGGACGGTCTGAGTGATGCCGGTACCGCTGGCTAATTGCGCCTTCTCGAGAAGGTCCGGCGGTACCTCCACGGTGATTTTGCGCGCTGTCTCCATAATACCTCCTTTATACCATACTCAAGACCAGCATTGAATATGGTATCTCCAGCTCGGACAAGCTAACAAGGTGGGCAAGACATCCCGTGTCAAAGCCCTTACATTTGACTTCATACGCTAATAGCGTATACTTACGGAGTGTACGCTAGTGGCGTACTGGAAACAGGATGGAATTCCTTGAAGCTCCGGCTTTCACTCGCTACGTCTCCGGCTACTTGACTGACGACGAGTACCGGGAGCTGCAAAGTCGGCTTGCCGCCGCACCGCGTGATCTACTACTACTTCGTGGGTGAACAACAAATCTGGCTGATGACGTTTTACGACAAGGACGAAGCTTCGGACCTTAGGCCCAAAGAAAAGCAGATCTTAAAGAGCGCGATTGAAGCTGAACTTCGGGCTCGTCAGTCAGCGAAGCTTGCAAAACAAAGGAAATCGCGGAGGTAAAAACGATGAGCAAGAGAAGGATTTTCGACGAATTGATGGAAGGCGTCGCAGCGATGAAGACTCATCGCGCGGGCAAAATCACGCTCCGCACCTATAAGGCCGAAGCGGCACCGCTCCCTAGGGTAGACTCGAAGCTGATTCGGGACACGCGGAAGAGGTTGCGCTGTTCACGAGCTGTTTTTGCCCGCAAGCTTCGGATCAACGAACGAACCTTGGAGAAATGGGAACAGGGTCGGGCCAAGCCGAATCCTCAAGCCGCAGCGCTCGTGCTTTTGGTTCGCAAATACCCTGACACTCTCGAACGATTGGAACGAGTCGCTGCAGGTTAGAAAGTATTCCCTCCGAGACACATTTAGAGCCGCTTCCGGTATAGACTCGTAGTAATATGAACTAACTAAGT
>Ga0207862_1000183_pt1 | contig 17828 bp, 15 predicted proteins | sample LuqExpMetageno81_FD_187838 | JGI IMG/M metagenome (GOLD analysis project Ga0207862, IMG submission 187838) | Tropical forest soil microbial communities from Luquillo Experimental Forest, Puerto Rico - Sample 81 (SPAdes) | ecosystem: Environmental > Terrestrial > Soil > Tropical forest ... | reverse complement strand
ACTTGTTGCGCGCTTCAACCCCCTCAACGTCAATCACGATACCTTTCGCTGGTTCTTATTGCCTGTCTGGATCCTGATTGCATTGCTTGTCGGGGGAGTCGTATGGCGCTGGACGCGGCTATATAGCGCAGCGCTCACTGCTTTCTTTTTGGTCGGGATCAACTTGCGGCTCTTGGCCGTATCGATTGGTCATCCTCAGCTTTGGATTATCCTGGCCGCCGTCGTGCTGCTATGGCTGGGGCTCGATTGGCTCTACTTGCCCGAGGACCGGGGCCGCGCCTTATGCGCTGGCATCGCCGTAGGCATAATTTTCCTCTGCAAAATTAACATTGCAATTTTTGTCTCCGTCGCCATTGCGCTCGCAGCCAGTTTGCAAATCAAGGGCCGGACTCGGGTCATCGCTTCTGCATTTTTTTTTGCAGCAGCGGCTGGTTTGGGTTTGGTGCTGCTCTTTTCAACGTCATCGGGCTCGGAAAAGTGTTTTGCTCTGGTCTACCTGCTGTCGCTTGCAGCGACTTGCGGAATTGCAAGTTCCCGGCCTGGAGAGCGACAACTGTCAGTCGCAAGCTTAATCTGGATGGTAGCGGGTTTGGGAATCTGCTTGTGCATTGGCGTGGGTGCCATTCTGGCGTGCGGGACAACCCTTTCGGGTCTGTTCAAGGGTCTTGTAACCGGTCCCGTACTGTTAGTAAAGCGCTATCACTCCCCATTCCTGGAGGCGACTTATCCACTTTCGATTTTTCTCTCCATACTCGGCCTCGGAGCTGCCATTGCCGTATTCGCCTGGGGCCGCAGATACGATGCAAGTCCTGCCTGGCTGGGGCCGCTTAAAGTGGCGGTCGGCGTCGTTCTGTTGTGTCCCTTCTACTATCAGCCCCGGCAGGCACTGACAGGTTCGCTTCTGTTTTCGTGGCTGCTCCTCGTCGATGATCAGGCGATATCACCTCAGGCATACTCCGATCGCCTCCTGCTTGCTCTGCTATGCTCGCTTTTCAGCCTGCAGCTCTTCCCCAATGCGGGAACTCAAGTTTATTGGGCCGCGCTGCTGCCAATCGCCGCCGCAGCTGTGATGCTCGCCGACGGAATAAACTCCATCAGTCACCGTGTCTACAGGACACGATTGTCTCGCGTCACCAGCTTAGTTGCCCGGGCAGCAGGGCCCGTCCTTGCCGTCGCGTTGTTTCTGATTGTGGAAAAAAATGCAATATACGATTACCGGCAGTGGCTCGCTGCAGAGCCTGTCAATCTGCCGGGGACCCACTGGGTGCGCCTGCCGCCGGAGGAAAAGGCTCACTTCACCGACGCCATCAGCGAATTGAGTCGAGAGTGCCGGACAGTTATGACGATTCCTGGACTCTACAGCTATTCCTTATGGAGCGGAGTGCCTCCCGCCGAAGAAAAACAAATCAATAGTTGGCCCATCTTATGGCCGCGGGAAGTTCAAGAGAACGAACTGCCCAGGCTCCGACGGCAGGATGGAGGGTGCGTGCTGGTTGATCGGGAGGTCTACCAATTCTTCCGAATGTATGCGACTTCTGATGGCAGTGATGAGTTGCTGTCTGAGGTCGAGCGAACCATGAGACCGGTCTTCGTTTTGCAAGGTCTCACGTTATATAAGCCGTCGCAAACACCTGCAGTGTTCCCGGATTCTGGCGCCTTGAAACACAAAGATCCCAGCCCAACTGGCAACAAATAGCCCGCGCTGCCGGATCCCAAACTCAGTAGAGCTCCGATGCCAACGTTCTACGACGGCGCGTTCCATTGCCGGGGCTTCAACCACTGTGGACAAAGCAGGTTTTTGGATTGTGCCGCTCGCAAGATTAGTGGTTCTTATTGTGTTAAGATGTGTCACCAAGTTGCTCGTCCGCCAGACCACGCCACTTCATCGACGCGCGAGTTTGAAGGTACACATCGATGAACTCAAGCAGGCATTTACTGGATGATCCCCTCGATCACGGACCGAGAGAGCGCCATCTGGATCGGATCCAGGAACTTTACGCATCCCATAACCACGAACTGACGATCGGCGATTACTGGCGAATTCTGCTAAAGCGCAAGTGGACGATACTCGTTTGCGTGGTGGTAGTTGTGACCATCGCAGGTCTTGCATCACTACGCATGACCCCGATCTACGAAGCCATGGCGCGCGTGTCAATCATTGACCAGAGATCTAACTACCTGAGCTTCGCCAAGTCGCCACCTCCGGACGACGGTAGTTCCCAGCTCAGCATCGACACTCAGGTAAAGATCCTCCAGTCGAACGCCTTGGCGTTGCTGGTAATTCGCAAGCTCGGCTTGGACAGTCGGCCGGAGTTTGCCGGCGCTTCTGCCTCCGCGCAGAAGTCCGGGCCACTGACTAAGTTGTCGCGGCAGGACCTCGACAGAGAAGAACTGCTCCTGCAACGGTTCCAGGGCGCTCTCCGAGTGCAGCAGGTTCCGAATACTGCCCTCGTCGAGATTAAGTTTATTAGTCCCGATCCGGAAGCGGCTGCCGAAATCGCTAACGCAACCGCCGACAGCTTTATCGAGCAAAACATAAAATCGCGATACGACAGCACGATGCTCGCTGCTGACTGGCTGTCCAAGCAGCTCGCTGATCTGCAAATCAAAGTTGAGGCGTCGCAGGCAAAATTGATCGAATATCAGAAGCAAAACGGCATCATTGGCGCTGATGATAAACAGAATCTCACGGTCGAAAAGCTGGACGGTCTCAGCAAGGACCTGACGGCCGCTCAAGTGGATCGCATTCAGAAGCAGTCGCGGTACGAAATCGTCAAGGGCACGAACGCAGAGTCCATCGGAATCGTCCTGCAGGACCCGGAGGTTTCGAGTCTCCGGCACCAGATGACCGAACTCGAGGCCCAGGACGCGCAGCTATCGAATCAGTTCGGCAGTTCGTACCCGAAAGTGCAGGAAGTGCGCAGTCGTCTCAAGCTGATTAAGGATGCCTATAACAGCGAATTACAAAACGGCATTCGTCGGGTCGAGAACGATTACGACGCGGCAATGAAGCGCGAACAGATGCTTCAAAGCGCTCTCAACGCACAAACCACCGTCGCCGATCAGCTCAACGTCAGCGCTATTCAATACAAGCTTTTGAAGGAAGAGGCCGACTCCAACCGGCAGTTGTACGACGGCCTGCTCGAGAAGCTCAAGGAAGCCAGCCTCGCTGCTGCCCTGAACTCCAGCAACATTCGCATCGTCGACAGGGCCCGTGTGCCGATGGCGCCTTTCAGTCCCAATGTCCCGCGTAATCTCGAATATGCGCTGCTGGTGGGTCTCATTGGCGGCGTTGCGCTCTCGTTCCTTCTGGAGTCGATGGACACCACGGTTCGCACGCCGGACCAGGTTGAAGCACTGTCGGAGCTTCCAACGTTGGCCATGATTCCCCTGAAAGGCGAACTGCAGCGACATGCTCCTCGTAACGTCCCCGGGCTTCTCAGGGGTGCAGTTACGGAATCGTTGCCTGCTGTCTCACTGGTCACTTGCTTGGAACCGCACTCGGAAATTGCCGAGGCTTATCGCGCGCTGCGCACATCGATTCTGCTTTCCAGCGCCGGCGGGCCGCCCCGCACGATCGTCGTCACTAGTCCAATGCCTCAAGATGGCAAGACGATGACCAGCGTTAACCTCGCCATCGTACTGGCGCAGCAGGGGAAGAAAGTCCTGCTTGTTGACGCTGATTTTCGGCGTCCTGGCGTTCATCGATCGTTTGGACTTCGCCAGCAGCCCGGCTTGTCGAACGTCCTCAGTGGAGGCGACGACGCCAGGACTGCAATCTTTACCACCCGACAGCAGAATCTCTTCGTGATACCTGCCGGTGCACTGCCCCCCCAACCGTCGGAGCTGTTGAGTTCCGATCTCCTGCGAGAGTTGTTGTCACAATGGCGGGATGAGTACGACCACATCATCGTCGATTCGCCTCCCGCGCTTTCCGTTACCGATTCAGTTTTACTGTCGGTTCAGGCTGATTCTGTGCTGCTCGTGGTTCGCCCCAGGCAGACAACTACGCGTGCGGTACTGCGGGCGCGCGACCTTTTGGTCCAGGTGAGGTGCAACCTGCTTGGTGTGGTGCTGAATGCGGTCGATCTGGTCTCCTTGGGCGACTACTACTCCGGGTCGCGCTACAGGGCCTACTACGCCGATTCGAAACGATCGGCCCGCAAACCGGTGCAGGCTGAAGAAGCTGATGGTCAGGACCTGCCAAGATCCGCAAGTTCAGGCGACTTCTAGTGCTGCCGAAGCTTCGATCACAGCTATGCGTAAAGCGAAATCGCCGCTCGCGCTTTGGTTTGTCCTGATCGTATCGCTGGCTGGATTCTACGGTTGGTGTGTGCTTCGCGGGTATTACGCATACCGCCTTTCCTGGAAGCGAGATCAGCTGTCACTCCAGCGGGCTATTCAACTCCAGCCGCGTGACCCTGCCAACTACGATCTGCTGGGCCAGTACCTCATGTGGAAAGCGCAGGATCCGCAGGCCGCCGCTTATCAATTTCAGCAAGCTGTCCGGCTTAATCCCTACGCCTCGTCTTACTGGCTCCACCTGGCTCGGGCCGAGAACAGCCTCGGCAACGATACTGAGGAGACCAGAGCGATCGGTAGTGCCATTGCCGTTGACCCCACAACTCCCGCGGTCGCCTGGGAGGCGGCCAATTTCTTCTTGGTACAAGGCAGGACTGAAGACGCGCTCGATCAGTTAGCTGTTGTGGTGCGCAACGATCATGCCATGGCCGAGACGGCCCTCGACACGAGCTGGCGTGCCTTGGGGGACGTTCAGCCCATCGTTCAGCGATTGCCTCCCAACCCCGAGATCTATCTGGCCTTCATCAAGCTGCTTGTGGGAAGACAACAATGGGGCGCAGCCGATCAAGTTTGGTCATCGATGCTGCGATTAAATCGAGAATTCGATCCGCGTGCTGCGCTTTTTTACGTAGATGCACTGCTCGCTGCTCGCGACGTAACGGGCGCTCAGAGAGCTTGGCGCCAACTTATAGACGGATCCACCGTTTTGAAGCCGTATGTCACCCCTGACAATCAGGTCGTAAACAGCAGCTTCGAACACGACATTTTGAATTCCGCTTTCGACTGGCACTACACGGCGTTGCCGGGGGTTTCGGGTATGCTCGACTCAACTCAGACTCACCGCGGCAACCAGTCATTGTTGATCACATACTCCGGTACCGTCGACGACGCGGGAATTTGGCAGTACGTGCCTGTGACGCCTGGCGCCACCTACGTGGCTTCGGCATGGGTGAGGAGCGGTGAACTGGAAAGTGCCAATGGACCGCGCTTGGCAATTCAAGATGGATATAAGAACGTTGAGTATGGTCACTCCGAGGAAACTGTCGGTACGACCAACTGGCATTACGTGGAAGCCACTTTCACTGCTCCTCAGGATGTGACGCTTGTACTGGTTCGGTTTTCACGTAGACCCGGAGGTACTCAAATTCGAGGCCAGTTCTGGATCGATGACGTGCGGGTGTCTACGCAGGGGAGTGCGAAACCCGAACTGTGATGGTCATGGCACAAACAGCGCACTGCAAGATTCCCATGAAAAATCACATTCTGCTCGCCGGTGTCCTTGCATCAACGCCGCTGGTTTGCATACAATTCAAGCTACGCCGCATCGTCTCCCGGATACGGGAAGGCCCCAGCCAAATCGTAAGCCACCCGTCAGACTTCAAAAACGGAGTTTCGACCGCACATGTCCACTCACATGCTGCAACCTCCGCTGCGAGTATTTTGTGGTCATGCCGGACGTGCGCTCGATCGGCTGCCTCGGTGGATTTTTAATCGCTGGGGCTTGATCGCGATAGACGGATCGCTCTCGATGGTGGCGCTCTGGCTGGCTTGGCAGCTTCGCTTTGACTTCAATGTGCCGTCGAATTACCAGGCAGCTGTCCGCGCATCCGCGGTGGCCCTTGCCCTGATCCGGCCATCATGTTTATGGATCTTAGGCGCATATCGCGCCGTATGGCGTTATTTCAATTTAGGCGACGCGATGACGCTGTGCCTGGCCGCGTTACCTCCGACTGTCATCATGCTGCTGCTTCGCATCGGTTGGTTGCAATACCATCCTGCTGCCGTTCTACCCCTGACTGTGATCGTGGTCGATTACGGGGTATTCCTGATGCTGGCCGGCGGTGCGCGAATCTTGCGGCGGTACTTGTTTGAGGCGTCGCTGGGGGGCTCCACTCCTAAGAGAACGCTGCTGATCGGAACCGGCGAAGGTCTGGCTTCGGCGTTGCGGCAGATCTCGTTTTACTCGGAGATTCGTGTAGTGTGTGTTTTGTCCCCCGACAAGAAATTGCACGGTGCGCGTCTTGCTGGATTCACTGTCTCCGATGGACCGGAAAGTTTGTCAAAGCACCTCACCTCCGAAATGGTAGATCTCGTGCTGATCGCCGACGCCGACGTCGAGACCATCGGCGATTCCATCGCGACCGCCGTGGAGTTTGGCATTGAGGCCCGGCTCCTGCCGCTGGCGACCCACATCATCAACGGCGAGGTACGCATATCGAGAAATGCAAAGCCCGAATTGGCCATCAAGAAAGCCGTGCCTGTTGCGACCTTGCCCGATCCTGCAGTTGTGGAAGCGTTTCGCGGGAGCTGCGTACTCATCACGGGTGCCGGCGGATCGATCGGCTCGGAGCTGAGCCGCCAGGTGTCCCATCTTTCCGTCGAGCGTCTTATTTTGCTCGATCAGGACGAGAATTCCATCTTTCGGATGCACGGCGAGCTCTCCTCGAACCTCCGAGGGCAAACGCAACTTGTTCCGCTCGTGGCTGACGTTCGTGATCGCGATCGCATGGTCGCTATTTTCGACAAGTACGGTCCCGACGTCGTGCTTCATGCCGCCGCTTACAAGCATGTTCCGGTTATGGAGCACAACTGTAGCGAAGCGGTACTGAACAACGTCCTTGGTACCTACACTGTGGCCGAGGCGGCAATTCACTGCGGCTCCGAACGCTTGCTGATGGTTTCAACCGACAAAGCGGTGAATCCCAGCAGCATCATGGGCGCAACCAAGAGAATGGCTGAGTTGACCGTGCAACATCTGGCACGGCAACAGTCAGAACAACAGCACGCAACCCGATGCGCCTGCGTGCGGTTCGGAAACGTCATGGGTAGCAACGGCAGTGTCACCCCGATCTTTCTGCGTCAGATCGCCTCCGGGGGGCCGGTGACCGTCACGCACGAAGAGATGACGCGTTACTTCATGACTATTCCGGAGGCTGTGCAACTCGTGTTACAGGCCACTACGCTTGCTGCGGATGGGGAGATCTATGTTCTCGATATGGGTGACCCCGTCAAGATCACGACTCTGGCGAAGCGTTTGATCGAGATGTCAGGACTGCGTCCGGGGCAGGACATTGAAATTCGCTTCGTCGGCACGCGTCCGGGCGAGAAGCTCGCTGAACAATTGTGGAATGATTCAGCTAGGGTGAATCGGACGAGCTTCCCCAGCATATTGAGGGTCGAGCCCTCGCCGCCTCCGCCCGACTTCCGGGAGCATCTCGGGACGCTCCTGGAGACTGCGATGAAGCGAAACGACGAATGCACCCGGAAGGTCATAATGGAAATGCCAATGATCTCGGATGTATGTATGCCGGCGGCAACCGCCTGAAAGGTCCTTATGTTTCTTGGGATACAGGCGTGCATTTCACAAACTGATATTCCGCATCTTCCCCGGCGAATCGATACGTGGCATGGCCTGCGCCCGCTGAATGTACATCGGAGTCACCGCCAACGCGAGTATCTGCTACGGAGGCTACTGTGCTAGGACAGAGGTTGCGAGAACTGGTCGCCGTGTCACTACTCGTGATGTGTCCTGCTAGCTTGCTGGCAGAGCGGCCCGGCGCCGTACTCTATTCCACCGGAACCGTAACTTTGAACGGTGCGCCTGCGGCAACGTCGATGACCGTCTTTGCGGGGGATCGTATCGATACCGCAGATGCTTCCGTGGTCTCTCTGAGCAGAAGCGGTTTTTCGCTGGTTGTTGATCCGAATTCTTCCCTCCTGTACCAGAATGATGGATTCACAATCCTGAAGGGCAAAGCGCAGGCCAGGACTTCCAACGGCATGTCAGCGCAATCCGGTCCCTTGTCGGTGATTCCGAAGGCCAACTCGGCTCTGTTCGACATCACGAGGGAAGGTAAGACCGTTTATGTGGTGAGCCGCGAAGGCCCCTTGACGCTGACTGACGGCGTCGAAACCGCGACGCTGCAGCCCGGCTATACGGCGATCGTCACGATACTCCCTGAGTATCAAGAGCCGAAGCCTGCCGCTGCTGCCAGCGGTCAGCAGCCCAGCCGGCCTCCGCAGCCACAGCCGGCTGCTTCCACGGATCAGGATCAGGGACCAAAGCCGGCGGCTACGACCCGGGGCGAGGAAAACAAGCACAAGAAATTGATCATCATTTTGATCATCGTATCCGCTGCCGCCGCTTTCGCAATCGTCTGTAGCCTTGAATGCGGCAGAGGCGGGGTGGTACCGGTCAGTCCGGTAACGCCATAGAAGACGCGTGTATTCAAGAACATTTCAAGAGCCGATCGGAACGCCCGATGTTGCCACCCCGTAGGTCGCGCCGGCGCGATCACTCCTGCTGGGATTACCGACTCTCAGCCAGCAACAGGTCGGGAGTTCGAATCTCTCGGCGCGCCAGCAACCCTCATTGTACTCGGCAAGTTGCAACGGTTCGCTCTCAGATTAGGGGTGTGCCCGTCCTTGGCAATCATTCAGGTGAATAACTAACGTAATAACTTCCGGCGAATGACGCCAGCCATGCCGGCAAGTCCGCTGCCGAGCAGCCCTAGGCTGGAAGGCTCGGGAATAGCTGTCGCCTGAAATGTTGTGAGCGACTGGACCATGGCCCCGTTGCACGGCCCACCATTTGCACAGCCGGGATTGATATAAAGGGAAAAGCCATCGGTGCTGCCGCCCGTGTACTGGTAGTTTCCGAGCGTCGGGTTCAGTACAACACTGCCAAGGTTCAGCTGACCTGACACGGAACCAACGTTGGGCCCGACGCTCGCACTCGTCCTGCCGGTCCGCTGTGTTCCTGAATTTGATTTCGCCACCGCGATCAGGCTGGACTATTCACCGTCACCATAAGAAGACGTATTCCACTCTCCCGCGGTCCGAAAGCTCTCCGCCGCGGCTGGTCTCCGGGAGCGCCAGGTGCCTGGTCCCATTAGTCTTTTCCAATCGAAGAATGAGCCTGAAGCCGTAGCCTGAAGCGATGGCGGAGGAAGGCTCCTTTCGGGCAAAGGTTTTAAAAATATATAGCAGCCGTCGGGCGGTGGGAATGTGGGAATCGCGCAGCGATTTCCAAGGTGGGTGGGAAGCCCCGCTTTTGGGCTTTCCACCCACCGTCATTTCCACCGCTGGTTTTTCTTCCGCTTTTTTCATTGCCGGCTTCCCAACCTCGCCGGCCGCAGTTGCTCAAAAAGTTTGTGTTTGGCCTGTTGCATCCGCTGGGCCGTTTCCGTGTCGCTGCGCACGCCGGCAATACGTTCGAGCGTCGCAGGGGTAAGCCCGCTGCGCAGGTACTGAGCTGCATCGGGCAGCGCCAGCAGCGTTTCCAGCGGTGTTTGATAGCGCCGGTAATGGCGTCGCCGGCGGCCTTTCTCATCGATTTCGATCTCGGCTTGGGCACAGGGGCGATGGTAGTTCAGATAGGGGTTGAGGTGCTGGGCGTAGAAGCTGGAAAGGGCTTCAGCATGCGCGGCGGCGATGTAGCCATAACCCATGTGCTTGCGGATCACCGCCCCGTTCTTGCTCTCCACCAGGCCGTTGTCGTTGCAGTGCCGCGGGCGACTTTTGGTTTGTTCGATCAGCAGCTTGTTGAGCAGTTTGGCCACCGTCTGGTTAATGAACTCGCTGCCGTTGTCGGAGTGAAAGCCCAGGATGCGGAAGGGGAACTGCCGCAGCATGCGCTCCAGCACCGGCTCCAGCCAGGCTTCGCTGATGCGCGCAGTGGCAGCCACGATCTGCCATTGCGTGACTTCATCGACGGCGTTGATGTGGTATACGCCCTTGTCGTCCGGCCGATCGCCTTGGTGTACGGTGTCGAGCCGCAGATAGCCGGGCCGGCCTTGCGGATCGGGCCGCCGACGCTCGCCGATGCTGACCGCCGTGGGTCTGGTCTTGCAGTAGCGCAGACGGCGTTCGCGGTAGCGCGGTTGCTGCCGCAGGTTGTACAGGTGAGACACCGAGATGGCGGCTAGCCGTTGGTACTCCGGCTTGCCGTAGTCGCGATACTCGCGCTGCAGAATGCGCCGGGTGGCCGGTCCGCTCAAGCTTTCGTGCGCCTCATCGACGGTGGCCAACAGTTCGATATCGGCGCGGGTATAGCGTTGTGGGAAGCGGTGCCGTCGATAGTGGGCGGGCTGGAGCTCTCCGTTGGCCCGAAAGCGGGTGATCAGCCGCGTCACCTGGGCCCGGCTCAGGCCGGTCATCTTCTCCAGATAACGCCGCACCAGGCCGCGGGCTTTGCGGCCTTGTTTGGGATATTGCTGTTGGCGCAGAACCTGCTCCACCCAGCCGTAAACCTGCTCGCGATTTTCGCCTTCGAACCGGATCTCTTCGCTGGCGTTTAGAAAAGCCTCAATCTGATCCAGGGTTAGTTTCTCTGCTTCGTGCACGCTGGTTGTCAATCCTCAGCATGCCACGCGCCCCAGGCTCATCTTGTATCGGAAACCGCTTCCACCTTCAGGCTCATCTTGTATTGGAAAAGACTAGAACTTGCAGGCGGCGCCGGGGTTAGATGAGTCGTGGTGGATTCCTTCGCCGGAGGAAGCCCGTGCGGCGGCGTCTTTGTTTGTTGCTTCTGCCAATTCTTTCCGCAGTCTCTGCGGTAGCTCAAGGCTATGATCCACTGCCTAAGTTGGTGGTGCACGCCAGGTATGTATTCGTCACCACAAATGCGGGCGGTGACCTTACCAACCCCAGCGTAATGCCTGACGACCGACAGGCCGTGGTTGACGTTCAGAATGCGATCAAGAAGTGGGGTCGCTATGCTGTGGTGTACGACGCCAAGGATGCGGACCTGGTCCTGCTGCTGCGGAAAGGCCACACTACAGAATCGCAACCGGGAATAAGGATCGGTGCCGGTTCCACGATCAAACCAACGGTTGGAGCCAACGTGCCAACCGATATGGGCGACTCGCGCGACCTGCTCGCCTTGTACGATGGCGCACAGGGCGTCGACGGCGCTCCGCTTTGGCGGGAGCTCGCGACTGGTGGGCTGGACCCTCCGCAGATGGCACTCATCGGAGACTTGCGGGCGGCGGTCGATAAGGCTGCCAAGGTGCCGTAACACGGCGGAAGTTGTTGGTCCACCGGCCGCCGCATACGTCAGGCAAACCAACGTCAGTGGCACAACAGCAACGCCAAAGGCGAGACCACGGACTTCACGGATAGATACGGACAGAAGTTGTATTGCTGATCCATGGAGTCCGCGACCGCTTGACTTCTTAGTTGCCCGCAGAGCGCCGTTCTACGGCTGCTTGTCCGCCGGCTTCTTTTGTTCGATCGACAACAGCTCGATATCGAAGACCAGCGTCGAGTTCGGCCCAATGTCGCCGCCCGCGCCTCTATCGCCGTAAGCCAGGTTCGAAGGGATGTAGAGTTGCCACTTCGATCCCACCGGCATGAGTTGCAGCGCCTCGGTCCATCCCTTGATAACCTGTCCAACCGGGAATGTCGCTGGCTGACCGCGTTTATACGAGCTGTCGAATTCCTTGCCGTCGATCAGCGTGCCCCGATAATTGGTGACCACGGTATCGCTGGCCGTGGGCTTGGGACCGTCCCCCTGCTTGATGACCTTGTATTGCAGGCCGCTGGGCAGCGTGACTACCCCGTCTTTGGTCTTGTTTTCGGCGAGGAACTTGTCCCCAGCCTGCTTGTTGACCTCACCCGCCTTTTGGGCTTCGGCCTGTTGCTTCTTCACCATTTCCGTGCGGAATGCGGTCACGATGGTACGCGCTTCCTCCTCGGTCATGGCCGGCTTGCTGCCGGTCACCGCGTCCTTAATGGCACGTGACAGGATCGCCGGGTCGATGTCGAGCGAGTCCTTCTTCATGCTCTGCCCGATGTTCATGCCGATGGCATAGCTCAGCTTTTCCTTATCGGTCTTCAAGACCAGCGGCTGCGAAGTGGCGGGCGCGGCCGTCGGGCGCGGCTTGGTGGTGGTGGTGGAGGTGGCGGGCTTTGCAGCTGTAGCCGGTTTGGTGGTCGAAGTGGACGACTGCTGGGCCCAGGCACCACCCAGCAGGAGAATTCCGGCAGCCAGCGTACCGGCGGCCGTACGGGTCAGTTTTCGCATATGCATTATTCTCCCATTGATACCGGTTCGGCGCAAAATGCAGATTGTTCTTGCGCAAGCGCCGCCCACCAACCCCCAATCGGCAGAAATCCCTGGAAGCACCCGCTGGAGAGAAGGCGCCGTCAGATTGTAAAATTACAACGTGATGGCATTCCCAATTCGAGTCTGCGCTGTCTGTGGCGATGAGTTCGAGCTGAAGCCGGGGAAGCCCGGCTTTGCCAACCGTTGCCCATCGTGCAGCGAACCCGAAGAGACCGATCCCAACACGAAGCAGACGGTGGATGGCGGTGATCGCCGGTCGGCAGCGGAAGTGAACGCCGCCCGTCGCGAGGCGATGCGCAATCTGCTTTATCGCAAGGACAGCTAGCGCCGAGACACGCGCTTACCCAAGCAGCCGTCACTCTGTAATTGTCCGAGCAACAATCGCCAGGCTCTTGCCAACCCAATTCTTCCCTGAGGGATTTATGGCCGCACTGATAGACGCTATCGACATCAAGCGCAAGGCGTTCTTTGAACTCGACAACACCCCGTACTGCTGCCTCGAAGCCGAGGTTTCCACCCCGAGCGCTCGCGGCGCCCAGACCTTGGTTCGCCTTAAAATGCGCAACTTGCTTACCCAAGCTGTCTTCGAGAAGACCTTCAAGGCAAGCGAGAAGTTCAAGGAGCCTGACCTGCAGATTGGCCCCGCCTCGTACCTGTATAGCGACAACGAGGGCTCGCACTTCCTTGACCAGGAATCCTACGATACCCTCACTCTCAGCGACGCCATGATCGGCGACGCCCTCGACTTCCTGGTCGAAGGAGCGATCATCCAGTTGCACAAATACAACGGCAATCCTATCGGATTGGACCTGCCCAATCAGGTTGAGTTGGCGGTCGCTTACACCGAGCCCGGAGCGCGTGGCGACTCGTCTAGCGGAACCGTGACCAAGACGGCGAAGTTGGAAACCGGCCTGGAAATCCGCGTTCCCCTGTTCATCAAAGATGGTGAGAAGGTCAAAGTCTCGACCGAGACGCGGGAGTTTGCCGGGCGAGCGTAGAGCGTTTGCGAACTACAGCGGCTCCGTCCTCGTCGCACCGGTAATGTTGTCAGGTGAGTCGGAAAACGATTTCCCCGGCGCATAGGCCGCTTTCTCCCATTTGTTGCCGGCCCTGCGGATTACATCGTGCCAGCCGTCGTCCCATGTGATTCGCGCCTCGTCCCCGAACACAGTCCACTTGCCGTTCGGTGACCCATGGGTCTTGGTGGCCTTGCCGCCTTTTTCCAGCGTAATGGTAAACGTCTGGCCGGCAACTCCCAGGCCAACCTTCCATTCGCCAATGAAAGTGGCGGCCGACGTTGAGCTTGGCTTGCTGGTCTGTCCCGCTACAACGCAAACCGCCAAAACCGAGAACAAGGACGCCATGAAAATGCGCTTCAACATTGCCGACCCCCATTAAATCCGGTATTGACCCATCATTGTATCCTTGCGCTCGCGCGGAATCATCGTTTCTGTAACCTCGCCTTTTCACCTCGGTCCGTTCGGGTAGCTTATTTCCCTGCCGAGTTCTACCATCTTCCTCAATGCCCGACTCCGTCTTCCCCATCACTATTGACGTTTCCGATGAGGCCGCCGGGCAGCGCCTCGACCAATTCCTCGCCGCGCAACTCCCGGACACCAGCCGCGCCCGCGTGCAGATGTTGCTCGAAGAAGAAAAGGCCCTCGTCAACGGCAAACCATCCAAGCCCTCTCTGAAGCTGAAGGGCGGCGAAACCATCACCATCCTCGGCGGGCCCACGCCTCCTCCGCTTCGCGCTATGGCCGAGGACATTCCGCTCGACATCATCTACGAAGACGACGACCTGGCGGTCATCAACAAGCCTGCCGGCATGATGGTACATGCCGGAGCCGGCGCCACCGACGACGATCGCAATCGCGGCACATTGGTCAACGCCCTGCTGCACCGCTTCGCCCAGCTATCCGAGGTCGGCGGCGAGACCCGTCCCGGCATCGTGCACCGTCTCGACAAGGAAACCAGCGGCCTGATTCTCGTCGCCCGCAACGACGTCGCTCATCGCAATTTGGCCAAGCAATTCTCCGGACGCGCAGTGAAGAAGCGCTACGTTGCATTGGTGCACGGATGGCCCGAGCGTCCCCGCGGCGCCATCACCGCAGCCATCAGCCGCGACTCCATCCGCCGCACCCGCATGACCACGCGCGGCACCGCAGGCCGCACCGCGGTCACCCACTACGAAGTCCGCGAGCGCATCGACTCGCCCTACGGTAGGTTCGCGCTGATAGACGTTCGTATCGAAACCGGACGCACTCACCAGATCCGCGTGCACATGGCTTCCATCGGACACCCGGTTGTCGGCGACACGCTCTACGGAGCCGCTGGCGTGCTGCGCTCCTCGGCCGCGCCGCGCACAGCCTCGCGCAAGCGTGCCGCTGCAGAACGCGAAGCAGCCGCTCCCGATGCCCAGCCCGGAGCTTTGCGCCTCGAACGCAACTTCCTGCACGCCGCAGCCGTCGAGCTGTCGCACCCTCGCACCGGCGGACCGTTGTCGTTTACTGCTCCGCTACCAGCCGAGCTTACGCAATTCCTGGAGAAGCTGCGCGGACTGCAACAGCTATAATGAAAACCTAAATGCGAACCATTTCGGTTCTTTTCTTAAGCATTTCTTTTGCCTTGAGCGGTGTTGCGCAAGACGCCACCCAGCAGCCCCTGCCCTCGGCGCCGTCGGCCACGAAGTACCCGCCGAAACCGGCCTCTCCGCCCGCGAGCACCACACCGTCTCCAGCACAAACGCAAACCCCGGCGCAAACCAATCCGCCCGCGACAACTACCGCCCCATCGCAAAGCGGAGACACTACAACTGCGCCGCAAACCGCTCCGTCCGACAAACCCGCCAATCCCACCGGCAACCTTGGCACGTTGGGCAATGCCCCACAGCAGCCCGCACCTTCCGACGACCAGGAAGAAAAGCTCACCACCATCGTCAAGCAGGTGGACGAAGTCAACGTCGTCTTCACCGTCACCGACAAGCGCGGCAAGTTCGTCACCGACCTGAAAAAAGATGACTTCCAGGTGCTGGACGACAAGAAACCGGCGCAGTCCATCCGCTCGTTCCGCGCGGAAACCAACCTGCCCTTACGCGTCGGCCTGCTGATTGACGCCAGCAACTCCATCCGCGACCGCTTCAAGTTTGAGCAGGAAGCCGCCATCGAATTCCTCAACCAGATCGTCCGCCAGCAGGACGAAGCCTTCGTGCTCGGCTTCGATACCACGCCGGAAGTCACGCAGAACTTCACCAACAGCGCCGAGGCCCTGGCCAAGGGCGTGCGTATGCTTCGCCCCGGCGGCGGCACCGCACTTTACGACGCGGTTTACTACGCCTGCCGGGATGAGATCATGGCCAAGGACAAGGGCAAGTACGAGACCCGCCGCGCCATCATCCTGCTCAGCGACGGCGACGACAACCAGAGCCGCGTCTCGCGCGATGAAGCCGTGGAAATGGCCCAAAAAGCCGAGGTCATCATTTACACCATCTCCACCAACACCAGCGGACAGAAGCTGAAAGGGGACAAGGTGTTGGAGTACTTTGCGGAGGAGACCGGCGGCCGGGCCTTTTTCCCGTTTAAGATCCAGGACGTCTCCGATGCTTTCTCGCAGATTCAAGACGAGTTACGCAGCCAGTACGCCCTTTCGTACAAACCGGCCGACCTGCAAATGAACGGCAAGTATCACTCGATTCAGATTCTGGCCGATAATAAGAAGTACAAGGTGCGTTCCCGCAAGGGTTATTACGCTCCCATGCACTAGGATCGGCGAAGATTATGCGTCCGGTGGTTCGCGCTCAACTCGACTATTACGGGGTACTCGAGATCACCCCCTCGGCCGACACCGCGGAAGTGAATGCCGCTTTTCGCCGCCTCGCCTGGCGCTATCATCCTGACCGCAACCCCGCGCCCGGTGCGACTCTGCAGTTCCAGGACATCAATGAAGCCCACCAGGTGCTGAGCGACCCGGCACGTCGTGCCGAATACGACGCACGCTGGCATCGGCGAGCTGAGAATCCGCGGAAGGCGCCGTCTGCCGTGACTTACCATTCTCGCCGGAGATGGCATAGGCACAGCAACGCTCGTTCGGTGCTGCTCACCGTCTTTGCCATGCTCTTCGTTTCCAGCGCCTGGGCCGTGATCTTTGCGGCGATGACGGCGGCTCACTCCGCCGGTCCCGGCTACGTCTACGACGCGGCAGCGCCCGCTCTCAACGGAGCGTCCTCCAATTGCGGTTTTTCCATGGAGATGTTTCCCGTCAGCTACGTTGATCAGCGCGGCCGCGTGCAGACCGCATGGGAAACCGAAGTGCACAACTGTTACGGAGGCGGCACCCGGCTGACCAGTCTTCCCCGACTTCGCCAGCCCGACGGGTCTCGCTTCCTTAGCGATCCCGAAGTCCGCTAATCTCAGTGGCGCCGCACCCTGCCGCTCACTTCTTCCACCGCGTCGCCGTATAGTCAATCGCTTCCTGCACGTTCAACTCGCGCGTGCTGACTCCGGCTCTCACATACAGCTTCGGCGTCTCGCCGTCCCGCAGATACACCGGCCGATGCGACTTGCTGATGATGGTGCGGCACACGTCATGCCCTTCCACCTTGTGAAACACTGCCTGCACGCACTGGCAGGCATCGGCGCCGAGTTTGGTCGCAACCGACGTCATCAGCACCTGCTCGAAGCCGTCGCGGTCCGGCTTCTTCAGCGCGGAGTAGTCCTTGTCCAGCCCGACAATACTTCCGTCGTCGGCAACGCCGATCAGCAGCGTCCCGCCCTGGGCGTTCATATAGCCGGCCAACGTCTTCAGTACCACCGTTTCCAGCGAACGATTGACCCGGCCCTCGCGCAGGTCCCAGCGAAACGTGGACTTGAACTCCGTTGTCGCGCTCTCGCCGTTAGCAATCTGCTGCCGCACGTCACCTTCCAGCGCCGCGCTCAACTGCCTGATCTTCTCCGAACGCCGCGCCATCGAAGCGTAAATCGCGGCCCCGCCCAGGCTCAGCACCACCCCGACGATTGCGTAGAAGCCGGTCTTGCCTGGGAGGTTTCCCCGCAGCGCCTGGCTCAACTGGTCGAAGGCAAATGCCACCGCCGGCCTGCCGCCACCCCTGAACTCCGTGTGGTACACGAACTCGTTGATCGGCAGCAGCACGCAGACCCCAACCACCGCGCCCAGTACCAGCGCGACCGCAAAGCTGCGCAAGCGCGTCCGAATTTTCCAGGAGAGTTGCATCGTTCAGCCTTGAAAGGGCACGGCTTAAGCCGGGCACGAAAGCTTCATTCTATTGAAAAGCCGCGTGGACTTTAGTCCACGCGGCAACGGAACAACCCACCGCGCATCCGGCTGTTTACTAACCACTAGCGCATCGTCCTATTAGTCCTTTATAGAATCGGCTTGCTTTCGTTTGGCTTGGCGACGACGAGGCTTTCTGGGGTGAAGAGCCTGATAGTCCTTGGTGGTC
>Ga0207862_1000181_pt1 | contig 17941 bp, 17 predicted proteins | sample LuqExpMetageno81_FD_187838 | JGI IMG/M metagenome (GOLD analysis project Ga0207862, IMG submission 187838) | Tropical forest soil microbial communities from Luquillo Experimental Forest, Puerto Rico - Sample 81 (SPAdes) | ecosystem: Environmental > Terrestrial > Soil > Tropical forest ... | reverse complement strand
GAGCCAACTTGCCCGTCGCGGTGCTTTCGCATAGCATTAGTTTTTGTGCGCCGGCGCGTACACGATTGCGGATCCAAGGGCGGCCGCTGCATGGGTGGGATCTTACGTTTCGAGGACGCTTGTGAATGAATCAGCCGACTGACAGCAAAGCGAAGCCACCCGCTGCTGCGGGCAATTCCGGTAAGGCTTCGACAGCAGTAACCGATTGGGAGAAAAGAATACTTGAGCCCACGCTCGCGAAAAGCCCAGAGCGTCAAAAAGAATTCACGACCACTTCGCTATACCCAATCCGCCGCCTGTACACCGAAGCCGATCTTGACGGGTGGGACCCAGCTAGCGATTTGAGCCTTCCTGGAGAACCTCCCTACACGCGCGGCATCCACGCCAGCATGTACCGTAGCCGGCTGTGGACCATGCGACAGTTCGCGGGCTTCGGCACCGCCGAAGACACCAACCAGCGCTTCCGTTATCTGCTCGCTCATGGCCAGACCGGACTCTCTACCGCGTTCGACCTCCCCACATTGATGGGCTATGACTCGGATCATCCCTTGTCGGAGGGCGAGGTCGGGAAATGCGGTGTGGCTATCAGTTCGCTGGACGACATGGAGGTCCTGTTCGACCAGATTCCACTTATTGACGTCACAACCTCGATGACCATCAATTCGCCTGCGGCCGTTGTCTGGGCGATGTACCTGGCGGTCGCCGAAAAGCAAGGCGCCGACTGGAAGCGGATTTCGGGCACACTGCAAAACGACATCTTGAAGGAATACATCGCTCAGAAGGAGTACATCTATCCGCCCGAGCCCTCCATGCGGATCGTGATCGATACATTCGAGTTCGGCGTGAAACAAACGCCGAAGTTCAATGTCATTTCGATAAGCGGATACCACATTCGCGAAGCTGGCTCCACGGCGATTCAGGAGTTGGCATTTACGCTTCGCGACGGCATGGAGTATGTGGAATGGGCCTTGCGGCGCGGGCTGAAAATCGATGAATTTGCACCGCAGCTTTCGTTCTTTTTCAATGCGCACAACGACTTTTTTGAAGAAATAGCAAAATACCGGGCCGCCCGGCGTATCTGGTACAAGGCCATGACCGAGCGCTACAAGGCGCAGAACCCGCGCTCGTGGGCTCTACGGTTCCACACGCAAACAGCTGGCTGCTCGCTCACAGCGCAGCAGCCGATGAATAACGTGGTGCGCACCGCGGTCCAGGCACTCGCCGGTGTGCTTGGCGGCACGCAATCGCTGCATACCAATTCGTTGGATGAAGCGTGGGCGTTGCCGACGGAATTCGCCGCAACCATCGCGTTGCGGACGCAGCAGATCCTTGCGCACGAAACTGGCGTGACCAACACGGTGGACCCGCTAGGTGGGTCCTACTTTGTTGAAGCTCTGACAAATGAAGTCGAGCAGGCCGCGTGGGACTACGTGCGGCGCATTGATGCGATGGGCGGGATGGTGGTGGCGATCGAGAACGGTTACCCGCAGCGGGAGATTGCCGAAGCCAGCTACCGGTATCAAATGGCGGTCGACAAGAAAGAAAAAATCATTGTGGGCGTAAATGACTATGTCACCGCGGAAAAACCGCTGGAGATTCTCCAAATCGACGAAACCGTGGCGCACCGCCAGGCAGCGCGCCTGAATAAGCTCCGGGCCGACCGTTCCTCTGCCGAGGTGGAACGCAGGTTAAACGCTCTTCGTCGCGCAGCCGAGGGCAGTGAGAACCTCATGCCGTTCATTTACGATGCCGTGAAGGCGTATGCCACTCTCGGCGAAGTGTGCGAAGCGATGCGCACCGTCTTCGGCGCCTACGAAGAAGTCGCCATCACGTAGACAAGAGAGAACGCGCATGCCCGAGAAACGGATTAGAGTACTGATCGCAAAGCCGGGACTGGATGGCCACGACCGTGGGGCTAAAGTGATTGCGCGTGCGCTGCGCGACGCCGGAATGGAAGTGATCTACACAGGCTTGCGCCAGACGCCCGAGATGATTGCATCGGCAGCAGTGCAAGAAGACGTCGACGTGATCGGCCTTTCGATCCTGTCGGGCGCACACAATACCCTGTGCCCGCAACTTATGAAACTGCTCCACGAAAAGGGCATGCAAGATGTCACCGTGCTTGTTGGCGGGATCATCCCGGAAGCCGACATTCCAGGCCTCAAGCAGGCCGGAATCGCTGAGATTTTCCTGCCGGGAACTTCGACCCAGGACATCATTGACTTCATTCATAAGCGCGTCGCACAACCGCGCTAGCTCGGGTGCGGGGTCGTCGGGCAGGCGCGCTCAAATTTCACCCGCGTGTAGAGTGTCTGAAAGCCTTGCCGGGTAATGTTTCGTTGTGAAATGCTTCCAGGCAAAGCCAGGCTGACCGCCAGTTCGCAGCCTGCCTGCTCGGCACGCCCGAGCCGGACGTGCAGGAGGGCTGTTTGCACGCCCCGCTTCCGGAATTCCGGGAGAGTGCTGGCCCCGAACAGCCCGGCAATCCTGCCCCGCAGCGCCAGCGTGGCGCCGCCGACCACACGGCCCTCAATTCGTGCGAGGTAGCACTCCGTCTCCTTCGCCATCGCGAACATCCTCATCACGTCCAAGATCTCCTGGGTGACGGGAAAATTCTCGGAAAAGCCCTGGGACACCGTGAGCGTCCATAGATCCAATTCGTCGCGGCCGGCCCGGCGAACTTCAATGCCGTTTGCCACGGTGCTCCGCTGCTCGGTCACCTCGAGTGCCATTACGTTGGAGAATTCCGTTACCCGATAGCCGCGCTGGCTATATTGTTCGAACAAGCTGGCGTCCGCCAGTGGGCAGGTTTCAACGCGCACAGGCTCTTCGCGGCTGAAGTAAAACTTCTCGAGGCGGTCAAACTCCTCGGCACTGACAGACCCGCTAAGTCCGAGTCCCACCGACTGCGTTACGGGTGAATTGGCCCCGCAGTAAATTGCATAGCCGCCCGCGATGGGTTCGACTGCGCCGCTGGCCTCAGGCTTCAGTTCCTGCAACTTCTCGACGCAAGCGACGGCCGCCTGGGCCTCCGCGAGTTCAATTTCCCGTGCCAAGCTCTGATCGAGCAACAGACATCTCATGTGGGGAGTCTACCTCAGTCGCGCGTTTTTTCGCGATTCGCATTGCTCGTACCGACCTCTTTGCGTCTTTCCCGCTTTCCTCCGTATACTCAGTGGGCTGCGATTTCTAGATGCGAGGGCCGCGTGTCCGCTTCCGTTTTGAAAACGAGCGTAAACTTCACTTCACCTCAATTTGAGAAGAACGCCCGCCAGATGGCCGATCTTTTGACGACCATCAAAAACGAAGAGGAAACAATCCGCGAGGGCGGTGGAGTGAAAGCCATCGAGGCGCAGCACAGGAAGAACCGTCTGACGGCGCGTGAGCGAATCGCGGCTCTCATCGATCCGGGAACACACTTCTTCGAACTTGGCATTTACGCAGCCTACGAAATGTACGAGGAATGGGGCGGTGCGCCTGCCGCCGGCACGATAGCGGGCCTCGGGCGGGTAGCGGGACGGATGTTCATGATCATTGCCAACGACGCGACGGTTAAGGCTGGTGCGTTTTTCCCGATGACTGCAAAGAAGGTCATCCGCGCACAGAATATTGCCATCGATAACCATATCCCGACGATTTACCTAGTCGATTCCGCCGGTGTGTTTCTGCCGTTGCAGGAAGACGTCTTTCCCGACACGGACGACTTTGGGCGCGTGTTTCGCAACAACGCGGTCATGAGCGCTTTGGCCATTCCGCAGATTACCGCGATTATGGGCATGTGTGTTGCCGGCGGGGCATACCTTCCTGTCATGTGCGATCACATCCTGATGACCGAAGGCTCGGGCTTGTTTCTGGCGGGCCCGGCGCTGGTGCAGGCGGCAATTGGCCAGAAGTCGACGGCCGAGGAACTTGGCGGCGCCAAAATGCACGCGCAGATCAGTGGCACAGTCGATTTCCGTGAGCCGGACGACGAATCCTGCCTACAGCGCGTCCGTGCGCTCGCCGATAAGATGGGCGCGCCGAATCCGCCGATTTTCAGCCACTCGCGGCCGGCCGAGCCGCTTTATGCGTCCGAGGAGATCTACGGGATTTTCTCCGGCGAGGCTTCGAAGCAGTATGACATGCGCGAAATCATAGCGCGGCTCGTGGATGGGAGCGCCTTCGAAGAATATCGTGCCGAATATGGGGAAACACTGCTATGCGGCTACGCGCGGATTGGCGGGTGGGCGGTCGGCATCCTGGCGAACCAGAAAAAACATGTCCAGACGCATGCGCCGCATTCCGATCAGAAGCGCATCGAGTTTGGCGGCGTAATTTATACGGAATCGGCCGAAAAGGCCGCGCGTTTTATTCTCGACTGCAATCAGAACCGCATCCCGCTCGTCTTTTTGCATGACGTAAATGGCTTCATGGTAGGCAAGGACGCTGAATGGAGCGGCATCATTCGGGCCGGAGCTAAGATGGTGAATGCCGTGGCCAACAGCGTTGTACCAAAAATCTCAGTCATTCTGGGAGGGAGCTTCGGCGCGGGTAATTACGCGATGTGCGGAAAAGCCTATGATCCACGATTCATGTTCGCCTGGCCAACCGCGAAATTCGCAGTCATGAGCGGCGATGCAGCTGCCAACACTCTGGCTGAGATTAAGCTAAAACAACTCGAGCGCGAAGGTAAGAAACTCGACGAAAAGGCGAAAAAGGAACTCCTCGAATCCATCAAGGCTACTTATGAGCACCAAACGGATCCGCGCTACGCCGCGGCGCGACTCTGGCTCGACGCCATCATCGACCCCGCGCACACACGCGATACAATCATCTGGGCTCTCCAAGCGGCAGCCCTAAATACCCACATTCCCGAGTTCAAGACCGGAGTGCTCCAAACCTGATGGGAAGGCGTGGGATTCTCTGGCTTGTGAACTTTTTTCATATTTTATGTTCGTGCTCTCAAGGCCGTTTTCGAAGTCCGTTCCGGCAGGAGGTGCGTTCCCTGCCGGATCTTTTTGAGGGCGTGGGCTTCAGCGCGCTAGGATGTCTGGCAATGGAGCTGTTCCCGCTGCCAGTTGATTCTACCCGTCGACCTCGAAGAAAAAACCATGAGCGAAGCGATCAAGCTCATTGAGTGCCCGCGCGATGCCTGGCAAGGATTGCAGGAGTTCATTCCGACCGAACACAAGGTGGCGTATCTGCGCGGGCTGATCCTCGCTGGTTTCGCGCACATCGATGCTGTCAGCTTCGTGTCGCCAAAGCACGTGAAGCAAATGGCGGACAGCGAAGCGGTCATGAGCACTCTGCTTGCTTCCCTGCCCGACAGCAGCGCGCTTCCGGAAATCATCGGCATCGTGGTCAATGAAAAGGGCCTTCGACGCGCATTGGCCGCGCCCGGCGTATCCACCATCGGCTACCCTTACTCGATCTCCGCTTATTTCCGCCGGGCCAACGCCAACATGACGCGCGACGAATCGCGGAGGCTGGTCGAAACTCTCAAACGCGAGACGAAAGCAGCCAGTCGCGGACTCGTCGTTTACATCTCCATGGCTTTTGGCAATCCCTACGACGAACCCTGGGGGCCGGAGATTGTGCAGGACACACTCGACTGGCTGAAGGACGTCCGGGTTACCACCGTTTCGCTCGCGGACACCGTTGGAACCGCAACCCCGGAACTGGTCCGCGACGTCTACAGCCAGGTAAAGGAACATGTCGCCGGCATTGAGTTGGGCGTGCACCTCCACTCGCGCCCCGAAAATGCCGAAGCTAAGATTCTGGCCGCGTACGAAGCAGGCTGCCGGCGATTCGACTCCGCGCTCACTGGACTCGGCGGGTGCCCCTTTGCCGGTGACGACCTGGTCGGCAATATCTCGACGGAAAGCGTCCTCAGCGCGCTTGTCGCGGCGGGCGTGCATCCCGGTTTGGACGGGGATAAACTGGCTAAGGTCATCGAATCGACCAATGAGATCCGTGCCAAGTATACTCATGGCGCAATGACCGGGTAAGGGGCGTTCATGAACTTTGAGACACTGCAGTACGAGACTACTGGCCAACTTTCCACCATAACTCTGAACAGGCCGGAAAAACGAAACGCGATTTCTATCCATATGATCGCCGAACTGCAGGCGGCGCTCGATGAAATTGAAAAAACGCACACCCGAGTGGTTATCCTTACCGGGTCGGGAAAGGCGTTTTGTGCCGGGATTGATTTGGACTACCTGCAAGCTATAGGTCGGCAAACCGCGGCGGAAAATCAGGAGGATTCCAAGCGCATCGCCAAGATGTTTCGCAAGATCTGGAGTTACTCGCGGCCCATGATCGCCGCAGTAAACGGACACGCTCTTGCCGGGGGATTCGGAATCGCGACGCTGTGTGATTTCACGCTCGCGGTGCCGGAAGCCAAATTTGGATACACGGAAGTGAAGATTGGCTTTTTGCCAGCCATCGTTTCTGTTTTCCTAACGCGACAGGTGGGCGAAAAGCGTGCACGCGATCTACTGCTCACTGGCCGGCTCTTGGAAGCACAGGAAGTAAAGGAGTTGGGCTTGGTGAATGAAATCGTACCCGCAGAGAAATTGATGAGCCGGGCACATGAACTTGCCGAAATCATCCTGGCGGCCAGTCCGAGCAGCATCACCCGTGCGAAACATCTTCTTGTCTCGTCCGCCTCCGCCAATGTCGATCACGATCTCGAGCGAGCGGTCCTCGAAAGCGCCCGCGTCCGCTGCACACCTGATTTCAAAGAAGGGATTGCCGCGTTCTTAGAAAAACGCAAGCCAATCTGGCAAAGCGACGCAGAAAAGCGCTAATCAACAATCGCCAGTCGGGAGTTTTTTTTGATCTGTAGTCTGGAGCCGTCCAGGCCACTCACGCTCGTTTCTCCGAACCTTCGACGACTAACGATTCCGCGCTATTTTCCGGCATACTAGTTGCGCTGACTCACTGAAACTGAACATGATTGATTATCACGATGTGACCATCCGTGTGCGCTACGCCGAAACCGACCAGATGGGCGTTGTCTACCATTCAAACTACTTGATCTGGTTCGAGGTAGGCCGGGTGGAGCTAATGCGGTCGCATGGCTTCGACTACAAGCGGATGGAGGCGGAAGACGATTGCTATCTTGTCGTCGCCGACGTTCATTGCCGGTACCACCATCCGGCGCGCTACGACGAACTAATCACCGTCCGCACGCGGATCCTTGAGGCCAAAAACCGCATTCTCAAATTTGGATACGAGGTCTTTCGTCAGAACGATGAGAAGCTTCTTGCCACTGGTGATACGACGCATGTTTCCTGCCGCCGCGACGGCCGAGTCACCCACTTCCCAGAAAAATACAAAGCCTTGTTCCTTGCTATTGTAGCGTCGGTCGCTTCCGCTCGGAGCCAGGCATGAGCATCGTTATTACCGGCAATGACCTGACCTTTGCCCAATTGTATGCGGTGGCACTGCAGCGAGAGCCAGTTTCGGTCGCAACTGACGCGGTAATTCGAATGAAAGCCTCTCGTGCTGTCGTCGACAAGCTTCTTGCCGCCGGCGAGACGGCGTACGGCATCAACACTGGTTTCGGCAAACTAGCCAGCGTGCGAATTTCGGCCGAGCAGGTCCGCCAGTTGCAGATTAATCTTGTGCGCTCTCACGCGTGCGGTGTTGGCACGCCTCTTTCTGAACCAGAGACGCGGGCCATGATGCTGCTTCGCGCTAACGCTCTTGCCAAGGGCCTGAGTGGCGTTCGGCCCGTAATTGTCGAGACGCTTTGCGCCATGCTCAATGCCGGTGTTCACCCCCTGATTCCCTCACAGGGTTCCGTAGGCGCGTCGGGCGATCTGGCGCCGCTGGCGCATCTCGCCAACGTAGTCATCGGCGAAGGCGAGGCGGCCTACAAAGGAGAGAAGCTTCGCGGGACCGACGCCATGCAACGGGCCGGGATCGCTCCAGTGACCTTGGAGGCCAAGGAAGGACTGTCCCTGTTGAACGGCACGCAAGGGATGCTCGCGCTTCTCGGTCTTGCACTTCGCGAAGCGGACGCGCTCGCAGACACGGCTGACGTTGCCGCAGCCCTTTCGCTTGATGCACTGCGCGGTAGCCCGGGAGCCTTCGACGCGCGCATCATGCATGCCCGCGAATATCCCGGCGCAAGCCTCACTGCACGCAATCTGGCTCATCTGAATGAAGGAAGTCAGATCCGCGAGTCACACCGTTCGGCTGAAAAAGATACGCGCGTGCAAGACGCGTACAGCTTGCGATGCACGCCGCAAGTTCACGGCGCGGTGCGGGACTCACTCGTCCAGGCGCGCGGTTTGGCCCTGGTGGAGCTAAACAGCGCCACGGACAACCCGCTCGTGTTTGTGAAAGAAAACGGCGGAGGCGACATTGTGAGCGGCGGAAACTTTCACGGCCAGCCGCTCGCGATGGCCGCCGATCAAGTGGCGATCGCGATTGCCACGCTCAGCGGTATCTCCGAGCGCCGCATCGAGCAGATGACCAACCCGCTCACAAGCATGCTCCCGGCGTTTCTGACACCCGATCCGGGGTTGAATTCCGGCTATATGATTGCGCAAGTCACTGCGGCAGCGCTAACCAGCGAAAATCGAGCGCTTGCCACGCCTCATTCCGTGGATTCGATTTCCACTTCAGGGAATCAGGAAGATTATGTTTCGATGGGCATGAGTGGTGCGCGCCGCCTGGAACGCATGCTTCACAATCTTCGTCATATTCTCGCCGTCGAACTGCTTTGTGCCTGTCAGGGCATCGACCTGCTGGCGCCGTTACAAACAGGCGTGCTCGCGAGGAGAGCGTATACCGGCGTCCGAGTGGTTTCCCCTAAGCTCACGGCCGACCGGCCGCTTGCGCCTGACGTCAACGCAGTCGCGAACCTGGTTGCCTCCGGCGCAATCGCCAGGGTACTTCATAGCTGATGTCTAGCTACAACAAAGGCTCACCGCAGGCGTTCTCTTATCCCAATGCTTCCAGGAAATAGGTAATCATGCGATAGCCGGCTATGTAGTTGAACGGTACCAACTCAAGCGAATAGTGGCCGACCGGTAGTTCCAGCGTGCGCGTTTCCGATCCGTGACGCCGCAGCGACTCGAGCATCCGCTCGGTCAATTCCGGCAAAAAGGTTGGGTCGTACTTCCCGTACACCATGAAGGTGCTGCGGCGAGCGCCCATGCCTCGTTCGACGTAAGGCATGGGACTGATGGGTGCCCAAAATCTTCGCAATTCCTCAACGCTCACCTCGTGTCGGAGCGCCTCCCAAACATGGTTGGTGGTCATGCCTTGACTGACAACGTCAGCGAAGTAGGTGGACACGTGAAAAAATCCACCGGCACGCACGCGCTTGTCATGTACCAGGGTGATGTACCCAACAGACGAGCCAATACTGGTGCCCAAAATTCCCAAGCGGTCATAGCCCTGCAGCTCCAACCAGGTCAGGCAGGCGCGCGCGTCGAGCACGGCTTGCCGGTTTGCCTGCAGGGTCAAGCCGATGTTGGGGCCCACCAACTGGTCGGCACGTTCATGGCCTCGAGCCATGCGGCGGTCGTGGTAAGGCAGGCTCATCTTCATGGCGGTGATACCGATTCGTTGCAGCCAATGACAGAGAGACACCTGGCCGTGCCACTTTGCGTTCCAGTTCGGCAGGATCAGCACCGCCGGCCCCGACTTCCGCGCTGCGAAAAACTGCGCGTGCACCGTGTTGTTCTCAGGCCAAGGGGATTCCAGGGGGCTGGTGAACGTCACTACATTTTTATGGTCTAACCGGTAATCATTCACGTTCGGGGCGGCATACCACTGCTCGCTTCGAGCAATGGCCTCGCTCGCATACTCACCGAGAAACTCTCGTGGGTCCGGCGACCCGGGGTACCCGTTGATGTGCTCGAGTCCCCACTCAAACGCGCGCACCATCCGGTTATCGTCGGTGGTCCATCGACGGTGTTCGTACCTGCGGATCGCGTGTTCATACCAATTCATCGCCATAAGCATTCAGTTTAACGCGAAGCGTCCCACAGCCCGTAGTCACCGGACCGAGTTGCTTTTGCCGTTAGCCATCGGACACCCTTGCCGCTGGCCCAGATTGAGCCATAACGCCTCCTATGGCACAGTCGTTTCTGTGATTGCGTTCTTCTTTTTCCTTTTCGGCATTGTCATCGGCAGCTTCCTGAATGTTTGTATCTCTCGCATTCCCGAGGAGCTTTCCATTGTTTCCCCGGGCTCGCGCTGTCCTCGGTGCGAAGCGCCCATCAAGCCCTATGACAACATCCCGGTTCTCGGGTGGATCCTGCTGCGCGGAAAATGCCGGAATTGCCAGCTGCCCATTTCACCGATGTATCCGATCGTCGAATTCCTGACCGGAGTCCTGTTTGTGGTTACCTACCACACGTTCGGCATCGGTTTGCTGACATTCAAGTTTCTTCTCTTCGGCTGCCTTGTGATGATCCTCATCGTAACGGATCTGCGAGTGCGCCTTCTGCCCGATGCGGTGAACTGGTTTGGCTTTGGCCTCGCCCTGGCATTTGCCACCAAAGTCCCGCCAGACGGCTTGCATGATCTGTGGGTGCGCGGTCATCCAGTACACCCGGTGGTGATTGGAGTCCTGGATGCCCTTCTCGGTGCGGCTTTTGGCAGCTTTGTTCTTTGGGGAGCTGCCGCACTTTACAAGCTCGTCCGGAAGCGCGAAGGGATGGGCATGGGCGACGTAAAGATGATGGCCATGGTAGGGGCGTTTCTTGGGGTTCGCAGTGCCTTTCTCACGATTCTCGTAGGCACGTTGTTTGGCAGCGTGATTGGTCTCGCGACAGTTGCGCTCCTCTTTCTTTGTGGCTGGAACCGGGAGCTGGCCGAGAGGGCCCATCGCCGGGGCCTTGGCAGCACGAATGCCCTGCGGTGGACCATCGCCTCGCAATATCAACTGCCGCTCGGGACGTTCCTTGGAATCGCTGCCCTAGTCGTCGTCTACGCGCTGCCCCGCCTTGGGTTCCCCTGGTATCTCCGCTCCGTTGTCGTAACTCGTTAGGCTCAAGGGGTTGCGGGCCTCGCGGAGCGTGGCGAAGACGGAGTACAATAGGGCTAGCAAAGAATTAAGCTGGTATCGGAATCTTCCAGCCCGCTCCGGTGGAGGTAAGGCAATGCGCATCACAGCTCTAGTTCGTTTCGCAGTGTTGGCCACGCTGCTTGGACTCGCTGCTCTCTCGGCACCCGCCCAAGATCAGAGCAACGGCGACGTAGCGGCTGCTGCGCGCAGGTCTCGCGAACAGCAAAAGAACGCGGCCAAACCCGCCAAAGTCGTGACGAACGATGATCTCCCCTCGCCCGCTCCTGCTCCCGCTCCGGCGAGCGCTCCGAAAGCCACAACCGAAGGCAAGCAGGAAGCGGACCAATCTTCATCCGAACTCGAAGCGGAAAACGATCCAAAGAGCGAGGCGTATTGGCGCAAGCGCTTCCAGAAGCTGCATGACAAGCTCGCGCAGTCTGAAAAAGAGCTTGATGTTCTGCAGCGGGAATTGGACAAAAATCAGGTTCAGTATTATTCCGACCCGCAGAAGGCACTCATGCAGCAGCACGACCGCTCCGATATCAACGAGGGTAGCGCAAAGATCGACGCCAAAAAGAAAGAGATTGAATCCCTCAAGCAGCAGCTGAGCGACTTAGAAGATCAACTACGTAAGGCGGGCGGGGACCCCGGTTGGGCCCGTTGATCAGCATCTGAATATGCATCGGCAGATGCGATTTAAAGGCAGCGATTAATTGACGTAGCCGCTATCGGGCAGTTCCACTTCGCCGTCCAGGATTGCCAGGCCCTCTTCCAGCATGGCGCTTCCCTTTTCCAGCGCTTTCCAGGCGACCCGCTCAGACTCTTTCGCGACAACTTCCAGGCAACTCTTTATGGCAGCAGAATCCCCTAGGATGCCCGCATCGAGCAGGGTGACCATTTTCTCGAGGGCCTTATCTTGAATCTTCTGGAACGCTTCTTCCACCGGCACCTCATCCATGCACAGATCGCAGGCCATCATTGCCAGCGACTCTTCCAGATGAATTCGTCGAATGCGTCCCCGCAGCTCCTTACTGGCAACGCCGGCCCTCGAAGAGTCGGCCGTCCTCCGTGTGTCGCTCGTCATGGCGTCTCCCCACAGCATTAGATGCTGCTGAGGTGAGACTAGGGACTCCCGCTGTGAGGCACAAGGGACTACTCCCAACCCGTCATTATTCGAATGCGCACATTTCCGCGGCCCATCGGAGTCTCCTATCTTCCTTGCCCGGGGACAAATGGGGTGTCTCCCAATCTCTCCCAATCTCTCCCAAACTTCTCTTCTCCAAACTCTTCTTGACGCCAAAGAGACGTTCGGTTAGGCTCCGCGCACGTTCTTCTCAGTAGTGAGCATTCCCTAGGATTGCCCGCTGTTAGTCAACTGTCCGAAAAGGTCGGCCGCAGTATCTTTCGATTTGAGAGGAGGTTTTCCGCATGAAAGCCGTTTCAAGAACGCTGGTTGGTTTGAGTTTCGCAGTAGCTGTGACACTCTCGATGGGAGCATGGGCGCAGGAGAAAGCTGCCAGTGGACCCGCAAAAATCCTGGTAATCACACGCGAATTTGTAAAGCCGGGCAAGGGAGGCGCACCCCATGACAAAGCGGAGAGCGCGTTTGTCGACGCCATGTCCAAGGCCAAGTGGCCCACTCGTTATGTCGCCGCTCAAGCGATGTCTGGAAAGCCCCGCGTTCTTTTCTTCACCCGATACGATTCCTACGATGCTTGGGAAAAGGACGTCACCGCAACGACCAAGAACACGATTTTGTCGGCAGCGCTAGACCGAGCGAACCAGGCGGATGGGGAGCTTCTCGATTCCAGCGATCAGAATGTTTTCACTTATAACGAAGAGCTCAGCCTGCGTCCGGTCTCCGACATCTCCCACATGCGTTTTCTTGAGATCTGGGTGGCCCACGTCAAGCCAGGCCACTACCGGGAATGGGCCGAGCTCAACAAAATGTACAAGGCCGCTTATGAAAAGTCGGTACCGGATGGGCACTGGGCGGTGTACGAAGCTACTTACGGGCTTCCGAACGGCACTTATCTTTTTTTGACGGCGCGCAAATCAGCGGCTGAACTGGATCGAGGCCCGCAGGACGAGAAGGCAACGATGGCTGCGCTCGGCGAGGAGAGCATGAAAAAGATCGACGAACTCTTCGCCGCCTGCGTGGACTCGTCTGAGACTCAAATTTTCGCATTCGCCCCGCAGATGAGCTATCCACCGGATGAATTCGTCAAGGCCGATCCCGACTTCTGGAAGCTCAAACCCGCAGCCACAACGAGCGCCAAGGCAGAGAAGAAGCCGACGGCAGACTAGCAACCTTAATGATCTAGTCCTCTAATTCCCCTCGGCTCAGAGCCCTCCCGTCCGGGCAGCCGAGGGGCGACCGAATCGCTTATCGCTTCCGACGCTTCGCCTGCTTTAAGGCGTGTTCCCGGCCACGCTTCTCGAGGCTGCGCACCAGCCCCGCGACTCGCCGCTCGAGTGTGGCTTGTTGTTTCACCTGCGTAACATACCTCACGATTTGGCGGCGCAATGCTGTTGTGATCCTGCGAAACTCGGCTTGCGCTTTCGGGGAGTTACGGAGAGCCAGCGTCATAGTAGGCGGAAGAACGGGTTCTCGCGATGTTTCGTCGCGGCACAAGGTTACTTCCACAACAGTTCCGGCGTCGACTTTCAACCTCTTGCGAATGTCGCCGTGAATCGCCAACCGATAGCAACCCTTTCCCCGCGACACCATCGTGGTCTTTAGCGGCGTTCCCTCTACTTCCCCTTCCACCGGCACGTGGGTCGCGCCTTCGCCAAGCCTTCGTGAAATCTCGGGAGGGACGTCGACGTAGCGGATGAATCCCACCCTGTAGATTCGCCCCGAGAACACGTGATAGTCATTTGTCACGGCTCGATGCGGCTCCAGCTAGAATGCCTATTCGCGGATCCCCAGATGCAACGCCACAGAGTTTAGCGTCATCAAGTGATAACGGACCTGCGTGTAGCCCGCCTGCTTCATCAGATCCGCCAGTTCGTCAGGCCGAAAGAACCGGGATACGGACTTCGGCAAATAGGCGTACGCATCCGGGTCTCCCGAAATCAACCCCCCGATACTCGGCAGGACCTTCCGGGTATAGAAGCGATAGAGATCACCAAGCACTCCAGGGGCTGGCTCGGAGAATTCGAGGATAGCGAGGGTCCCGCCCGGCTTGAGTACGCGGGCAATTTCCCGCAAACCCTCTCGGTAGTTCGCCAGGTTCCGAAAGCCAAACGCGGTCGTTACGAGGTCGAACGCCTGATTCGCAAACGGCAAGCAAAGCGCGTCCGCTTCAAAAAACTCCACGCGAGCGGCGCCATTGGCTTCCACTCCTTTTTTACGTGCACGCACCAACATAGTGTGGGAAAAATCGGCACCAACTATCTGAGCTTTGGCACGCTGTTGTAAGGCAAATGATAGGTCACCCGTGCCGCAGCACAAGTCCAGTGCTATGGCATCGCTGCGGTCCAGAATTGGGCTCAACTCGCGCGCCGTCCGGTTGCGCCATACTCGGTCCATTTGCGCGGACAGCAGGTGATTCAGCAAGTCGTAGCGCGGCGCGATTCGCGTGAACATCTCGCGCACCTTGCGCGAGGCATCCCGTTCGCTCGAGGCGCCCTCCGGTGTCGTGCCACGCGGCAATGCGCTCGGCTCAAGCATCGCAAGTTTCCAGTTCCTCGAGCGCTCGCAGGACCAGTTGCGGCCCAAATCGAAGCACGCACAGCACATTCTCCGTTGAGACGTTTCCATACGATGAAGCGCAGCCCAAACGAGACGCCAGCACAAACCGGGGCTTTCCTCCCTTAGCCTTTTTGTCTGAGCCCATCGCCTTCAAAAGGCGGTCCGCAGGAATCCTCGGCCAAGTCGGAAAGGGGCCAATTCGCCTGATCAACGCAACCATTCGAGACACTTGGTCAGCGGGCGTTCGCAGCACTTCATGGCCGAGCAGGGCGGCGCACATCATGCCGAGCGCCACCGCTTCGCCGTGCCGGAAGCGCCGGTAGCGCGTTGCCGACTCCAGTGCGTGGCCGAACGTGTGCCCAAAATTCAAAATTTCGCGCAGGCCGGATTCTTTTTCGTCGCGGCTCACTACGGTGGCCTTGATCTCGATGGAGCGCCGGATGACATGTTGCAGGGCGCGGGCGTCACGTTTCAGAATCCTCGCGATGTTTTCTTCGAGGAAACGGAAGAGCTTTGAGTCCGCAATGACGCCATACTTGATCACTTCGGCTAGCCCGCCACGGAACTCCCGCTCGGGAAGGGTGCTCAGCAGGTCGGGATCGACTAACACCAGCCTCGGTGGATAGAAGGCACCAACGAGATTTTTGCCTTCGGGCAAATTCACTCCGGTCTTTCCACCAACCGCGCTATCCACTTGTGCCACCACCGTCGTGGGCACCTGCACGAGTGGCACTCCTCGAAGGTACGACGACGCCACGAATCCAGCGACATCGCCAACGACACCTCCACCCACCGCGATGAGCAGTGCTTTCCGGTCGGCGCCTGCTCGCACCAATTTTCTGGCAATTTCTTCGACGGTCCGCAGATTCTTCGCCGCCTCCCCGTCGTCAAACAGGTGCAACTGAGGCTCGCGGGCAGCCGAAATGCCTCTTCGCGCCGCCCTGCCCACGAAGCGCCACACTTTCGGCGAGGATAGGATATGGACGCTCGTGAAAACGCCAAGCTTTTCGATTGCGCGACCTGCTTGGCGCAGAATCCCGGGCCTGCATGCCACCGAATAATCGCCGGCAGAGGCGCGAACGCGTATGGTATGTCCTTCGCTCGCTTTCATCTGAAAACGCGTGCCGCTCCAATGTAACACAGCCCCGCGGCCCGCCGAACGTATCGGAGAATCGTACGGCGCAAAATTTCTTCGTGCTACCATAACAGGGCGCATGAAGTAGGCCGTCCATGACGCTCGCCCAAAAGAGTTATCACGTCGATTACGTCGTCGTTGGCTCAGGCGTTGCTGGTCTCCGTGCGGCCATTGAATTAAGCCAGACCGGCAGCGTCCTCGTTCTTGCCAAGTCTGACCTGCGTGAAGGCGCCACCGCTTATGCGCAAGGTGGCAGAGCGGTTGCATTAAGCGACGAGGATGAGATCGGCCTCCACGAGCAGGACACGATCAATGCCGGCGACGGCTTGTGCCGCACGGAAACGGCCGCTCTGCTGGTTGAGGAAGGTCCAAAGTATATCTCGCAGCTTATTGACTGGGGCACGGAGTTCGATCGGGCGGGTACCAAGTTGGCATTCACGCGCGAGGCTGCTCACAGCCGCTCGCGTGTCCTCCACGCGCACGGTGATTCGACGGGCCGCGAAATCAGCCGTGCCCTGCTTGCCCGTGCCCACACGATCCCCAACTTGCATTTGCGGGCCCATGCATTTACCACGGGTCTGATTATTGAAAACAACCGCGTGGTCGGTGTGCGCTTCATCGACGAAAACGACGGCTCGACGCACGAGTTGCATGCTGGCGCGGTGCTGCTCGCCACCGGCGGACTCGGCCAACTCTACCGTGAAACCACAAATCCCGAAGTGGCTACCGGCGACGGCATGGCCATCGCTTTTGAGGCTGGGGCTGTACTTTCTGACATGGAATTTGTGCAGTTCCACCCAACCGCCCTCTCGGTGAAGGGGGCTCCGCGATTTCTGCTTAGCGAAGCTTTGCGTGGGGAGGGCGGCATTCTGCGCAACGTCAACCTGGAACGGTTCATGAAGCGCTACCACGAAGCCCAGGAACTTGCTCCCCGCGATGTGCTGACCCGCGCGATCACCAGCGAAATGCACAAGACCAACAGCCAATACGTCTACCTGGACATGACCGCCAAGCCCAAAGAGTTCTTCGAAAAGCGTTTCCCGCGCATCTACTCGACTTGCCTTATCTATGGCCTGGATCTCGCGAGCGACCTCGCCCCTGTGAGTCCGGCCGCGCATTTCATCGTGGGGGGCGTGAAAACCGACCTTTGGGGACGATCCTCCGTGGCCGGCTTGTACGCCGCTGGTGAAACCGCAGCTACCGGCGTGCATGGCGCGAACCGGCTGGCCAGCAATTCCCTGCTTGAAGGTCTCGTGTTCGGCGCTCGCGCCGGAATTGCGATGATGAAGGACGCGCCCGGTTCAAAGAAAAAGGCCGGGCATCTCCCTGGAGTTCCCGCGCCGAAAAGCTGGGACAACCCGACGGAAAAGTCAGGGAAAGCCAAACTGAAACCCTCCGCCTCGAACACCCTTACTCAGCTACGAGAAATGATGTGGAAATACACGGGGATTTTGCGCAGTGGCAAGGAGCTGAAGACTGCGATCGAGTCTCTGCGCACCATGGAAATTCCACAGCCCGGAAGAAACGGCCGTTCAGACCACGAACTCCGCAACCTTCATGCTCTCGGTCTGGTGATCGCCCGCAGCGCGTTCACTCGTGAGGAGAGCCGCGGAAGTCACTACCGCTCCGATTTTCCCTTCCGTGACGACGAAAAGTTCCAGAAGCATTCCCTCATCGCCAAAGATCACGGCGTAACATACGAAGAGTGAAGAGGGGGTCGGTAGTCGTCGCAGGTTGTCTGACTATTTCTGTTGAAACTCTTTTATGGTTTCAAGCAGCGTGTGCCCGACAATCGCCAAGCTCTTTGGGCTGATCTTGTCGAGCGTGTCCTGAGGCGTATGCCAGTAGTCTCCCGTTGTGTTCATGTCGATCAGATCCACGACGGGCACTCCGCGGGCCGAAAACGACAGGTGATCGTCTGAAATCCCCAGCACTTCCTCTTCGACAAAGACGCCTTTGTACCCGAGCCGCTGGCCGGTTTTCCAAACCAAATTTGCATCGGACTTAGTCGAATTTTCCTCGCGTTTCAACTCCAATTTCCTGCTCCCCACGATATCTGCCAGCAAGAACACCTTGATTTTCTTCAGGTCGCCGG
>Ga0207862_1000179_pt1 | contig 17976 bp, 16 predicted proteins | sample LuqExpMetageno81_FD_187838 | JGI IMG/M metagenome (GOLD analysis project Ga0207862, IMG submission 187838) | Tropical forest soil microbial communities from Luquillo Experimental Forest, Puerto Rico - Sample 81 (SPAdes) | ecosystem: Environmental > Terrestrial > Soil > Tropical forest ... | reverse complement strand
CGAGGTGTTTCGCAAGAACTCGTACAATGTCCCGTGGAAATCATTCGAGCCCGACTTCGAGGTAATCAACACCGTCGGTCCCGCCCGCGTCCCATACTCGGCCGAGTAGTTGTACGTCAGGACCTTAAACTCCTGAATCGAGTCGATGTTAGCCAGGATGGCGATGCCCCCCGAGGTCAGTTCGTTGTTATCGCTCCCGTCCAGCAGCCAGTCGGTGCTGTTCACTCGGGACCCGCCCACCGAGAGAGAAACCGTTCCGCGCGCAGACACTTCACTGCTGGGACCGCCATTGAAGAAGCTAGCGGGGCTGGTTTCCTGCGTCGTGCCGGGGGTGAGCGTCGCGAGTTGCACGAAATCGCGTCCATTCAACGGCAATTGCGCGACCTGTTGAGAGGTGATCACCTGGCCGAGCGTCGGATTCGTGGTCTCCACCGCCACCTGCGTCGCCGATACCTCGACCGACGTCGAGACCGTGCCGGGCGCCAGCGTAAAATCCAATTCTCGCTGCTCATCCACTTGCAGCTTCAGATCCTTGATTTCGGCCGCCTGAAAGCCGGCGGACTCCACGCGCAGCGTGTACACGCCAACGTGAAGCAAGTTGATTACGTAGTGGCCAACTTCGTCCGTGTTCGCTTCACGCGCTATTCCCGTGCCCTGGGATGTTGCTGTTACCTTGGCCCCGGAAATTACCGCTCCGCTCTTGTCGGTTACCGTGCCGGAAAAACCACCCGTTGCCTGTCCATGTGCGCTCGAACAACACAAAAGCACGGCGACAAAAAACACCACCAGGCAATACGATTTCTTGACCATTATCCCCATCCCTCTCCCCAACCGAGATTCTGCACGCTGCCGGAGCCATGACACGACCCTGAAAAGTCCCATCGCTACCGTTCCTGGCGGCACGCCTACCCAGAAATCAGCCACGAAACTGAGTTGGCTATGTTTGCTTCTCCGCCTAAGAGCACCCCGTGGCCCCTTTTGGGTTCCGGAAAAAATATTCTCGCAAGGTACTTCGCAACTGCCGCACTGTCAAGCAGTTGTTTTAGGCCAGCCTGTGCAATACTTCCCCTCGGCAGCCATTCTGTCGAGCCCAATTCTAGGAGCGAAACCTCCCAAACTTTTTGAATCTTTCGCCGGTTCGGTGATTATCGAAGGCGGGCCGAGCCTCGAGCCCGATTCCATGTTTTTCTGGGCGGCCTGCATGCAACCTAACCCGGAATTGAGTAAACTCTAGGCTGCCATTTTGCCGGTAATCGCCTGCGGTGAACTCGTCAGAAGGGACGCCTCAAGATGAGAATTTTGGTGATCGACATTGGCGGGACACACGTCAAAGTACTAGTCAGCGGAGCGAGCGCACGACGGGACTTCGATTCCGGGCTAACTCTTACCGCCGCTCAAATGGTCGAGGGCGTTAAAGCCATTACCAAGGATTGGAAATACGAGGCCGTCTCGATTGGTTTTCCAGGCCCGGTCGTCCACAATCATCCATTCTCAGAACCTCATAACCTGGGCAGCGGCTGGGTCGGCTTTAACTTCCAGCGCGCCTTCGGACGACCAGTGAAAATCATCAATGATGCGGCAATGCAGGCGCTTGGCAGCTACAAGAAGGGCAAAATGCTCTTCCTCGGTTTGGGTACGGGTCTCGGCTCGGCCCTCGTAGTCGACGGCATCGTCCATCCCATGGAGCTGGCGCACCTCCCCTACAAGAAGGCGACTTACGAGGATTACGCCGGAGTCAAAGCCTTAAAGAAGCGCGGCAAGAAAAAGTGGCGCCGCGACGTGGCGCAGATCGTCGAGCAAATGATGGCGGCCCTCGAGCCCGACGAGATCGTTATCGGCGGCGGAAACGCTAAGAAACTGAAGGAACTGCCGCCGCATTGCCGGCTGGGCGACAATGCGAATGCGTTCCTCGGCGGATTCCGCCTTTGGAAGCAAGAAGATTCCGTACCTCGCGCTTCCCGCCCCGAAGTCCGATCTCGAAAGAACTAAGCACTGATAAGGAGTCACAACATGGCCACCGCAGCTCGTGTCAGCAAGCCTACGACCGTCAAACGACTCACGAAACGCAAGGCGTGGAATGCTTTGAAAGTTCATTACAAGAAGATTGGTGAACGCCATCTTCGCGATCTATTTGACGATGATCCGGAACGGGCAGAGAAGTTTACGGCCGAAGCCGTCGGCATTTCTCTCGACTATTCCAAGAATCGTATCACTGAGAAAACCATCAGGTTGCTGCTCGAACTGGCGGAAGAGTCGGGACTCCGCGAACGTATCGATGCGATGTTTCGGGGAGACAAAATCAACATCACCGAAAATCGCGCCGTATTACACGTCGCCCTGCGCGCCCCAAAAGAAGCGACCATCGTTGTCGACGGGAAAAATGTGGTTCCCGAGGTCCATGCTGTACTCGACAGAATGAGCGCCTTCTCCAACCGCGTCCGCAGCGGTGCCTGGACCGGCCACACAGGTAAGCGCATCCGCAATGTCATCAACGTTGGTATCGGCGGCTCGGACCTCGGTCCGGTAATGGCGTACGAGGCGCTGAAGCACTACAGCGAACGGGGCATGACCTTCCGTTTCGTCTCCAACATCGACGGCACGGACTTTGCCGAAGCCGTTGTCGATCTCGATCCTTCCGAAACGCTCTTTATCATTTCCTCTAAAACGTTCACTACCCTTGAGACCATGACCAACGCCCACACGGCGCGCGAATGGTCGCTCAAAGGTCTCGGCGGCGATGAAAAGGCGGTTGCGAAACATTTCGTCGCCGTTTCCACGAACACCGCGGAGGTTGCCAAATTCGGCATCGACACTGAAAACATGTTCGGCTTCTGGGACTGGGTTGGCGGGCGCTATTCGATGGACTCCGCCATCGGCCTTTCCACCATGCTGGCCATCGGTCCCGAGAATTTCCGTGCCATGCTGCGCGGCTTCCATCAGATGGACGAGCACTTCCGCACTGCTCCGTTTGAGCGCAATCTGCCCGTTCTGCTTGGCCTGCTCGGAGTCTGGTACACCGATTTCTTTGGAGCGGAAACCGTTGCGGTGCTGCCGTACGAACAGTATCTGAAGCGTTTCCCCGCTTACCTTCAGCAACTGACCATGGAAAGCAACGGGAAACATGTCACGCTTGAAGGTAAGCATGTGGACTGCCCAACCGGGCCCATCTATTGGGGCGAGCCCGGCACCAACGGCCAGCACTCTTTCTATCAACTCATTCACCAAGGTACGCGCCTGATTCCCTGCGACTTCCTTGCCTTTGCAAAGCCGCTGAACCCGCTCGGCAGGCATCACGACATGCTGCTCGCCAATGTTTTTGCGCAAAGCGAGGCGCTCGCGTTCGGTAAGACGGTTAAGCAGGTCAAAGCCGAAGGCACGCAGGAGCGGCTCGTGCCTCATCGTATCTTCGAAGGCAACCGTCCATCAAATACGTTTCTGCTTGAACAACTCACGCCCGAGGCTTTAGGCAAGCTTGTGGCCCTCTACGAACATTCCGTGTTTACGCAAGGTACCGTCTGGCAGATCGACTCCTTCGATCAGTGGGGAGTGGAGCTTGGCAAAGTCCTCGCTCAGCGAATTATTCCCGAGTTGGAAAGCAAAACGGAGCCGCAGTTGAAGCACGATAGCTCGACTAACGCCGGAATCGAGCGTTACCGCAAACTGAAATCGTCCTGACGGAGATTGGTTGGCTCATTCTGACGCGTGCACTGCAGTCGGCGTATCGACAGATGGATCTGCACGACGGCGCTGGATCGGTGGGGTCTTAAGCTCGTACGTCTTCCCGCGGCGGTCTCAATCTTGGCCGGTTTCGCCACCGAACTGGTCCTTGTCGAGAGGTAGGTCCAGTAATAGAGGCCTTTTGTCAAGTTATACAACTTGAGATTTGGGAGGCTGACCCAACCGCTATTGTTTCAACGAAGCTTCCACCTGCTTCCCGTATTCTTTTGCTTTGGCCAACGCCTTCGCTTCGTCCACGGTCAGCACCTTTCCGTCCTTTAGCAACGTCTTTCCGCCAACGACCACCGTTTCGATTTCGCTGGCCTTCAATGCATACACGATCTGCGAGTACACGTCGTAGAGAGGCACGGCATTCGGCACATTCAGATTCAACACGATAAAGTCCGCTTTCTTGCCGACTTCGAGCGATCCAATTTCTTTTTCCATGTGCAACGCCCGCGCTCCTTCGATCGTGGCCATCTCCAGCGCACCCTTAGCGCCAAGCGCTCGCGGATCTGCGCGATATGTCTTTTGCAGCTTTGCCGCCAGGTCCATCTCTTCCATCATGTTCAGATCGTTGTTGCTGCCCGCTGGGCCATCGGTCCCGAGGCCCACGCGCATGCCCGCAGCCCGCTGGTCCACCACAGCCGCCACACCACTCGCCAGCATCATGTTGCTCGAAGGGTTGTGCACACAGCCTGTCTGGCGCTTCGCCAGAATCTTTATGTCGGTCGCATCGAGCCAGATGCAATGCGCCGCGAGCACGTCCGGACCCAAAAGCCCGATCCGATCCAGGTATTGCACCGGCGTTGCGTTGTTCGTTTTCATGCTGTCAACAAACTCCTTTTGCATCTCGGCGACGTGAATCAAAATCGGGGCGTGGTATCTCCGCGCCAGTGCCGCCGAATCCCGCAAGGTCTTCTCCGAGCAGGTATAGATTGAGTGCGGCGCTACCGAAGCGTGAATCAGCGGATCGCCATGCCACTTTTTGAGGAACTTTTCCGTGTAAGCAGCCATCTCAGCTTCGTTTTTGTTGTCGGGATCCGGGAAATCGATCCAGGTCTCGCCGAGAAAACCGCGCAGGCCCGCCGACTTAGTTTCTTCCGCCTCCGCATCTTCGAAGTAATACATATCAGCGAACGTGCTTGTGCCGCTACGAATCATCTCCGCCAACCCCAGGCGCGAACCCCATCGCACGTAGTCTTCCGTCACGTTGCGGGCTTCGGCCGGAAAAATGTATTTGCGCAGCCAATCATCCAGAGTCACATCGTCTTTCAGCCCGCGCATCAGTGTCATGGGAATGTGTGTATGGCCGTTGATCAATCCCGGCATCACGATCTTACCTCTGGCGTCGATCGTCTTTTCCGCGGTCAACCCTTTCGGAAAAGCGGTGGCGACCTGCTCGCCGATGGCGACGATGCTATCTCCGCGCACGGCAAGAAAGCCGCCTTCGATAACACGACGATCGACATCCATCGTCACGATCGTTGCTCCTGTAACCAGCAAATCGGCGGTGGCAGCCTCCTTCGACGGCGCCTGCGCGCAGAGCCTGGCCCCCGCCGCTGCCACGCCAAGCAGGACCGCCAGAATTCGAAAGTAAAAGCCACCGGTTTCGAGTGCGTCACGCAATTTCATGAAGGCTTCCTCTTGCCGCTAAAGATTGGAAGAGTCAAACGGTTTCGGAAACAACTCGCGCATCCTCAGGACTTCGATCGCGCCTTTCAGATTTGCCATCACCACCGGTATGTCGCCGCAGAACTCCCAGATCAACTGTCGGCAAGCCCCGCACGGGGGAGTCAGCGCATCAGTGTCCGTTACGACGGCGATGGCGTCGAATCGCCGTTCGCCCTCGCTGATTGCCTTGAAAATGGCTATCCGTTCGGCGCAAACCGTTAGACCGTAGGTTGCGTTCTCCACGTTGCAGCCGCCGAAAATTTTCCCTGACGCTGAACGAAGCGCCGCCCCAACTTTGAAGTTGGAAAAATTAGCGTACGCGTTTTCTCGGGCCTGTTTTGCCATAGCAATCAATGCACCATAATCAGACACAATAGCCTCGCGGAGTCCTGGAGCCGGCAAACTACAAAGCCAACGCCAAATCTGGAATAACCGCCCGCAACAAGCCCGTGAACTGAACGTTCACGCGCTCCGCTGCTTCGAGCACATCGCTGTGATCGAGCCGCTGATCGAGTACCCCCGCCGCCGCGTTCGTCACACAGGAAATACCTAGCACGCGCAAACCGCTGTGCCGTGCCGCAATCACCTCCGGCACCGTCGACATGCCCACGAGATCTGCGCCAATCGTGCGCAGGTAGCGGACCTCGGCTGGCGTCTCGTAGCTTGGCCCCGCGACCGCCGCGTAGACGCCTTCGCCGAGGTTGATGCCAAGCAATCGCCCTTCTGCCAGCGTCAACTCGCGAAAGTTTTTGTCATATGCCGCGGTCACATCGGGAAAGCGCTCGCCGAATCTCTCCTCGTTCGGGCCGGAGAGCGGGTTCACGCCCAGCAGATTGATATGATCGCTGATCACGACCAGCCGCCCCTGCGTGAATTCCTTTTTGATCCCGCCGGCCGCATTCGTCAGGATCACCGCCTTGATGCCCATTCGCGCAAAGACGCGAATCGGAAAGGAAACTTCTTTCGCCGAGTAACCCTCATACAAATGCGCCCGTCCCTGCATACCGGCCACTTCAACACCTTCCACGGTCCCAATCACGAATTGGCCGGCGTGGCCAATGGCCGTCGAGCGCGGGAAGTGGGGAATCTTCGCGTAAGGAATTCTCGTTGCCTGAGCGAACTCATCCGCAAGCGCCCCGAGACCCGAGCCCAGCACCAGCGCGATCTTTGGTCGAAGTCTCGTCTTTTTCAGAATGAACTCCGCGGCCGACTCTGCGCGAACAAACTCAGAACCCGGCCGTTTCCCAGCTTTTTGCTGCTTTGTAGAACTCATGAAAGGATTCCCACGATGCACGCCGACATGAGGTTCGCCATCGTTCCCGCAAGCATGGCGCGGATGCCAAACCTGGCCAATTGCCCGCGTTGTTCCGGTGCCAGAGCGCCAATTCCGCCAATCTGAATGCCGATCGAACTGAAATTCGCAAATCCGCACAGCGCAAAAGTGGATATTGTAAACGACCGTGGGTCGAGCACACCCTTCAGTTGTCCAAGCTTCGAAAAAGCCACCACTTCATTAATCGTCATGCGCGTGCCCAACAGATTCCCGATAATCGGCGCATCCTTCCACGGGACTCCGATCAACCATGCGATTGGCGCAAAAATCCAACCGAAAAATTGCTCCAGGCTCTCTGGGAACCACCGAAAACCATGCGCGAGCAGCCGGGAGTGGGCTCCGCCAATCAGATAGTCCACCAAGGCGAGCAGCGCGATGAAGGAAATCAGCATTGCCCCGACGTTGATCGCGAGTTGCAAGCCGTCGGAAGTTCCCCGCGAGATCGCACCAAGAAAATTCGCCTCTTTCTCCATTTCGGGCATGTGCACTCTCCCGGCGGTCAGCGGTTGTTCTGTCTCGGGAACCAGCATCTTTGCCATCAGCAGCGTACCTGGTGCCGTCATAATCACCGCCGTGAGCAGGTGTTTCGCCTCAACGCCGGAGGCGATGTAGGCGGCCATGATGCCGCCCGACACATGCGCCATTCCGCATGTCATCACGCACATCAATTCCGATTTTGTCAGCTTGTTCAGGAAAGGGCGGATCGTCAGCGGCGCTTCGGTCTGTCCCATAAAAATGCTCGCGGCAATATCGAGCGACTCCGCGCCGCTTGCGCCCATCACGCGCGTCATGACCCAAGCGAACGCTCGGATAAAAATCTGCATCACCCCAACGTGATAGAGGAACGCAAAAACGGCTGCGATGAAGATAATGGTCGGCAGCACCTGGAAAGCGAAAATGAACCCGAATGAAGATGTCTTCAGGCCCAGCCCGCCGAAAACAAACTCCGAACCCGCGAACGCGAAACTGAGCAGTTTGTTGACGATGTCACCGAGGAATTGAAAGATTCTTCTGCCCAATCCGAACTTCAGCACGAAAACGCCGAACGCGAATTGAAGCCCCAGGCCCCACAACACGGTTTTCAGTTGAATAGCTTTTCGCGCCGTGGAGAAAAGATACGCGAGCCCAAGCAAGACCGCCATGCCCAGCAACCCAGCAAATCTGCCCATCTAGGCTCCTTTTCTCCCTGAACGACGGTCCGGCTCATTTATGCAAACAGCTAGAATCGGCCCTACGCTCCGATGATCCTGCGAATCAGTGGCGTCACGGGCGGAGCCGTGTCTCCAAATACAAAGCTGGATTCGATCAGCTTTTTGGCCTCCGGCAGCCTTGCGTCGGAATTGTATTGAATTGTCGCCAGTGTTTCGCCTTGTTGCACGTGATGGCCGATGCGCCTGTGGAATTCCAGTCCCACGCCGTGATCGATCCGGTCTTCCTTTTTTCCGCGGCCGCCCTCGAGCATTGCCAGAGCAACGCCGAATTCGCGGCAGTGCGTGGCGGTAATGAATCCCGCCTGAACGCTGACGATATCCGCTCGCTTTTTTGCCATCGGCAACAACGAAACGTCATCGATCACACGGGCATCGCCACCCTGCAGGCGGATACAATCGCGGAATTTCCCCAACGCCTTCCCCGATGCGAGCATGTCTTCGGCGAGCCGCCTGCCTTCCTCGACCGACCCTGTGCGTTCACCCAAAAAAAACATCCACGCGGATAATTCTATGCTCAACTCGCGCAGATCTTCTGGCCCCTTGCCTCGCAATACATCAATCGCTTCAATCACTTCATTCGAGTGTCCGGCCATTCGCCCGAGCGGTTGGCTCATATCGGTCAGTAGTGCAACCGCCCTTTTGCCCATGCGCCGGGCGGTATCAACCATCACTTCGCCGAGCCGCAGCGCGTCTGCCTCGCGTTCCATAAATGCGCCCGATCCGGTTTTTACGTCCAAGACCAGCCCATCGATTCCCTCGGCCAGCTTTTTGCTCATGATGGAAGCGCAGATCAGCCCGATATTCTCCACGGTCGATGTGGCATCGCGCAGCGCATAGATTTTCTTGTCCGCCGGGGCTATTTCTGCAGTCTGCCCGATCAAACTCATGCCGCATTCGCGCAGCACACGCCGGAAATCGGATAGCGACAGGCCGGTGGTGAACCCAGGAATCGCTTCGAGCTTGTCGAGCGTTCCGCCGGTGTGTCCGAGGCCGCGCCCGCTGATCATTGGCACAGCTAAGCCGCCCGCCGCAACAATCGGCGCAAGAATCAGCGAGGTGTTGTCACCAACTCCACCGGTAGAGTGCTTGTCCACCTTCTTGACCGGCAGGTCCGAGTGCTCAACGACCTCGCCCGAGTACAGCATGGACTCGGTTAGCGCAGCTGATTCCGACGGACTCAGCCCGCGAATCCACACTGCCATGAGCCACGCAGCCATCTGATAGTCGGGAATATCACCTTTGGTGTAGCCGGAAATGAGGAAATCGATTTCTTCGCGGGAATGCTCCCCGTAATCGCGTTTTTTTCGGATGAGGTCAACGGCGCGCATGCGTTTGCAAACGAATCTGCGAGCCTAACATCCAACGGAAACGGCCGTCAACGCGCCACCGGTCCGGGACACCGGTCCGGGACGGGACGATCGATGTTGTGTCCGAGAATACGAGCGCTGACTTTCCTTTGCTTTTCATCGCCACTCCGGTTGGCTTGCTGATTTTCTCCGACTGGTATATTTTCCCGCGTGAACGTCTCTCAGGAGAATGCATGGCCAGGTCACCCCGCATCGCGGTCGTCGGCAGCGCAAATACGGATCTCACAACCTTTAGCAACAGTTTCCCGCGGCCTGGCGAGACCATTTTTGGCACCAGCTTCGATCTGGGCTTTGGCGGGAAAGGAGCGAATCAGGCCGTGGCCGCGCGCATCTGCGGCGCGGATGTCGTGATGGTCGCCAAAGTCGGTAACGATCTCTTTGGCGAGGCGACCATTAAGAACTTCGCCTCACTCGGCATCGACACGTCGCACGTCCACATTGTCGACGGTGTTTCAAGCGGGGTTGCGCCTATTTTTGTCGACCCCAGCGGCCAGAACCGGATCATAGTGGTAAAGGGCGCGAACGACGCGCTCAAACCGGCGGATGTGGATGCGGCAGCGGCTGACCTTCGCACCGTGGATACGATTGTCTTGCAATTCGAGATTCCATTGGAAACGGTTTACCACGCAGTTCGGTTCGCTCACCAGAACAAGATCCGGTGCATCGTGAACCCCGCACCGGCGCAACCAGTCGATTTGGCTGCGTTATCCGCCGCCGACTATTTCATTCCGAACGAAACCGAGGCCGAAATCATCGCGGGCGTCCCCGTGCATTCGATCGACGAAGCGAAGCGCTGTGCCACGGCTCTGCTCGCCAAGAATTTCCGCAAGGTTGTGATCACGCTGGGCAGCCGTGGTTCGTTACTCGCAACGGCGGACGGTTCAGAACTGATGCCGCCTTTCTCGGTTTCTCCCAAGGACACGACGGGCGCTGGAGATGCGTTCATTGGCAGCTTCGCCGTGTTTCTGGCCGAGGGAATGCGGGAAACGGATGCACTTGCGCGGGCGAATCTTTATGCCGCTCTTTCGACGACGCGGGTCGGTACCCAAAAGTCCTTCCCCAAGCGCGATGAATTTGAGGCGGAATGGACCCGGCGCGGGGGAAAATCCTGATCGGCAAGTTTGACTGGTCTGTGGGAACAAGTTTAATAAGGAGCGGAAATGTTCGTTTTGCAGAGTTATCCGTGGGCCGTTGTTTTCTGCGTGATCACCATGCTTTGCTGGGGCTCGTGGGCAAACACACAAAAACTCGCGCGCAAAGGTTGGCGGTTCGAGCTTTTCTACTGGGATTACACGATCGGCGTCTTGCTTCTTACCTTGATCCTGGGACTCACGCTCGGCAGCAACGGCACTGCCGGCCGGCCCTTCCTGACCGATTTGGAGCAGGCGTCTCATGCCAGCATTCACTCGGCTCTGGTTGGCGGAGCGATTTTCAATCTAGCGAACATCCTGCTGGTTGCGGCGATCGATATCGCCGGAATGTCGGTTGCGTTTCCCGTGGGTATCGGTCTCGCGCTCGTTCTTGGTGTCGTCGTGAATTACGCCGAGCATCCTGTCGGCAATGCAGCGTATCTGTTTGCGGGTGTGGCGTTGGTTACAGTGGCGATCATTCTGGATGCCGTGGCGTACCGTAAAATTCCCGGAACGGCTGCTGGAGTGAGTGCAAAGGGCTTGGTGCTTGCGGTGGCTTGCGGCATCCTGATGGGATTCTTCTACCGTTTCGTGGCGGCGTCGATGTATCCAGACTTTACTCAACCCGAGCCGGGAAAGCTCGGACCTTACGCAGCGGTGTTCGTGTTCTCCATTGGCGTGTTCCTCAGTAATTTTGTTCTGAACACCTTTATCATGAAAAAGCCTTTCGTTGGCACGCCAGTCAGCTTCGGCGATTACTTCAAAGGCGGTCTGCGCACGCATCTCACCGGCATCTTGGGCGGGATCGTGTGGGGCGTCGGAATGTCGTTTAGCATCATTGCTTCGGGACGCGCGGGATTCGCCATCTCGTATGGGCTTGGGCAAGGTGCGACCATGGTTGCGGCGTTCTGGGGCGTGTTTATCTGGAAAGAGTTCCGCGCTGCACCCGAGGGAGCATCCAAGTTGCTTGGTGCGATGTTTGTGTGTTTCCTGGCGGGCCTGAGTCTGATTATATTTGCGCGGATGCCCTGAAGGACTCGAGTCGCGGTCATTTGTCACAATGCACTGGCCAAAACTTACAGGAAGTCCTGTACTCGACAGCGTGCGATACGCCATCGAATCTTCGCGCGACGTATGTACGAGTTACGAGAAGGTCGTTGAGGTCGCTTCGTGGATGGCATTTGAAGAGTTGCCGGTGCCGGATTTCGCCTGGCCCTTCGGCGCGGGCCAGTTAGACGCCAACGAGGCCATTGACTTCATTCTCGTTGCAGACTCCATTGATACGGCCTTCACGGACTTCGCCCGTCACGAAGTGTTTCAGGTTGACTACGGTGGAAAGCACTGGTCGGACGCAGAGGCGGAGTTCGCCTGCCTGAAGCGCGCGATGGATGAAGGGCTGCCGATCCTTGACGGCCGCTACCTTGCGAAGATCACGCGCGCTGAACTGGACAGGATATTCACCGGCAACATCCCGATGCCCATGCTGGATGAAAAGCTGGCCGTGCTGCACGAAGTCGGCGGCGTGCTTGCCGCGAAATACGATGGGCGCTTCCACAAATTTGTGCAGTCCTGCTCGCCGCGGCTGTACGGCAACGGCAACGGGCTGATCGAGCGCCTGGTGAAGGAATTTCCACGGTTCAATGATGTGAGTATGCTCGATGGACTCGAGATCAAGTTTTATAAGCTCGCGCAGCTTGGCGTGTGGATGCTGTACGCGATATTGCATTCCATCGGCAAGTTCCGGCTGGAGGACGCGGGGAAAATGACTGCCTTCGCGGACTACATAGTTCCGCTTGCGCTTCGGCTTCATGGGATCACGCGCTATTCTGAGAAACTGGAGCAGGCGATTCAGTCTCGCCAGCTGATTCCGCGCGATTCTCGCTGGGAAATCGAGATACGCGGGCATTGCGTTTACGCAACGGCACTGCTGTGCGAAGAGGTGAACAAGCTCCGGCCGCAGAATCAACAGGTGCTTATTCCCCAGATTGATGCGCGTTTGTGGATGCATTTTCACAAAACCACATGGCCGCACCACCTGACGCGGACGATCATGTATTGAGTTTCCGGATGCAAGTCGGAGGAGAGGGAGTTCTGTATGAACTGGCTCAGTCGAGTGTGTTTCTTCACGGCGCTGTCTGTCGCGTCGGCCTTCGCGGTGCACGCGCAGGGCAAACGAAAAGTGGTCATTGATCAGGATGCTGCCGGACCGGGCGGAACTGACATGCAGTCGATTTTGGCGTTAGTGAATTCCCCCGACACGGACGTGCTGGGCGTCACGGTGCTCACGGGAGATGCGTGGCGCGATGAAGAAGTACGGCACACGCTGCGGCTGATGGAAATTATCGGCCGCACGGACATTCCCGTTGTGCCCGGCGCGGTTTTTCCGCTAGTCAGCAGCAAGGAATACATCGCGAAGTGGGAAACGCTGCACGGGAAGCTCGTTTACAAGGGTGCATGGAATTTTGCGCGTGGTTACGCGGTGCACGGACCTTACGAAATTCCGCCGATGCCGGAAGGAAGTCCGACGATCAAGGCGTCCACCGAAGATGCGGCGCATTTTCTGATCCGCATGGTGAGGAAATATCCGCACGAGGTCACGATTTATGCCGCGGGACCGATGACCGACTTGGCGCTGGCCATTGCGCTCGATCCGCAGTTTCCGGAGCTGAGCAAAGAATTGATCTTGATGGCTGGCAGCATCAATCCGCAGACAGAGGACCCGGAATTTGCGCTCTCTCCGATGCGCGAGTTCAATTTCTGGATGGACCCCGAGGCATCGCACACGGTGATGCATGGTCAGTGGCCGCGAGTGGTTTTAACCACCGTCGACATTTCCGTGAAAACGCGCATGGAAAAGGAGTTGATCGAGCAGGTGCGGAAGAGCCCGACGCCGGCGGCACAGTACGTCGCGAAATATGCGGAGCCGAATTTCCTGTGGGACGAACTGGCGGCGGTGGCATGGCTCGACCCGAGCGTTATTACGAAATGGAGGAAATTGTACGTGGACGTGGATGTGGATCACGGAGCGGGTTACGGTAATACGCTGGTGTGGGCGGTAGGGAAACAGCCGGGATTGGGAGAAGTGCTGGTGGAAGTGCAGGACGACCTGGACAAGGCGAAGTTCTACAAGGAGTACGTGGAGTTGCTGACGCGGTCGACGCCGGAAGCGAAGAGTGAGGTGGGGAATTAGAACGACGGCCAAACGGGAATCGTGACCAAACTGTTCACTCGTAAGCTACTCCCCCGTTTTCACAAGCGCTGATTCTAAGGGGGATGGCGTCGTCTGTTCTGTTTCATGTTGGAAGTGTTGATTCTACAGGCGGTTAGTAGCGCTCGCTCTAGCCATTTCACGTATGTATACTATATGATTAATAAGGTCTCAAAACTTGCCTGGGTCACGCGCGCAAAGGGTGCCCGGCGGACATCACGGGGTGACCAGATGGCCGGAGACGCAAATAAGGGCATAGCCGGGTGTAAACGGATTGTCGCGGTTAATGTTAAATTCCAGAAAGCCGTCAGTGTACGAGCGCAAATAGTGTGTGGCGACGTAGACGGATTGGCCGCTCACCACCCCTTGCGGGGTAACCACCAAGTCCAAATTGGAGGGTCCCGTGGGCAGCCCCGTGTACATTCGCAAGCGCGCGGTTTCTCCCGCCGGAACCTGAATCAAAGCGCTGACGAGTTCAATCACCAGCCGCTTGCCTGCGGGGACGGGAAACGCCAGCATGTAATTCCACGAGGGAGTCAGGTTCGCGTCTTGCCATTCCTGGAACGCGCTCATCACGCAGGGCTCCTTGCACTCTGGGGCGCCCTTCGGTGGTTTCAGCTTGTGGGCCATAACCTTCCGTTTCAGGGTGGGGCGCATCTTTTCAAGTCCGTGGAGCCTATCAAGCGCTTTTTTGTTCGCCATGGAATCCTCCTTGAAAATGGCATCATGAATATCGAAGCAACTAATATTGCGGGAGATCCTGTTTGAGGCGGTGTCGAAGATCTCCCGACAAGTCTATAAATAGTGATCTGAGGGCGGCGTTCATTACAAACACGAAGCTAACGGTTGCCAAGGTGTCCACCCGAGGGCCTGCGGCTAGATTCGGCAACGGCTGCCGCCTATAGACAAGGGAAGATCAAGGTTTTGAGGAATTTGGGGCGAGCTTCGTGATGTTGGACTGGAGTTCGGCGTAGGCGGCATCGGTGAGTGGGCCGTGGGTGTGCCAAAGGACATGGCCATCTGGGCCAGTAACTAGAATGTAGGCGTCGTCGGCACCGGAGAAGTTCACGAGCTTCTTCCAATCTTCTTCGTGATCATAAATGGGAACAAAGTGAGGATGCAGGAACGCGGGTACATCCTTGCGCATACCGTGGAGAATCATGGGCCGAATCATGGACGGCGCTCCGGCAAGAACGGGCAACTGGTAGTAGGCAATGTGGGAGTCGGAACCGTAATCCGCCGCAATACGCTTGTCCCAGGGAGTGCAGTTCCCGCCACTCTTGTGAGAAAAGCCGAGAACCAGGATCAGAAACCGCTGGCCGCCCGGCTTGGGAAGGACGACTTCGGAATCGTCGAGGGCTTTGGCATTGACGGGAGGAATGGACTGCGCGAGGAGAGTCGAGGCCGAGGCGAGGGTTGAGAGACAGAGAACGGCGGCAATTCGAAGGCGTTTCATCGTAGTCCCTACGAGTGCATTTGGACGTCATTACTCAGATGCGGGCGCGTGCAGATTCTATGCCTGGAAACTGTTCGCTGTGGCGAAGCTTCAATCCGCAAAGTCGATGATCAAGCCTTCATGCCGGTAGAGGAAGCCCACGAACTTTCCAAAGTTGGGCGAAGCGACGTTGTTATAGACTGTGCTGAAGTTTCCGTGGTCGGTTACGTTGAGCGTGTACGCTCCGAGCCGGATGTGATGCCCTTTGCCATTCTTGCCCTTCAAAAAGGGATCCGGAACTCACGATAAACCTTCATATCAAATGAGAAGAATGTCGGAAAGCGCCGGCTGTTTGGAGTGCCGACGTACTGCTGCTCGACATCGATGGCGGAATACGGAAAGCCTGAGTGGACGTCCACGAGCGGACTGAACGTCAACTGCCATGGCAGAGCAAAGATTCCCCAGGCGATGAAGCGGTCCGGCACATCCGAGGGAAGGATGCCGTAGACGTTGGGCCGGATCACGGGTGCCGCAAAAGGAATGAAAACATTCGAGAGACCGTTCAAATCGCCGCGTGTTTCGCTCCAGACGTAGGAGCCGTTGACCTGGTCGCGGTCCTGAAAAGTATAGTGGACTGTCGCCTCAAATTCGCGATCGTGCGAAGAACCGGTGTTGGTAAGGCCCATGAAAGACTGCGCCTCGCTCGAGGCGGTGAACAGTTGCACGACGAAGAGACGGTTGGTGTGGCTATCGAGGTACGTCAACTCGGCTTGCAGATTTTTGCGCAGTTCGCGCACCACGCCAGCGTTCCAGGTAACGTTCCTGGGTGTCGTACCAGGCTCGGCAGGCAAGACGGGGGAAACGAGCGGGTTCAGGCTGCCGGTGTACACGTTCGAGTATGGGACAGCGGATCCGACGGGAAGGCCAGAGTTAGCCCTTTGGGGAGGCTGGCTTCTGAGCGAGTGCAGTCGAGGCCAGGAACCATAAAAGACCGGTTGCGCCGAATCGCGAGAGCCACAGCCAGGCGGTACACAAAATCAGGCGTCTCGTGTGCGGATTCTTGATCAACCATTACTCCAGACTTCCGGACAGATTCCTCGCGTCGGTTCATACGACGGTCCGGAATAGATGGCGGTGGGCGGAACCCGGATGCGTGATGACAGCGGCCTGCCGGGCGAGCATCTCCGCCGATCGGGTGAGGCACTTTTCGCGACACGACCGCGGGAGCGAACTCAGAACCTCATCTTTTCGCTGAGCCCTTTCTACCACGGCGTGCTCGCGCTCGTCCATCGCGATTCGGAAGCGGTTTGAACCGGCAGGAGCGGACGTTCGCGCGGCGTGCGGGGCGGTGGTATGCTCGTGATTTGCCGAGGAGTCTGAAATCGATCCATTTGGAGCGGCCTATGGACGCGCAGGACAAGCCGAGGCTGGAAATTACGGACAGGCAGGGGAACCGGATCGTCGCGGCGGAGTGCCACGCGGCAGAGGGAGCAATCGCCACGCTGAATGGGCGGAGGCTGGCGCCCAATCGCGGCACGTCGCTGAATCTCGATTGGGTGGAAGACGTCCGTGTGAATACGAGCGCGGTGGAACGGCGGGCGGCGACGCTGGTGACGCGGCGAACGGTGAAGAAGGATTGGCAGATCGCGTGGCTGCTGCGAGCGATCACGTGTATGGACCTGACTACTCTTTCGGGTGACGACACGGATGAGCGCGTGCGGCGGCTATGCGCGAAGGCGAGACACCCGATCCAGCAGGAAATCGAGGAAAAACTGGGGATCGAGAGCCTGCACGTGCAAGTGGGAGCCGTGTGCGTGTATCACTTGTTCGTGGAAACGGCGCGGCGGGCGCTCGAAGGCACAGAGATTCCCGTGGCTGCGGTGTCGACGGGTTTTCCAGCAGGGCTGAATCCGTTGGAAGAGAGGATTGCCGAAGTGCGCCGGTCGGTGGAAGCGGGAGCGCAGGAAATTGACGTAGTAATAACGCGCGCGCACGTGTTCGGGGCGCAGTGGCAGAAGCTGTACGACGAGATCGTGGCGTTTAAAGACGCGTGCGGTGCGGCGCACCTTAAGGTGATTTTGGGGACGGGAGACCTGACGACGCTGCGCAACGTAGCGAGGGCGAGCCTGGTGGCGATGATGGCCGGGGCGGACTTCATCAAGACATCGACGGGAAAAGAGAGCGTAAACGCGACTTTGCCTGTTGGCCTGGTGATGACGCGAGCGATTCGGGAATACGCGGAAGAGACAGGGATGGCGGTGGGATTCAAACCGGCCGGCGGAATCCGCACAGCAAAGCAATCCATCGAGTGGCTGGCGCTGATGAAGGAAGAGCTGGGGAATAGCTGGATGCAGGCGCATTTGTTCCGACTCGGCGCAAGCAGCATGCTGGGCGACATTGAAAGACAGCTGGAATTTCATGTTACGGGACGATATTCGGCGGAGTACAGGCACCCGGTGGCGTAACAACACGGAGGAGAGATGGCGAAGAAAGCCAGTGCGACAGATGCGCAATTGCTGATGCAGCTCTATGACCTGAGGCGTGAGGCAGAGATGCGCAGGGCGCGCCAGTGGTGGTTGGGCGAGTTCTGGCCAGACAGCGCTGACGATTTTCTTAAAGTAGCGATGACTCCCGGCACGAAGGAAAATAACTGGATGCGCCAGGTGGCGAGTTATTGGGGGATGGCCGCGTCGTTTGTGCTGCAAGGAGCGTTGAGCGAGGAGCTGTTCCTGCGACCGGCGTCGAGCGGCGAGATGTTCATCATGTTTGGGAAGCTGTGGCCATTCCTTGGCGAGCTCCGGGAGAGACTGGGCGACCCGGAAGCGTTTCGCGACGTTGAAACAGTAATTACGCGTTCGAAGTGGGGCCGGGAGCGATTGAAATTCATGAGGAAGCGGCTCG
>Ga0207862_1000178_pt1 | contig 17978 bp, 14 predicted proteins | sample LuqExpMetageno81_FD_187838 | JGI IMG/M metagenome (GOLD analysis project Ga0207862, IMG submission 187838) | Tropical forest soil microbial communities from Luquillo Experimental Forest, Puerto Rico - Sample 81 (SPAdes) | ecosystem: Environmental > Terrestrial > Soil > Tropical forest ... | reverse complement strand
CAGTGAACTCTACGGTGTCAGCCCACTCGATCCTCTGACTTACCTCGCTGTCGCTCTCGTAATGGCCGCCGTCGCGTTCTTGGCGTGTTATGTTCCGACGCGGCGGGCCATGCGCGTCGACCCAGTGATCGCGTTGCGCTATGAGTAAGCAACGTCGCCCGGTGAACCTCCGATTCGAACCGCCGTCTTCGCTCAGCCGCCCGCTAGAGGAACTTTCGCCGACCCTATTCCGGAAGATGCGCCTCGCCGTTTATGGTGAAGCCCGTCTCAATCACTTTCGCATCGGTGCCAGGCTGCCCTCCGCCAATCGAGAGCTTGTAAGAGCCCGCCGCGATGATTCGGTCTCCGGCTTCGTTTACGTAGCTCAGGGCCCGAGGGTTGATGGTCATATGGACGTGTGCGGTCTCGCCCGCACGCACATGCACACGGTTGAAACCACACAGCGCCCGGTTGGGAGCGCCAGCCATCTTCGGAAAGGTTAGATAAACTTCGGCCACTTCATCGCCATCGGTTCGGCTGCTGTTCTTCACGTCGGCATCGACGCTCTGTGGATCGCCCGCCTTCAAGCGATTCGCTGAGAGCTTGACGTTGCTGTACTCGAATCTCGCGTAACTGAGGCCATAACCGAAAGGATACAGCGGTGTTCCGCTGAAGTAGCGATAGGTCCGGTTCGACATCGAGTAATCTTCGAAAGGGGGAAGGTCGTCGACGCTCTTGTAAAAGGTAACGGGAAGCCGGCCGGCGGGATTGTTCAAGCCTATCAGTGTTTGTGCAATAGCCGAGCCGCCTTCCTCGCCGGGGTACCAGGCTTCGAGAATTGCATCAGCGTGCTCCTTCGCCCAATTGATACTGAGAGCGCTGCCGTTCATTAGCAGCACAACCAGCGGCTTGCCGGTTGAGGCAACGCTTTCGAGCAAATCCTGTTCAGGCCTCGGCAGATCAAGCGTGAGGCGGTCTCCTCCCTGGAAACCCTCCTCGCTCACAGGCATGTCCTCGCCTTCGAGTTCGCTTGTGAGTCCTACTACGGCGACGACGACATCCGCTTCCTTCGCCGCGGCGATGGCTTCAGGACTCGGCTTCGGGTCCCGCTTGGACCATACCAACTGCCCCTGCGCTTTTCGATTCTCCGTCACCCCGTAATCGACCTTCAGGGCGTAAGGCTTGCCGGCCTCGAGGTGCACATGGCCAAGCTTGGTCTCCACTCCATTCGTGTGGTAGGTCATCGTCACCACTTTGCCATCGAGCCAAATCCGGAAGAAGCCGTCTCCCCGGAAGCCCAGGCTGTAATCGTCGGTTGTATCCGGCGTGAACGTCGCTTCCCAGCTGACCAGAAAGGCATTTGCCTTCGCGACATCCGGTGGTAACAAGCCTGGCGTGAAGCTGGCACTCGGTTCGATCTGACTGGCGACCAGCGTTTGCGCGGCCGCCGAACTCAGAAACGCGAGCATGTCTTGCAAGTCGTAATAATTGGCCCGCACCCCCGGTTTGCCGTCGGTCGTGAGAAGCTTGGCGGGAACCGGCACCGCCTCCTTGCTGAGGAACCGCGTACCCCGCGCGTAACGAATCTGCGCCTTGGGAATCTCGGTCCGCATGCCCTCAAGAACCGACACCGAATGCGTCGGAATCCCGCTATAGTTGCCGAGCAGCACCGGCGTCTGTTCCGCAAGAGGGCCGACAACCGCAATCTTCACGCCCGAGGATTTCAGCGGCAGGATGCCGTCGTTCTTCAGCAGCACCATCGACTCATTCGCGAGTTTCCGTGCCAAGGCCCGGTGCGCGGGACCCTCCAGAAGTTTCTCGTCAATCTTCGTGTAGGGCACCATTTCCGGCGGGTCGAGCATACCCAGTTTGATTCGCGCGGTGAACAGACGCTTGAGCGCTACATCCATGTCGCTTTCCTTCAGGTAGCCTTCCTTCACGGCTTCGAGGTAGGGCGCATAGTCGTGGTCGTCATTCACCTTCGCGAAAAAGTCGATGCACTCATTGTCCATACCCAGTTTCAAGCTTATGGCCGAGGCTTCCGCTTGCGTTGGCTTGTAGTGGTGGCCATTAAAGATGTTTCGTACCGCTTCGCAATCCGACACCACATAACCTCTGAAGCCCCACTTTCCGCGCAGCTGGTCCACGAGCAGGAACTCATTCGCGCAGGCTGGCTGGCCATTGATGCTGTTGTACGCGCACATTACAGACCCGGCCTTACCTTCGGTGACGGTCGCGCGAAAGGCTGGCAGGTAGGTGTCCATTTCATCGTGTTTGCTCACCGTCACGTCGGCCGTATGCCGCGTGGTTTCCGGTCCGCTGTGCACCGCATAGTGCTTCGGGGTTGCAATCGTCCGGTAGTAGCGCGGATCGTCGCCCTGCAAGCCGGTGACAAAGGCGATGCCGAGCCGCGCAGTCAAAAAGGGGTCCTCGCCGTAGGTCTCTTGGCCCCGGCCCCAACGTGGATCCCGGAAAATGTTGATATTCGGGGCCCAGAAGTCCAGTCCCTCAAAAATGTCACTGTGGCCTGCGCGGGCCGCTTGTGCGTGCTTGATGCGCGCCTCGGTGCTGATCGCGATGGCCATCTCGTGGATACCCGCCGCGTCGAAGGTTGACGCCAGACCGACGGGCTCGGGAAACTCCGTGGTTCCATTCACCGCCACTCCGTGCAGCGACTCGCTCCACCAGTCGTAGGCCGGAACCTCGAGCCGCGCAATCGCGCGCGCCTGGTTCACCAGTTGCGACGCCTTTTCCTCGAGCGTCATGCGCGAAATAAGATCGTCGACGCGCTGTTCAACCGGCAAGGCGGGATTGAGATAGGGGGGACTCGGCACAGACGGGGCGCTTTGCGCAACGAGCAGCGAACCCCCCAGGGCAAATCCGGCCAGCATAACGGTGACGCTCTTGATGCGCTGCAGGCACGATTTCTCGACCACGGCCGATCCCTCCTTCAGCGAACGACAGTTTTCTGATTCAGAGATGAAGCGGAAACTTCCTCATACGCTACCACAGGAGCGGTTCCTCTACTGATCCACGGTTCGACGAACGCGCCGACGAAACGGACCATCAACATTTCACCCGGTCCTGGTCTTGATTATTTAAGGAAAATATGCTATAATAGATAACGGAGATTCATTCAGTCACCTCGACGGAGGGCACCTAGGGACTGCCGGCCGCGTAAGTGACTTGCTTCAAGGAGCACGCACATGCCAATAAACACGCAATCAATCGCCTACCGCGACGGCGAAACGGAATTGACCGGTGTGCTGGTTTCGAACGACTCTCGGTACCAGAAGCGTCCGGGAATTCTGGTCGTTCACGGCGGCGCCGGTCTCGACGACCATGCCAAGGAGCGCGCACGACGAATCGCGGAACTCGGGTTTGTCGTCTTTGCTTGCGATATGTACGGCAATGGAGTCTCGGGCGATCGCGAGCGGGTGATCGCTCGAATCATGGAATGGCGCAAAGACCCGGCGCGTTTGTGTGAGCGCGCGCGTGCGGGAGTCGAAGTGCTGGCTTCCCATCCGCGCGTCGATGGGCGCTTGGCGGCCGTCGGCTACTGTTTTGGGGGCATGACCGTGCTCGAATTGGCGAGGAGCGGCATGAACCTCGCCGGAGTCATCAGCCTGCACGGGAGCCTCGAAACGTCACGTCCCGCTCAACCGGGATCGGTAAGGGCAAAGATTCTCGTCTGCCATGGTGCTCTCGACCCACATGTTCGAATGACGCAAGTAACCGCGTTTGTCGATGAAATGAACTCAGCCGGGGCCGACTGGCACTTGATCATCTACGGCGGTGCAATGCATGGTTTCACACACGACGCCGCTCCTTACGGCCCGGGTGTCGCGTATCACGCCGATTCCGATGCGCGCTCCACCGCTGCGATGCAGCGCTTCTTGATCGAACTCTTCGGCAGCGATGCGGGCTCGAGTCCAGAAGCGTTCGGCTAATTCGCAACGACGCTCGAAGCCTTTCCTGCGCCGCTGGACTGATCGATCAGGGAAGAGGTTTCTTGAGGGCTTCCGCGATCCCGGTCTCGGCCAACGGCGCCATGATTTCATATCCGGCTTTATTCGGGTGCACGCCATCCGGGCTCAACTCAGCCTTAAGGCCGCCTTGGCCGTTAACCATGCTCGAATAGTAGTCCACGTAAACGAACCCATTTTTCGCCGCGTATTCTTTGATCCATGCATTGAGCGCCTTAATCTTGGGAGCAGGCATGAGCCCGGGGCGCCAACTGAAATCACTCGCAGGCAGTACCGAGCACAACACAACGCGAATGCCATTCGCGCGGGCCAGCTCACTCATCGAAGCGATATTGTCCTCGATCGCCTCCAGGCTGGTTTTTCCCGTGTTCTCGGCGATGTCATTCGTACCCGCTAGCAGGACGACTACTTTCGGTTTCAGATCAATCACGTCCTGTCGAAAACGCACCAGCATTTGTGGCGTCGTCTGCCCCGAGATACCGCGGTTCACATAGGGCTTCCCCGGAAAAAACTCGCCCCGGCCCGGAGAGGTTGCCGTCGCCTTCTCTCCCCAGCCCTCCGTAATCGAATCTCCCATGAACACAACCCGCGCTTCATCCGGCGCGGGAGGGCCCAGTTCCTTGTCCGCGTCTCGGTATTTTGCGAGGTAGGGCCAGTCGTTGAGAGTCCTGTCCAGCTGCGATTTTTGATATGGCGTTAACCGGTCCACCGCCGACGGTTCTGTTTGGTTTTGCTGCTTCAGGGATGTTGCGGGGCTTGCCTGCGAAAACGTCGCCGGACAACCTGCGAAAATCAGAACGCTCAACAAGCAACCACGCAGCGCGCAAGCTAGGTTCTTTCTTCGGTTCACTGATCCTCCCTTCTCATTGCGCACCAGATCGCGAAAATCCGCAAATCGCGAGCGAGGCTGCTACGGGTTTTCGCTTGCGTGCACGAGGGGCAGTTGCGATGACAACTGAATGTCGATCATCATGTTGATGCGGCGGTCCAGTTGAAAAAACGTCGCGGCTTTCTTTCCGGGCAGCACCTGGCTTACCTCGGGCACGTACTTCAGTCGCAACTGTTGGACCTGCTGGTCCACCTCAAGCCACCTGCGGATATAAATCAAGGCCTGATCGTTCGTCATCGCGGGCCACTGTTCTCCATACTCCTTGATCAGCCGGTATTTCTCCTCATTGATCTGGCGAAGTTCGTCGCCATAGCGGTTGTATACGGCCCAAAACTTTACCGCTTCGGTCTCCGTCATCGGCAGGTTTTGCGCGATCAGCTTCTGTTTTTGCGCCCGCAAGTCCTGGCGCAGGAGTTGCATGTCCGAATCCGTCATCATCATTGCGCCGCTGTTCACGGCGATGGCCTGCTGCTGTTCCGCCTGCCTCGCCACCAGCCTCCAACCCAGAAGCGCGCACACCGTCGCCAACGCGGCGACGATCAACCTGGTCCTCATGCTTCTCTCCTCCAAGATTCCCTCTTTCACCTATCCGAACTTTTCGGGCGGCTCGCACACACGATTTGCGCCTCCCTAGTCTACACTCCGAGCCCGGCCAATGCTTCGTTCCGATGGAATCGGCGCCCCCTTGATCTCTTGTTTGTCACCAACGGATGGCCTGGGGCCAGGGTGATTACCCTGTTTGTGCGGACCTTGAGTTTTGCTTTGACTGACAATCGCGCGAGCTTGACGTTCTTCCCGTGAGTGTCGGGCGAGGCTTTCGCAACTCTTCGCGGTCTTCAGGATTCATTCGTGGGAAGCGGTTTCTTTTGTTGGCCTTTATTTTCTCTTGGTCGGGCCCGCGAAAGCATATCGAACGAATAGCGGCTTCCGGTAGGCCCGGGATGGAAAGGCGAGTTGCTGACGAGCTGCTGGAGATCGCCGCACAACAACAGAATCTCGAGCAGGCGCGAACGATCCAGGTTTGTCAGGCACTCGTGGCGAAGGCAGACCAGCAGGGTTCGGTTCGAACACTCCTCCAGCAGGCCGCGGATGGCCTGGACTTCCGCTGCCTCCAGAGCTCGGCTTCGCACCATGGGCTCGAGCGTGTCCAGCCTCTCATAGCAGCTGAAGAAAAAATGATCGAGGCAGAGCTCCCGCGCAGCCAGGGAAATCACTGCCGGTTTTGCGCAACTGCCCGCCTTGCAGCTTTCCTTATTTTTCAGCATGTCCATGATTCCCTGACGCGACGGCCCTTTCGAATCACTTTCCAGACTGATTTCTGAGTAATGCAATTCGTTGTCCCCTCTTCTGTTATCGATTTGATGGAATTCCGCTCAGTGGCAGGCCACCCGGTTGGCAGCCGGAGTTCGCCCTTCTCTCTCGAAAACTCCGCCGGCGAAACCTTCCGGCATCGAGAAGAACGTCACAAACATCGCGGTACGCAGCCAGCGATCAACGTAAGGCTCGAGCAATTTCTTCACCTGCTCCATACTTTCATCGCGCCGCTTCCCGTCTTCTGTTCCGTCCCACAACGTTACAACGGTCACGAGGCGTTCCTCTTGGGCAGAGATCAACACCATCCGCCCCACAAGTCCATCGCACAACTCGGGTGCGTTTCGTTTCGCGAGAGCGATTGCTTTTTGGAGTTTTTGAGCTTGTCCGGGACGGGCCACAAATTCGATTCCCTGCGCGTGGAACTGCCTTGTTGAGCCTTCTGACTGTGCCGCTTTCCTCCGCGTTGCCTTGCGAGAAGGGGCCTCAGGCGCCACGGCCGCTTCTCGATACCCAGGCAGTTCGAAACTCCCGATTTGAACTTGGCTCGCCACGTAACCTCCACCGCCACGTTGATTCCCTCGGAGAAGCAAGGGCGCGGTCATGGTCAGGGGTCGACGGCCGCGCCCTGGGGCACCTGAGGATGAAGGGCCTTGAGGGTGTTCCCATCAGATTCAGCTGAGATAGGCTCCTTCACTCGAAGTAGTGCGCGGGTTGTGCATTTCGTTTCACTCCGGTAAGACAATGACGCGTTGCATCTTACGCTGAGGCAAAGATATACTCCGAAGTCACTTCCGGGGGTGTTCTTGGAGCTATTCCCCTTTGACAAGCTCTACGTTGACCGCCTGAGGGACGGCGACTCATCCACCGAGCAGCACTTTGCGTCTTATTTTGGACAGATCCTCGGCATCATGCTCCGCGCGCGGTACCTCTCCCCAGAGCGCATCGACGATGTACGTCAAGAGACCCTCGTCCGGGTCATTGCTACACTGCGCCAGGAGGGGGGAATCCGCCAGCCGGAGCGCTTCGGGGCTTTTGTTAACTCCGTTTGCAAGAACGTCTTACGGGAGCAGTCACGGGACTGGCAGCGGACCCAGCCAATCCAGCAGGACCAGCTCGAGCCACCCGACAAGGTCGTGGATCTCGAGCGCGTGCTCATCTCCCACGAAACCAAGGATAAGGTCCGCGAAATCCTTGCTGAAATGAAGCAGCGCGACAGGGACCTCCTGCGCGCTATCTTCCTCGAAGAAAAGGGCAAAGACGAAATCTGCAAGGACTTTGGCGTTGACCGGGAGTATTTGCGCGTACTCCTGCACCGCGCCAAGGAGCGCTTCCGGTTGAGTTTTCAACAGGGTCTCCCGAGCTTGCCGGGCCGCCCTGCCCCGGGTCCGGCGCGGTGAAACGATTCTGGCTTCTGCTGCACTATCTTACGGACAGGGACACACGAACCATGGACCATTCTGAGGCAGTACGCCTAAGTGCAGCGGAAAAGTACCTCTCGGGCGAACTCACCGAGGCTCTGCGAGACCAATTTGAGGAACATTATTTTGATTGTCTGGAGTGCGCCAGCGACCTGAAGGCTTTGACCACCTTTAGAACAGCCAGCCGAATGCTTTTCGAGGAAGAGATTGCGGCCAAGGCCCCTCCACGGCTACCGGAGACGGAACGGGCAGGTTGGTTCAGCTGGTTGCGGCCGCTGGTCGCCGTCCCTGCGATTGCCGCTCTGGCCGCAGTCCTGGTCTTCCAAAACATTGTAACCATTCCGGAGCTGAAACAGCGGTCCGCCACAGCACCTCTCGCCGAGGCTTACGGCTCTTCCTTTCGTCTGCGGGGAACCACCCGCGGGGAGAGTATTTCAACTGTGTCGGTGCACCCGAACGAAAGCTTTGCCTTGGATTTCGATTTCATTCCGGCGCAAGTCTTCGCCAGCTACCAGGGTTTGCTGCTCGATGACGCGGGCGTTTCGACGCTGACCTTCCATGTTCCCGGTGATCTGGCAAATAGGGAAGTCCATCTGGCAATACCGGCCGGGTTGCTTCGCGCAGGGAAATATAATCTGGTTTTCAGCGGTGTTCGTGACGTCGAGGGCCGGCTCGCCTCCGGGTCGGCCCTCGGCGGAAACGAAGTTCAGCGCATAGCGTTTGCAGTACAATTCCGTCCGTAGTTGGGCCTCAATTCAAGCACGTTAATCCTTGACTGGTTGGAGAATCTTCCCATGACCACTCGCGACTACCACTACCACGCATCGGCTCACGCTCTCAGCGGCGACCTCACCCGCCCTGTTCCGCGTGTGATTGAAGTCCAGGCGGGGATTTCACTTCCGAGCACCGGCGGCGCTGGGAGCTCAAACGTTGAAAACTTCCGGGTCGATCAGGTTGTCTCTTTCCATCGCGCGTACTCGCACGTCGCCGGTAGTGTGAAGCAGGAGAATGGCAAAACGACCCATGCGACTCATGCGACCGCTACGATCGAGGGGTTGAACATCCTGGATGTCGTAACCGCGGACCGGGTTGTCGCGCGTCTTTCGTCGAGCTTTGAGGAGCCGCCCCGGGTAAAGCAGGGACCGTATGAGGGCAACGTCCTTCTGGTCGGCAGCAAATTTGAGAATCTGCGCATTGCGGGATATCCGCTGGAGGTCGAGCTCGACCACAAACTATTCCTGGAGCTCGGAACGTTCGCCGCGGTTATGGATAGCTTTAAGTCGAAACAGAGCAAACTGCGGGAAATAGCTATCGAGACGCTCAAGGCACGTGGCGTTAACCGGGAGCTGCCGAAGGAACTTGCGCCCGCAGGACCCTTGCTGTGCTCGGTCGTGAAACAAGTTCATTTCAAGGATCCGGCCTGCGGCAAACGTGAACGTGAGCATGAATTCACTCATCCAGGCGTAGAGCCCATTGGACGGCATGCGTACCATGTCGTAGACTTCGGAGACGTATTCTTTTCCGAAGTCCTATGTCAACATGCCCGAAAGACCCTCACGATGTTACGTGTCGAATTGGGCTCGCCGAACGGCGGCGGATTTGTCGGCGCGGAAGTAACCGTCAACGGCTGGCCTCCCTACTAATATTCTCCACACTTCTAAGCTCGGCTCTCGGCGCGTTTGGCTGTAAGCCTTCTGGCGATCGACTCTGGGAAGATGCCGAATTAAAGGCCAAACGCGGCGATCTCCAGACGGCACTGAAAGAGGTCGACGACTGCCTGAGCCGTTATCCTTCGGAAAAATCCGAGTGGCACTGGCGCTTTCGAGTCTTGAAGGCCGAGATACTCGACCGCCAAGGCCATCATGCAGAATCACTGAAGCTACTCGAACCCGAGCTGCCTTCGTTTTTGGCCAAGAGCAGTATCGCCATCCGGAGCGATTTCACGCAGGGCGTGGCCAACGCCTGGCTCCGGCGACCGGCGGAGTCCAGTCGGCTGCTTTCGGAAGCGGAGACCTTGGCAAGAGAGAACCATCCTGAGCTGCTCGGTGAGGTTGCGCTCAGGACGGGAGCCGTAGCGGTAATAGCGGGTGACTGGTCGCGCGCGGATGCGGCTTACCGCGACGCACTGCAAAGTGCGCGAAAGCAGAAGGACCCGTATGCGGAGGCTCTGGCCCTGGCAGGTTTAGCGTTGGTTGCCACAAAGGAAGAGCGCTATGACGAGTCCATCGAGTGGAGCCAAGCGGCCCTGCAGTTGGCCGAGTCTGTCGGTGCCCAACATTCCCTGGCCACGATCCTTGGAAACATGGCCTGGGGCTATACGAGGCTTGGAGATTTCGAGTCCGCGCTTGCATTCTTCAACCGGGCGGTGGAGGTCTCAGCGCATTCAGGTTTCCGCGACCAGCAAGCCTATTGGTCCGCCGGCACTTCGCAGGTGTACTACCTACAACACAACTACGAAGCAGCCGAGGCTGGCCTGCTGCGAGCTTTGGATCTCGCGCGAAGCCAGGGAAACAAGAGAACCCTGACCGAGTACATGAACAGCCTTTCGGAGACGGAACTGCACCTTGGACGAACCGAATCCGCCAAAAAATACTACCAGGAGGCTATTCAGTTGGAGCAGGACAGTCCGGACCGCTCCGAACGACTGGCGTCAGAATTGATTCGAGGGAATATTGACGCGCAGGAACGCGACTATGCGCACGGCGAGAAAACGTTTCGCGAAGTAATCGAAGACCCGAAAGCAGACTCATCGCAGCGATGGGAAGCCGAAGCGGGGCTGGCGCGCATCTACGCTCGCACGGGCCAGAGTGCCAAAGCCGAGATTGAGTTCCGCCGCTCGGTCTCGCTGGTCGAGGCGGTTCGCTCGTCGGTAGAGCTAGAAGACCTGCGACTGTCTTTCCTTTCAAGCGCCATCACCTTCTACGACGATTACATCGACTTCCTGGTTTCCGAGCACCGGCTTGAGGACGCCCTTCAGGTGGCCGAGTTGAGCCGTGCGCGCACCCTCGAGGAAGGCCTGGCGGCCAAAGTCCAGACTGCCTCTTCCTCCGCGCCGGGAGTTCGCCCTCAACAAATTGCGCAAAAATTGAAAGCAACGCTGCTTTTCTATTGGATTGGGCATAACCACTCGTATCTTTGGGCGATCACACCTTCAAAGACCACCTATTTCGAATTACCGAAGGCGTCGGAAATCGAGCCGGTGGTGAAATCGTATTGGAAGGCGCTAGCCGGAATGCGAGATGCCCAGGACTCCGGCACGGTGGAAGGGGAGAAGCTTTATGCCGTGCTGGTTGAACCAGCCAAAAGGTGGCTTCCCCTTGGTTCGCGGGTGATGGTCCTGCCGGCGGAGAGTTTGTACGGCCTGAACTTTGAGACTCTCATCGTTCCGAACCCCCAGCCTCACTATTGGATCGAGGATGTAACTCTGACGACCGCCAGTTCGCTCACGCTTTTGGAGCGTTCGGCAGCGCGGCGTGAGACGGAACAGAAGAACTTGTTCCTCGTCGGCAACACGGAGCAGCCCAACGCGGAGTTTCCTTTGCTCCCCGAAGCCCCGGCGGAAATGCAGAAAATTGCACATTATTTTCCGGATTCCAGCCGCAAAGTGCTGGAGGGAAAGCAAGCCACTCCCTCGGCGTATCTCAACAGCAATCCCGAGCGCTATTCTTATCTTCATTTTGCCACCCACGGGACTGCCAGCCAGACGCGCCCGCTCGAATCAGCTGTGATTCTTACGAAGGAAGGCGACAGCTACAAGCTCTACGCGCGCGACATCGTCACGCACCCGTTGAAGGCGCAACTGGTGACCATCTCCGCTTGTAACGGGGCCGGCACTCGCGCCTACGCTGGTGAAGGCCTCGTCGGCCTCTCTTGGGCTTTTCTGCGCGCTGGGGCTCACAACGTGATTGCTTCTCTGTGGGAGGTCAGCGACGCGTCCACGCCGCAGTTGATGGACGAACTCTACAAGGGCTTGAGCGCCGACCAGGATCCCGCGAGCGCCCTGCGCGCCGCCAAGCTCACCCTGCTGCATTCCGACAGCGTCTTCCGCAAGCCGTTCTATTGGGCGCCATTCCAACTCTACGCCGGTTCCTAGCGCTAGCACCGAGCTCATCCGGCGTGGGCGATTCCGTCGTGGTACTCCTCATGGTGGCTTTGTTCGAGGACCACGCCGTCACGAAAACTCACGAAGCGCCCGGGAACCGCCGGTATTTTTTCTCCCGGCACCAGGATTCCCGCCAGGTTCAATGGGTCGGCCGCGGAGACCGTAATGATCTCGCCCGTGGGCCGTTCGGCCCGGCCGGCACGCAGGGACTCAACCGCGATCGGCAAAGCGAACTGCTCTCCGATAAAACCGCTCACAAATCTTCCGCCACGCACTTCGCCGCGATCTTCCAGTCGACGCAGTGCAACCAGTACATCCCGCCAGCGCAGCCGCAGGGACTCCCGCGAAAGCAGCTCGCGCAAGACCACGCCGTATCGTCCGAGGAGCATCCGGCAGATACCTTCGATTTGCGCGGCGGGAGGACTCGGCTGACCGGGGAAAAGCAGCGACCAACGGCCGACGCTGTCTCGCGGACGTGCGCTGCGGCCGCTGCCTTGGCCGGCGCGCCGTTTCGGGTCGATCAGGGCGCGCAAGTTATCAAACCCGTCGGCGGTGAGGAAACCGACGGCCACCAGCTCCCACAAAGCGGCTTCGACTTCCGCCTTAAGCTTGCGCGTACCCCGCACAATATCCGCAAAGAACGAGGCGCCGTGCTGTTCGAGGAACCGCAAGACTTCCTGCGCGCCCGGACTAAGAGCGGGATGGCCTGTTACAACCAGTTCGCGATGCGTAATCGACATCCAGTCCGAATCGTCGCGCGAGAAGAACGTAATCGGAGCGACGCTGGTCGGTGTCACGCGCCGCCCGCGCTCCGCTGAATCCGCCAGTAGCGCCGGGTGCGGAGAAATGCGCCCCCATCCGACCGCGCCGCCGAGGCACAGCTGGTCCAGGACTTTGGGGTCGTAACCCATGACCCGCCGCGCCAGAATCTGACGCTCCCAGGCGTTGGCCGGCGCTTCGTAACCCTGCAACTGCCGCAACACCTCCAAGGTTCCGGGCTCGCCGAGAAGTTGTGTTCCGGACGCCAGGTGTTGCCAGCGGAACAGCCAGCGCAGGAACTGTGCCGCGCTCACCGGCTGAATCTCTTTGCGCAGCCTTCCGAGCGTAAGCCGGTGAATACGCGCCAACAGGCGTCGCTCGCACCATTCTGTTTCTGCGCTCGAAAGGTCGGTGAACCGGCCGCGCAGTACCGCGCCACTGGCCTCGATTCCGAGAAGCGCCGCTTCGATTTCCGCTTGCGGCAAGCCGAGCACTTCGCCAAGCGAGCCCGCCGTCACCGGCCCCGCGTGCCCCATCCAGCCGGTCACGAGCGCGCGCAAGGCGTCCTCCCGCGTCACGGGCTGCACTCCCTCTACGTCCAAAGGCGCGGTAAAGTTCGCATCAGGGAAAAGTTGCGCAAAGCTTTTGGTGCGTTCCGCGGCCACCCGGTAACGCCGGCCCGAGACGAAAGCCACGGTCGCGCGTCGCTCGCCTGTGAGTTCCTCGAAAAACCCTTGCCACGAAACCTGCGCATTGTGGATGGAGGTTCTGAGCGGGCTGTCGGCCAGCCCGTCGAGCGACGCGACTTCCGGCAGCGCCACGAGCGTTTGCAGCAGATCATGAAGCTCGTCCGCGTCGCGCACATCCGGCCAGGCCTCCTCGCGCACTTCGGCAATCGCGTCGGCATCGAGTCGCCCGACCTCGGAGAGTACCGTCTCGGGCAGCATCCGGCGCATCTCCACCGCGCGGGCGCGTCGCTCTTCGAGCGGAGCATCATCCAAATAAGCAAACGGGTTTGCGTTCAGAATCTCGTGCGAAAATTGCGAAGGTATGGGAGTATCCACTGCGACACACCGGATCTCTCCATTCAACACCCGGCTCAGCACTTGTTTTAGACCCTCCGTATCCAGCGCTTCGCTCAATGCGTCTTTCATGACTTCGCGCACCAGCGGGTGGGCCGGAATGCTCGGTTGCGCGTCGAGATTTTCCGGGCAGGCTGCCGCGTCAGGAAAAACCGAGGCCAGCAAATCGTCAGCTCGCATGCGCTGGATGGGCGGCGGCACCTTCCTTCCCCCCTGAAACCGTTGCAGGATTAGCGCCCGCGAGGCATCCCATCGCCACCGTGCCGTAAAAATCGGGGAAGCCAGAACCGCCTGCTCCAGGACCTCCCTCACGGAAGCAGGGTAGAGAAAACGGAACACATCGGCTAACGGAAAGCTGTGCTGCTGCGCCAAAGAAATATTGATCCCATCGTCGGTCGCCGCCGCCTGCAATTCCAGGTTGAATGAACGGCAAAACCGCTTGCGCAGCGCCAATCCCCAGGCCTTGTTGATCCGCCCTCCGAACGGCGCATGAATCACCAATTGCATGCCGCCGCTTTCGTCGAAAAACCGCTCCGCGATTACCGTTGATTGTGTAGGGATGGCTCCGAGAACCGCGCGCCCCGCGATGATGTGCTCGACAACCTGTTCGGCTCCGGATCGGTCAAGCCCACACTCCCTTTGCAACCACTCGAATGCTCGAAGAACTTCTGCCGAACCACGCAAGTCAGAATCAGGCCGCACTCCGCCCGTCAAATTGCTCACTCTTTCACGCACCGCTGCTACCTGCTCGGATAGTTCCGGCGTGCGGGCGGGTGCTTCGCCGCGCCAGAAAGGAACATTAGGCGCCGCACCGTGCGCGTCCTCGACCAGAACACGCCCCGCTTGCACGCGCCGAATGCGCCAGGAACTGTTGCCCAGCAGCATGATGTCGCCGCTCAGGCTCTCCACCGCAAAGTCCTCGTCGACGGTGCCGACCAACATTCCTTCGGGCTCCGCGATCACGGCGTACAGCGCGTTATCCGGGATCGCGCCTCCGCTCGTAATCGCCGCCAGACGGCTCCCGCGCCTCCCATGAAGCCGTCCCTGCACCCGGTCGCGCAGAAGATACGCGCCATACCGGCCGCGTCGGGCGTTGATTCCTTCGGAGAGCATTTCGACGATGGAATCAAACTCGCTCCTTTCGAGGGCGCAGTACGGATAAGCACGCCGCACGAGCCCGAAGAGCTCCTCCTCTTTCCAGTCCTCCGAGGCACACATCGCCACCACTTGTTGGGCCAGCACATCGAGCGGCGCTTCCGGAATGGCGATGCTGTCCAGATGACCCTGGCGCATGGCCAGAACCAGGGCCGCGCTTTCGACCAATTCGTCGCGGGTGCTTGCGAAGATGCGGCCCTTCGGAATCGCTCCGTGCCAATGGCCGGCTCTTCCAATGCGCTGCCATGCCACGGAGATCGATCGCGTGGACCCAATCTGGCAAACAAGTTCCACCGCCCCGATATCGATTCCGAGTTCCAGTGAAGCCGTCGCCACCAGCACCTGGATTTCCCCGGCCTTCAATTTCTTTTCTGCCGCAAGACGCAATTTGCGGGAAAGACTGCCGTGGTGCGTGGCAACAGCTTCGTCCCCCAACCGCTCCGCCAAATGGTGCGCCACACGTTCCGCGAGCCGGCGAGTGTTCACAAACACGAGAGTCGACCGGTGTTGCCGCACGAGCTCGGCGATGCGGTCGTAGATTTCATCCCACATTTCGTGCGTAGCCACGGGCCCCAGTTCGCTGCCGGGAACCTCCACGCCGATGTCCACTTCGCGCTGGTGCCCGATCTGCACGATCAGGGGATCGGGCCGTCCGCTGCCGGAGAGAAAACGCGCTATCAGCTCAATTGGTTTCTGTGTGGCCGAGAGGCCGATGCGAAGCGGCGGGCGTTCCGTGAGCGCTTCCAAACGCTCGAGCGAAAGGGCCAGATGCGCACCGCGCTTATCGTCGGCAACCGCATGGATCTCGTCTACGATCACGGTATCTACCGACCGCAGCATCTCCCGGCTCTTCGCCGCCGTAAGCAAAATGTAGAGCGACTCGGGCGTCGTAACCAGAATGTGAGGAGGCCGCCGCAACATTTCGCGGCGCTCATGCATCAGGGTGTCGCCGGTGCGCACGGCGGCGCGAATTTCCGGCATCAGAAGCCCGCGCCCTCCGGCCAACTGCTGGATTTCGCCGAGAGGAACTTCCAGGTTTGTCTTGATATCGTTGCCCAGGGCTTTCAACGGTGAAACATACAGGACTTCCGTGCGCTCTCGCAGTTCACCAGTAAGAGCCTTGCGAACCAGGCGGTCAATACAAGCAAGAAATGCGGCCAGCGTCTTGCCCGATCCGGTGGGAGCGGAGATCAATGTGGTGGTTCCGCGGAGGATGTGCGGCCATCCCTGCTCCTGCGGCTCGGTGGGCTTTCCCAGCCGGGTCAGAAACCATTCGCGCACGAGCGGATGAGCCCAATCGAGAGCAGACGGCGCTGCATTCTGTGTGTTGGAGATATCCATCAAAGGTCGGCGACCTCAGTTGGCAGTAGATTGTCGAACAGGTAGAGGTCTACCGGGGAGTTCACAGTTTACCGCAAAGACCGCTGCGGGCCAAAGGCGGCAAGGCAACCGAGGCAACTGGGCCGCATGCCGAAGTCGTTGCCGCCAACGGCGAGGCGCTGTTTCGTTACTTTGTGCGACGGCTCAGCACCAAAACGGCGACTCCTCCGACAAGCGCAAGGGCACCGAGAAGAGGAGGGAAGTCGACCTCATGATGCTCTTTCTTGTTAACCTGCAGAGATCCGATGTCCACTTCCTTCTTCTGTGTGGTGTAGGTAAAGCCTTGATAGGTGAGCGCCAAAGCCCCTAGCACGATCAAAGCGATGCCGATCATTGTTTTTCCACCCATTCGACCCTCCCGTCTTTGCGGCAAGGCTGGCAACCGCACACTTCATGACCTTGCGCTATCTAAACAGAACAAAGACGGATTCAACATACGGTATTTGCTGGAGCAGCCACGGGTGCGGGGCACGCGGGGCACGCCCGTTCATTTGACAACCGGCCGCAGGGGTCGATATAATCACATGGCGAACAAAAAGCGAATAGACTCCCCTCCTCGCCGCCTTTGCCATGCGTTCATCCACCGCTTCTTTGCGTCTTCACATCGAGTCCACTCTCGCTGGACGCATCCCTTCTCCCTTCCGTTTGCGCGAGGCCGCCCCCCCGTCTGTCGTCCCTACAGGCATTGCCGCTTTGGATGAATTTCTTGGAGGTTTGCCGCGTGGGGGGCTTACCGAAATTTATGGCCCTCCCGGTGCTGGGAAAACGTCTATCCTTCATTCCGCCCTGGCCTCTCGGACCCGTTCAGAAGTTTGTGCTCTCGTCGATGCACAAGATGCTTTTGACCCGCACAGCTCCGAAGCATCGGGTGTGTACCTTCCGCGACTCCTTTGGGCGCGGTGTCATGGGCTCGAGCAAGCGTTTCGTTGCTTGGACTTGCTGTTGCACGGGGGCGGCTTTGGTTTGGTTGCGTTGGACCTCGCCGACGCTCCGGTCCGTTTCGTGCGCCAAGTACCTTTGAACGTCTGGTTTCGCCTGCGGCGGGCGGTGGAAGACACCCCCACGGTTCTACTGGTGCTTTCCCGGGAGTCCAACGCCAAGACATGCGCTTCGCTCGTCCTGCGCCTGGAACGCGAAGCGAACCAATGGTCGCTCAGAACCCGAAAAGCCGAGCCTCGCGCTTTTCACACACCCGCTTGTTTGTTAAACGGAAGCGTTCATTCCGCTGAAATTGTGCGCTCCGTTCCGCGTTACAAGAAACCGCGTTTCATCGATCAGCCGGCGCCTGCTGATAATTCCTTCGAAGCTTCCGTGCATTTCGAGATGAATGCGGCTGATCGCTATGACCTGAAAGAGGCGCTGACTCTCTTGCCGCGGCCGAAGGTGCAGCAAGAAGAAAGGATGCAGGACCCTGGCTGAGCGGCTTCCTCACCCCAGCGGACTCTTCGCGAACCGCTATGACGTTCGGTGCCATTTTCGTTCCCGATTTCTCCCTACAAGCCGTCGGACGTTCCGAGCCTGGAATAGGAAACCGCCCGCTTGTTCTGGTCGATGGCCCTGCGCCAATTTTCCGTGTGACTGCCGTCAATCGTTTGGCCAGCCGGCTCGGCGTAACCCCGGGCCTGACCAAAGCAGCCGCAGCGGAATTTCAGGGTGTGGAGATAAGGCCGCGCCGCAAGGAACTGGAAGAGGCTGCCCATGCCGCGCTGCTTGACGCGGCGTGGTCCGTTTCCCCACGTGTGGAAGACACGGCCATCGACACCGTTCTGATCGATCTCGCCGGCCTTACCACTCTCTTCCGCTCTTACGAAAACATCGCGCAGCAAATTAAGACCCGTTGTTCCGCGCTCGGACTCGACGTCCATGTAGCCATTTCGGCAAATGTGGAAACGGCTCGCGTGCTGGCAAGCGCTC
>Ga0207862_1000177_pt1 | contig 18008 bp, 13 predicted proteins | sample LuqExpMetageno81_FD_187838 | JGI IMG/M metagenome (GOLD analysis project Ga0207862, IMG submission 187838) | Tropical forest soil microbial communities from Luquillo Experimental Forest, Puerto Rico - Sample 81 (SPAdes) | ecosystem: Environmental > Terrestrial > Soil > Tropical forest ... | reverse complement strand
CGAGGCGCTTTCCCTGGAACAGATGGCGGCTATCTATCGCACACTCGCAAAGGCGTAGAATTCACCCTAGAAGAGCAATCAGGCCCACCGAACCCTGGCAAGCCAAGGATGGCACGCTATGACCACCGCGATTCGACGACCAGCCGTTGCAGGTCGCTTTTACTCAGCCAACGCCCAGCGCCTGCGCGCTGAAGTTGAGACGTTCACCACTCCGTCGGCCAGCCCCGAACAGGCTTCTGAGGAATCCAAAATCGCTGCCATAGGTTGCATCGCGCCGCACGCCGGATATGTCTACTCGGGCGCTGTCGCCGGAGCTCTATACCGCCGGCTCGAGTTGCCGCGCCGCTGCGTGATCCTCTGTCCCAACCATACCGGTCAAGGCGAGCCGCTGGCGATCATGAGCGAGGGCGCTTGGCGTACGCCGCTGGGCGACGCGCCGATCGATGCGGAATTGGCCGCGGAACTGACCGCTGCAACACCATTTCTAACTGAAGACCAAGAAGCCCACCGCTACGAACATGCGCTCGAGGTGCAGCTTCCTTTTCTCCAGGTTCTGCGACCGGACTTTCAGTTTGTGCCGATTGCGGTGGGAACCAGCAATTTTGAATCGCTCGCCGCACTGGGCGAGGCTATTGGAGACGTATTATCAGGACTCACTGAACCTGCTCTGGTCATCGCTTCCAGTGACATGAACCATTACGAAAGTGATGGAGTTACGCGCGTCAAGGACCGTCGCGCCATTGAGCAGGTGCTGGCCCTCGATCCTCGTGGACTGTATGAAACCGTTCGTCAAGGACAGATCAGCATGTGCGGTTATTGTCCTGCAACTGTCATGCTTACAGCTGCCCGGAAACTGGGCGCTACCCAGGCTGAGCTGATCCGGTATGCGACGTCGGGCGATGTGTCGGGTGATCGCGACATGGTCGTGGGATACGCCGGAATCGCGGTGTACTAGCTCTCCACCAGGACACAAAACAAGAGGCGGCCGACATGGCCGCCTTCTTCTGAAATCAGCGCTAGACTACTTCGGGTTTGAAGGGGGACCGCCGTGACTAACGGTTGATCCTCCCATGTGAGTTCCACCCGTGCCACTGTGCATCGAACCGGTGGACTGATGGCCGGAATTGCCCATGCCTCCGCCCCAGCCCTGGAACCCGGTGCCCCCGTTCATCACACCCGAGTACTGAGGGGTGGCGAAGACATGTCCGTTCTGAGCTGCGCTGGCGTGGCTCGGGCTAACCGCCCTGGAGTTATGCGAAGCGCCGTACGTACCCGCATTTCCGCCGTACGAGGAACGCGCGTTCAGTCCGGTCAGCCCCGAGTGATCTTGAATCACGCTGCGAAAATTGGGTGGCACCGGCCCTCCCGGCAGGTACGCTGGGGAATTGCCAATGCGCCCGACCAATATTGCGGGATGCGGCCCGTTGATCGGCACGGACGGAGGCGTTGGAGGGGTATATCCAACCGGCCCCTTCACGACGGGTGCTACTGGCTGCCAATTCGTGACCGCTCCGCCGTTCTTAAAGGAGTTTCCCGGAGACCAGTACCATCCGCCCGCCGTATAGAACCAGGAGCCATAGTGGGAGGGCATCCAGCCCCACGGAAACGCCGACGCCCACGCGTAACCCAAGCCCGGTGTGAACATCCAGTTCCCGCTCATGTAAGGATCCCAGCCAATCCAGTTCGAGGCGCCGTATGGCTGCCAAGCCAGGCCGTAACCCGGCAGGAACAGGAACCCGCCGTAGTACGCCAGGTCAGCGAAGCCGGAGCCAGACATGCTTTTGCTTCCGGCCCCGATGTTGTTGTACGAGTACACCGTCTGATAGTCGGACCGCTCTTTGTTCCAACGGTCGAGAGGAATGCTATCCACACTTTTCGCCAGAACCAACCCGGCAGGATTCGTGGAATCGACAGTAACACTTTGGTTCTTCGTAATCCTTACAAACTGGCCGTTGTTCTCGAATTGCGCTTCGCCGGTCAAGGCCGCCACCTGTACCTGGTCGCCGATCATCATGAAGCGAAGCTGAGAGTCATGACGAACCACGAACGTGCGTTTGGCGGCGATCACTCGGTCGATGTCGTGCTTGCTGGAACGAGCGTCGAAATACATGGTGCCGCGGACCAGTTCGACCTCGTTCACCTTGTTGCCGTCATCGTTGAGCAGCAACTGGCTGAACACGACGTCCGTGGCTTCGCCCAGCCGAACGACGGAATTGTCCTCGAATTCGACCTCGGCCAAGCCGTCGCTCCCGGTCACAATCCGCGAGCCCTCAACGATGGGCGCATTCAAGATAGCGCGCTCCAGGCCTTGCCCGTTGGCGCGGTCCATCTGCACCTTGCCATCGACGTAGCTCAAGCGGACGATCCTCACATGCGACGAGGCTTGCGCCGCAACTGCTGCCAGCAACACCACACACCAGCACGCCACCCAATGAACTCTGCGCCCCGACATAATCACCACTCCTTCACTCCCACGGGACAGGCCCGGTTCGCACTCGACGGCTGCTCCCGCTTCCACCCCTATTAAACACCCGATCAGGTGGAAGTTGTCGTAATTCAGCGCCTTAAATCGCGGGCTTCCCGTTTCCGAAAAACCTGGCGAATCCTGCCATGCTGGGCAGGCCCGCACCCGCCCTCAGGGTTGTGTAGCCGGTTGGCTCGGCGCTACTGTCGGCCCGATGGACTTCAGCAGCTGCTTAGCGGTTACGCGATTAATGTGCATCATGTTGGGGTCGGAGGCGATCTTCTGCAGGATCGGCTCGATAGCCTGCAGTTCCTCAACGAAATGTGTGGTGTACATTTCCTGCAGCGAATACAGCCGCGCGTCCAATCCGAGTTTGTCGAAGCGGTATTGGAAAGCCAGCTTGCGGCCAAAGTCGATCGTCGTCGCGACCGCCTGGAAGAAGCGCGTCAACTCCTGGACGTCGGCGTTTGTCGAATAGTTGTACGCGGCCGCGGTGTTGACCGCTTGACCTCCGGTTGCCGTCTTCCCATGGTAAATGAGCGTCTTCTGGCCGGTTTTTGCGATGTTCTTTACCTTCGATTCCAGGTCGCCCTGAAAGTAGTCCGCCTTCTTGGTCAGTTCGAAAATCTTTTGCCGGTTAGCGTCCGACATGGTGAAGTCCTGCGAGAATGAATCGCCATCGCCGCTATCGACAGGGTTGCCGACGCCCTCGAAGTGGGCATTGCCGGCATCGTCAACCGAGATCGCGTATTTCACCCACGGACGGCCTTGGTCCCAATCGAACTTAAAGACAATGTATGAGCCGGCAGGCTGGGCAACGGGAGAAACTTCGTGTAGGACTTGTGCCGAAATACCGCACGCCACCAAAAAGCCGATGACGACCGCGACCCTCGTGATCCACAGTGGCATGCTGAGGATAAATTCTAATCGAAACTATCCGCTCCCGCCGTAGTTGCAGGCGTGCTTCCGCCATCAGCGGGCGGCCGCCGCCTGGCGCTGCAAGGTGGCGGCGGTGTGCAAATGGCAAATCGCGATGGCTAGGGCATCGGCCACATCCGGCGGCTTGGGAGGCTCGGGCAGTTGCAGCAGCCTGGCCACCATCAGTTGCACCTGCGATTTTTCCGCTCGTCCGTAACCCACAACCGCCGACTTGATAGACAGTGGAGAGTAGGCGACCACCGCCAAACCAGCCTGGGCCGCGGTCATCATGGCGACACCGCGGACGTGTCCGAGTTTCAAGGCTGATTTGGCGTTAACGGCGTAGAACACGTCCTCGATCGCGACGACCTCGGGCGAAAAGTCGGCGATGATTCCAGTCAGGCGCTGGCAGATCTTCAGCAGGCGCAGTTCCAGGGATTGGCGGGAAGGAAGCCGGATCGCACCACTGCAGACGTGGTGAAGCGTGCCGGAGATATCCTGTTCGACCACTCCGTAACCGGTGTATTCACCGCCGCAATCGATGCCGAGAACGCGCATGTTCTTGCGCCGAGTGTAGCATCTTGAGGCGCTTCGCAGGCCTGAGGAGCGAAGCGAGGGGAGCCTGCAGCCGAAATCCTGAGCGCAGGCCCGCCGCAGTTGCGCGCCGAAGTCGAAGGACCTCTTAGCCGGCTATTTTGCTGCCCTCACCATCCGCTCCTGCAACTTGCCGGTCAGCATAAGCGCGATCATGCGGAAGTCGCTGATAAACGACCAGAACGGATGGCCGAACGTGGCCGGCTTGTTCTTCTCCAGCACGAAGTGGCCGGTCCACGCAAAGCCGTAACCAACGGGGAAAAACAATAGCGCGTACCAAGGGTGGCCGGACACGAATGCCCACACCACGACCGCCACCCCGAGCGTTGTGCCAATGGCGTGCAGGACGCGATTGCGCGGATCGCTGTGCTGCTGCAGGTAGAAATCGAAGAATTGCTCGTACGTCGTGAATCGTTCAGACTCTGCCATGTTGGCACTCTCCCCGGAGCGGTTCAGCCCACGCAAAACGTGTCCGCAAGTTTACTACGCCCTGCCAGCGACGGCGGATACGGTAGTATCAACAACAAACGATTTTCAGGGGGTGGCAGGCACCATGAGAATTGGCATTCTGACTGGCGGCGGCGACTGTCCCGGCCTCAATGCAGTGATTCGCGCGGTAATCCGCAAGGGCATTCTTCATTATGGAGACGAGTTCGTCGGCTTCATGGAAGGCTGGCGCGGTGTGCTCGAAAACAAAACCATGGTGCTCGACTACGACTCCATTTCCGGCATCCTGCCACGGGGCGGAACAATCCTGCGGACTTCGCGCACCAACCCGTCGAAGCGCGAAGGCGGACTGGCCCGCTGCGTCGAAACCCTGAAACACAACAGCCTCGACGCTCTCATCGCCATCGGCGGCGACGATACCAACAGCGTGGCGCAAAAGCTCTTCGAGCAGGGCATTAAGGTGGTCGGCGTCCCCAAGACGATCGACAATGATTTGAGCGGGACCGACTTCTGTTTCGGCTTCGACACCGCTGTCAATACCGCGATGGAAGCCATTGATCGCGTCCACACCACGGCCGAGGCCCACCAGCGCGTCATGGTGGTCGAAGTCATGGGCCGCGATGCCGGATGGATTGCCATGTACAGCGGCATCGCTGGCGGTGCCGATGTCATCCTGATTCCGGAGAAGCCCTTCGACGTCGAGGAGGTTGCCGAGCGCATCCGGCTGCGGCACGCCCGAGGAAGGTACTTCAGCATTATCGTGGTAGCCGAAGGCGCCAAGTTCGCCACCGATGTCGATCCCTCACACGGTGCTCCCGTGGTGACGGAGATGGGTAAAGACGAATTCGGCCACGTTCGACTGGGCGGTGTGGGCCAGATCCTGGCGCGCGAGGTAGAGCGGCGCACCGGACTGGAGACCCGCTACGTCGTGCTGGGCCACATCCAGCGCGGCGGATCGCCCAGCGCCTTTGACCGGGTGCTGGCGTCACGTTATGGCATTGGAGCCATTGACATGGTGCATCGCGGTGAATTCGGCTGCATGGTCGCGCTGCGCGGCAACGACATCGTCTCGGTCCCCTTGACCGAGGCCATCAACAAGAACCGCCTGGTGGATCCGGCGCTCGTGGACGTGGCGCTGGGGTTGAGCGAGCCGCTCAAAAGCGACAAGAAGTAGAGCAGGAGATGCGTCCTGCGGCTTTCGAGATTGTCGTTGTCGAAAGTGTGGACGGCACGCTCGGCGCCCCTGTCACGCAAGCCCGTGATACTTGCCCTTCCCTCGCACGGTCGGCATCTGTAGAATCCGTGGGCGAGGATGAACGAAAGGGGTACCCTATCGCCGTTGGTAGAGCCTTCGGCTCGTCAATAGCTCGGCGCCGCAGTTGCCAGACCCATCTTGGGAGCGATAGCCTTGGTCAGGCACTATCGCGTTTAAGTCCTTTAGATACTATTAAGTACAAACAAACCCAGCGTTGTCACAAACTTGCATCGATTACCTTGTCTAACCGATTGATTCTAATAGCTCAAGGTGATGGGTATGGCAAACCACTCGGCGGCGCACAGCTTGGAAAGTGAGGAACCGCTTGGCTCAACGCGGTAGCTCCAGCGCAGTCCAAACCGGCAGGTTCGGCAGGCTGTTTGCGTACCTGATTGCCGGCAGTATCGCTCTGCTGGCGCCGCTTCATGCCCAGAGCCCGTTCGCGCCCTTGGTGAAAGGCCCGTTGTCGCAGCGCGTGGTGGCTTACCAGATCGACGCCCGGTATGACCCCGACAAGCATGCGGTGGAAGCCACCGAGACGCTGACGTACCACAACCTCACTGGACAGCGCCTCGATCACTTCCCTTTCCATCTCTACCTGAATGGATTTCAACCCGACGCGACGTGGGTGCGCGAAGCCCACCGCGACGGATACTTTCGCACCAGCACGTTCGATGCCGGATGGGACTCCAAGCGCAGCGGCTCCAACGAAATCACGTCGCTGGAAGTCGAGGGCATGGGTGACCTCACCAAGCTCATCAAGTTCATCTCACCCGACGACGGCAACCCCAAAGACAAGACCGTCTTTGATATTGCGGTGCCGCATCCGATCGAAGCAGGCCAGGATGTGGTGTTCAAGATTAAGTTCAAGGCGATATTTCCCGAGGTCGTTGCGCGGACCGGGTATAAGCGGACGTTTTTGCTGGCGGCGCAATGGTTTCCAAAGGTCGGCGTTTTCTGGAACGGCGCGTGGAACTGTCATCAGTTCCATGCCATGACCGAGTTCTTCGCCGACTTCGGAACCTATGACGTGAAGATCACCCTGCCGAAGAATTACATCATCGGCGCGACCGGCGTACAAGTGAGCGACACGGACAACGGCAATGGGACCAGGACCGTGGCCTTCCACGCCGAAGACGTCCACGACTTCGCCTGGACGGCCGATCCGAACTTCAAAGTTCTGGAAGACACGTTCAACGGAAGCGTGGGGCCGGTGAAGATTCGACTCCTCACTTTTGATAGTCATCGCAGTAGCTGGCAGCGCTACCTCGATGTGATGCAAGGCTCGATGAAGCGCTTCGACGACTGGTACGGGCCCTATCCGTATGCCCAGATCACGGTGGTCGATCCGCCGCACGGCGCCCTGGAGGCCGGAGGCATGGAGTACCCGACCTTCATTACGGGTGACACGGCTTGGTGGGCGCCCAAGGGCCAAGTGGAAGTTCCCGAGGGTGTGACTGAGCACGAATTCGGCCACCAGTACTGGTACGGCATGGTGGCCACCAACGAGTTCGAGAATGCATGGCTGGACGAAGGCATCAACAGCTATACCGAAGTGAAGGTGATGGGCAGCCTCTATGGCAAGAACACCAGCGTGCTGAACTGGCTGGGCGCGCAGATGGGTGATGCCGCCACGCAGCGTATGTCGTACCTGGGAGTAGCGGAGACCGATTCGCTCTCGCGCCCCAGCTACCGGGACATGAGCATGGGTGCTTACGGCGGCGTTACCTACGGCAAGGCAGCGACGATGTTGATGACGCTGGAAAACGTCGTCGGCGAGCAAATGTTGCAGAAAGCGCTGCGCGCCTATTTTATGAAGTACCGCTTCACGCATCCCACGCAGGAAGACTTCCTGCGCACGGTAAACGAAGTAGCCGGCGAAGACCTCAACTGGTACTGGCAGCAGGCGGTGTACGGCACGCAGGTGCTGGACTACAAGGTTCTCAAGGCAGAATCGACGCGCGTGGACTGGGCCGACAAGAATGCTCCCGATGAAAAGAAGGGCGAGACGCTGTATGAGACCAACGTCCTTCTGCAGCGCGTCGGTGACTTTATTCTTCCGGTCACGGCGGAGATTAAGTTCGACAACGGACAGACGATTCGCGAGCGCTGGGTCGGCGTGGAACGCTGGAAACGCTTCGTGTACCTGAAGAAAGCCAAGGTGCTGTCGGTGGAAATCGACCCCGACCACCAGATCACCATGGATCGCAATTACCTGAATAACAGCATAAGCACGGAGTCGCATCTGGGGGCAGTAGCAAAAATTTCAGCCCACTGGATGTTCTTAACCCAGTTTTTTGCCCAGATGCTGGCGTGGCTGGTGTGATTCTCGCTTTTCGCCGTTCGCTGTTCGCTTTTGGCTTAGAGCGAGCTGATAACCGGTGACCGCAGCAAGATGAGCGAAGAGCGAACGGCGCGAAGCGAATACCGAAAGGCAAACATGGCCGATGACAACAAAGGACTGGTAGCTGCCGGCGCCTCTCTGGTGTGGCGGCGGCAGCGCGTTTTGTGGTGGGTGTTCGGCGTGAACTTCGTGCTGGGACTTTTGGGCACGATGGGCGCTCGCCTCCAACTCGCCAAGTTTTTGCAATACAGCCTTGCGGGCGAAGGGCTCTCCAAGGGCTTCGACGTCGGCATGTTTCTTGAGTTGGTCAACCGGCCCGAGGCCAACCTGATGCGTTCGGCCGGCAGTTCCTTTCTGTTCGCGGCGCTGTTTCCGCTCTTCATGCTCTTCGTGACCGGTGGAATTCTGGCCGTCTATCGCGAGGACAGAAAACTCACCACCGGAGAATTCTTCGCCGCCTCCGGCGCATTTTTCTGGCGCTTTTTGCGACTCGCGCTGTTCTCAATCGTGCCCTTCGCAATTTTGTTTGGCTTGCTCTCCGGCGTGCATAAGCTATCTGATTATTTTGGCGACCGCGCGGTCTCCGCCGAAACAGGGTTTTACATTCTGCTCGCGGGCTTCATCGTCGTCACCCTGCTCACGCTGTTCGTCCGCCTCTGGTTCGACATTGCGCAGGTGCGCGCGGTCGTGCAGGACGAGCACAAGATGTGGCCGAATCTTTGGAAGGCGTTGGGCATCAGCCGGCGCAATGTTACCACCCTCTTTCGCGTGTACCTCTGCATCAGCGGCGTGGCTTGGGTGTCGCTGGCGGCCGGGCTGTGGCTGTGGACGAAATTCAAACCGACGTGGACACCCGCTACTTTTTTGCTTCTGGAGTTCCTCATACTTATGCAGTTGCTTACGCGGCTCTGGCAGCGCGCCAGCAGCGTGACCTGGTACCAGCGCCACGCGGCCTTGGTCCCCGCCGATGCGGTGGACTTCACCACCCCGGCGCCGGAGGAAGTGATCGACACCGTGTTGGCTTCGCAGGAGCAGGAAGCTCCATCCCCGACCAACTCGACTGAGGCAGCGGAAGGCAACGGCGCCGCAGGATCCGGCACATAAAAAACGGGGCGCGATGAGCGCCCCGCTGTTATTCGGCCCGAGTATGAACCTACTATTCGTCTTCCTTGAGTTTCGCGATCACCGAGAAGTCCTCGACAGTCGTGATGGCGCTCTTCGACCGGAGGAGCAAATCCCGGGAACGATCCCGAGGTTTGCCCCTTAGGTCAGCCTTAATCCACCGCTCCAAATGTTTTGAGGTCTTCTGGTCCTTCTTGCAGTGCTACCTTCTCCTTGCCCTGGACCATTACCCGGACCGATTCCACCACGTCAGGATTAGCCAAGGTTGTGATATCTCCGGTGTTCATGTTGTTGGAGAGGGCCGCGAGAACACGCCGCATCAGCTTGCCGGACCGTGTCTTTGGCATGTCCGGAACAATGAGAATCCTGCGCGGGCGGGCGATCTTGCCAATCATCGTCTCAATGACGTTATTGACCCTGGCCAGAATCTCCTGGTGCTGAGTTGGCAGTACATCAGGCTGCACGACGATATAGACTTCGGGCACGCGGCCTTTGATTTCGTCCACCACCGGCACCACTGCCGCTTCTGCCACCTCAGGAACGGTCAGGCATGCAGACTCGATTTCCTTGGTACCCAGGCGGTGGCCAGCCACGTTAATGACGTCATCCACGCGCCCCAGTATCCGGAAATAGCCGTCCACGGCCAGCACGGCTCCATCCGCCGCAAAATAAGGCCAGTCGCGCCAATCCTTGCTCTGAGGATTCTTGCAGTATTTAGCGTAGTACTGGTCCACAAAGCGTTGCCGATCGCCCCAAATGGTTTGCATGATCCCAGGCCAAGGATTCCGAATGCAGATGTTTCCCGCCTTCCCCGAACCGGCGGGCACGACCTCTCCCAACTCGTCGATGATTACGGGGTAGATGCCGGGCATACCTGGGCCGGCGCTTCCCGGCTTCATGGGATTCAGCGCTGGCTTGGTGGTGCAGAGGAATCCTCCGTTCTCGGTTTGCCACCAGGTATCCACGATCACGGCCTCACCTTTGCCCACGGTCTCGTAGTACCAGCGCCAGACCTCGGGCTCGATGGGTTCTCCCACCGTGGTCATATGTTTGAAATGGTAGTTGTACTTGGGGGGTTCATCGTGGCCGGCCTTGCGCAACATGCGGATGGCCGTGGGCGAAGTGTGAAAGATGTTGACATCCAGGCGCTCGGCGATTCTCCATACCCTGCCGGCGTCGGGATAAGTCGGGACACCTTCGTAGATGACGCTGGTTGCGGCCAAAGCCAGAGGGCCGTAGACGATAAACGAGTGACCGGTAATCCAGCCAATGTCAGCCATACACCAGTACACATCTTCGGGGTGGATGTCCTGAATATACTTGGAGCAGCCGGTGACATAGGCGAGGTAGCCGCCAGTGCGGTGTTGACAACCTTTCGGCTTTCCCGTGCTGCCGCTGGTGTACATAAGAAATAGCGGCGCCTCCGCATCCATGGGGACGGGAGCTACGATCTCACCCGAGTAATTGGGGAGGACGTCGTCAACGAAGTAATCGCGCCCTTCCACAAACGGGGAAGCAGACGCATTCTGGCCTGGGTGACGCCTCCAGACCAGGACCTTTTCCACGTCCTGACCATCTTGCTTGGCGATGTCCAGCGCTATATCGGCGGCCGCTTTGTGGTCGAGCAGCTTGCCGTTGCGATAGTAACCATCCATCGTGATCAGGATGTGGCTGCCTGAATCGGCGACGCGCCTTCCGCAAGCCTCGCCGCTGAAGCCTCCAAACACTACGGAGTGAATCACTCCCAGGCGGGCGCATGCCAGCATGGTAATCGGCAACTCGGGGACCATCGGCATATGAATGGTGACGCGATCACCGCTCTTCAGACCACAGAAATTGCGCAGCAGTGCCGCGAATTCATTCACTCTCACATAGAGTTCGCGGTAGGTGACGGATACGGGTGCTTCGGATTCCGGTTCCGGGACAAAGATGAGCGCCGCTTTGTTCTTGTACTTGGCGAGGTTCCGGTCCACGCAGTTGTACGAGGCATTGATCTTGCCGCCCACGAACCACTTCCAGAACGGCGGATCGCTGGTGTCGAGCGTGGTGTGCCAGTACTGGTCCCAGTCCAACAGATCGGCGTACTCCCGGAAGCATTCCGGAAAGTTTTTCTCGCTGAACCGTTCGTTGATGTCAGGGTCGGTCAGATTTGCCTGGCCGATAAATTTCGCGGAAGGATAATAGTATTCTTCCTCCCGCCAATGGACTGCGATCTGAGCCGCACTGGTCTCGACTACCGCACTTTGCTCAGGAAGAGTTCGAGGCATAAACGTCACTCCTTAGATCTGTGAATTTGTGATGCGTTATTGATAGGTATATTTCCGCTGTAATTGATTCAATACTGTACCGCATTGGCTGGCCGATGTAACCCATTTTCGCCTGTTCCCTAAACATTACGGGTCGAGGCTTACATAATCCGGCCCGCCAACGTAGCGGGCCGAAGCGTCTACAACGTCCTGGTTCATTTGTCCTTGGAGACACCCGCTGGTACCGGCTGGTTTTCCAATGCCGTTCTCATCTGGTGCCACGCGTGCCTGGCTTCCTCCACTGAGCCCTCGTCTTCTATGGTGGTAATGTCGCCCGGGTTCTTCTCCTGGGTTACTGCCTTTAGCACACGCCGCATGATCTTGCCGCTGCGGGTCTTGGGCAACATGTCCACGAAGTTCAATTCGCCGATCACGGCGACCGGGCCTAGTTCGTGGCGCACCTGGTCGAGCAGTTTCTGCTTCAGTTCCTCCGATGGGATGAAGCCCTGTTTGAGCACCACAAACGCGGAGATCACTTCGCCGCGCAGTTCGTCGGGCCGGCCAATCACACCCGATTCAGCCACCGCGGGATGGCCCAGGAGCGCGGTCTCCACCTCGATAGTGCCGATACGGTGACCGGCGATTTTGATGATCTCATCGGCGCGCCCAGCGAACCACACATAGCCGTCCTGGTCGATTTGCGCGGAGTCTCCGGTGTAGTAAACACCCGGAATAATCTGCCAATAATCGCGGCCGTACCGTTCTTTTTCACCCCACAACTCCGGCGTCAATCCTGGAAAAGGCCGTTTGACCACCATGATGCCTTTTTCGTTGACACCGCAGGGTGTACCGTCTGGCGCTACCACGGCTGCGTCGATGCCTGGCATGGGGACAGTAGCGGACCCCGGCTTGATCGGTAGCATTCCCAGCCCATACGGGTTGCCAAACACTGGCCCGCTAGTCTCGGTTTGCCACATGTGATCGATGACAGGAATCTGATTCTTAAAAACCCTCTTCTGCAGCCATTCCCATGCCGGCGCATTCAAAACCTCGCCGGCGCAAAACACACGTTCCAGATACTTGTAGTCGATGCTCCCGAACGGTCCATCGCCATAGCGCATCAGCAATCGCACCGCGGTGGGCGACGTGAAAATGCCGCTGACGCGGTACTCCTCCATCAGCGTTTTCCAGGTGCCTTCCGGGGTGGGATAGTCAAGCGCGCCTTCGAATGCAACTGTGGTCGCGCCCGCGATCAGAGGTGCGTACACGATGTAGCTGTGACCGACGATCCAGCCAATGTCTGACGTCGACCACCAGACATCCGTCGGCTTCAAGGCAAACAGCCACTGTCCCATGCTGTGAATGTGGACTTGATAGCCACCATGGGTGTGGATGGCCAGTTTGGGTGTCGCGGTCGTTCCGGAGGTGGCGAGGATGAAAGCCGGCTCGTTGGCTTCCATCGTGACATAGTCGCCGCTTTCTCCGGCGCCATGTTCCAGAAACTGCTCCCACAGCAGGTCCCTTCCGGGATGCATTGGAGTTTCCCCCGCAGTGCGCTTCAGAACGACAACGTGCTCGACCTTGTCACCTGCGTTTTCCAGGGCCTCATCGACGATCCATTTCAGTTGGGTATCCTTGCCCTTGCGATAGGTCACATCGGCCGTGAAGACCAGTCGCGAACCACTGGCCTGGATCCGGTCGCCCAATGCCTTCGCACCAAATCCCGCGAACACCACCGAGTGAATCGCACCGATGCGGACTGTCGCCAGCATCAGAATGATCGCTTCCGGAGACGTGGGCATGTAGATGGTGAGGCGATCGCCCTTCTTGATGCCCATCCCTCGCAGCGCCTTCGCCACCTTCTCCACTTCGTGGAGCAAATGGGCATAGGTATAGACGCGGCGCTCGCCACGTTCGTTGAGGTACACTAGCGCCGTGTGCCCGCCCCACCCACGTTTTACGTGATGGTCGAGCGCGTTGTAGGCCAAGTTCGTCTGTGCCCCGACGAACCACTTAAACGTGGGCGGATTCCACTCCAACACTTTGTCCCACTCGCGAAACCACGGCAGTTGATGCGCCGCACGCCCCCATAAACCCTCAGGATCTTGCTTTCCCTCCTCGATCCACTTCTGAACGACCGGAGTGACCAAATGGTGCGCCGACGGCGGCGAGTGCTCTTCAATGGTTGCCCTGATCCCACGATCAGATCCAAGCGCGTCAGTTGCTGTACTCATAATTAGGAAGGCTCCTCTAATCTTGAACTACGAAATCGGTCCCAAGTCGAGCTCGTTGGAAATTACGTTGGGGCGGCTTCGAGTCGCCCCAAGGTCAACCCCTGGTTCTTGACTGCTACTCTGCTACGCGTGCTTGGGGCGGCGAGCTAGCAATTCCGCGACCAGCGCCACCGCCGCTAGAACGCCCGCGGTATAAAACGCCATCTGGTAATTGTGGTACTTGTCGTACATCGTGCCGCCGATTTTGGCACCGAAGTAGCCGGCTACGCCCCACGCAGTGAACAACATACCGTAGTTGATGCCGGCATTCTTGGTTCCGAAGAAGTCGGCGGTGGTGGCAGCGTTGACCGAGAGCTGCGTGCCATAGCACCAGTACACGACGAAGACCACAACGTAAAGTAACGTGACGTTGCTGCCGACCAGGTAAAGAATAGGCATGGCGATCATGGAGACGGCAATCATGGTTCGCAGTACGTTGAGGCGGCCCAGTGTGTCCGACATCCAGCCAGACAGGATACGGCCGGAAGCGTTTCCAACGGCACCTACAACGAGGCCCATCGTGGCCAGTGCCGCGCCGGGGATGCCGACGCTCTTGGCGAAGGGCACCAGTTGGCTGATAACCATCAAGCCGGCCAGAGTCCCGAGAGCATAGGCGACCCACATGAAGTAGAACGTCGGGGTGCGCAATACTTCGGCCGGCGTGAAGTCCTGCGTGGTTGCCCCGCTCTTGGCGGTCGGCGCAGGAGGGGTCCATCCAGCAGGCCGATAACCGGGAGGCGGATTCTTCAGCAAGAACGCGCCAATCACGGTCATGACCAGGAACATACCGCCTAGAATTTGGAAGGTGGTGTGCACACCGTAAGCGGGAATCAGCTTCAGGTTTGCGAGAGGCCCGAAGAGCGCCGATCCAGCTCCGTATCCAGCGACAGCCAATCCGACTGCGAGGCCGCGCTTATCGGGGAACCATTTGGCCATGACGGGTATCGGCGTGGCGTACCCGAAGCCGTTACCCAAGCCGCCAATTACGCCGAAACACACATACAACCACATCAGGCTTTGGGTGTAGCTGCATAAGAAGAAGCCGAGGCTCACCAGTATTCCGCCGGTGAGAGATATCCAGAATGGGCCAAACTTGTCCTGCAGCCGTCCGGCGACGATAAAGCTCAGGGCGAATACTACCACCGCGATGCCGAACACAGCGGAGGTCTGCGCCCGCTTCCATCCGAACTCCTTTTCCAGCGGCGCAACAAAAATACTCCAGGCATAGAGCGTGCCCAAGGCAATGTTCATCAGCAGTCCGCCGACTACGCGCCACCAGCGGTTCAGGCCGGTACTCCCGACCTCGATCGAATCGACGTTACTAGTTGTTGCTGCGCTCATTTATTCTCTCCCTTCCCATGGCGTGTAGAACCATATCACCCTGCTTTCGCGACAACAATCTGAAATTTGTGACGGCTTATTAATTCTGGCTGGAGACCGCTGGCAAGGTGGCGCGTCAGGTTTCCCCGAACGATTTTGCCATCCTCGATTGGACCTCCCGAACTCTGCAATTCTCAGCTACCACGTCCGGCTGCTCTCGGCACACAGGCGGCCTGCGATACCAGGGGCGGGAGGCACTTGGGGTAGAGGAGAGTGGTCGTTGTCCGCAAACCGTCTGTTGCCTGATGCAAACCGGAACCAGAATCCCGGATGCCCCGCCGGGGTTAGAATTACCCCGGCCGGGCCCAACGTGTTGCAGCAATATGACCGTTTCGCCTCCCGCCTTTGTATTGAGCCGTTGTGGGCGGGATTTTCTGTCACAGCTCGGCCAAGGGTCTGTGACGCAGAATACTGTCTGGTGTGATATACATCACGTGAACGACGGAATCTGGCGCCGCCGCTGCGCACCCCCAAACGGAAGTCGGGCGCTTCGGCTTTGCCAACCGACTTGCCATTGAGCAGCGGCGGCCAGCGGGCCGGCCCGGGTTCCGAACTGGCGACGAAGGGCCCGGGTGGGAACTTCAGGCGGGCAATGATAGCATGTTAAGTAATCGTTACGGAGGCATCCGTGGGGTCACCTTACGGCTTTGAACTGGTGGAAAATTGCGTAATCTGCAAGCTGCGCAGCGACAGTTTCTTCTGTTCGCTGCCCAAGGGTGCCCTTGAAGCATTCGACAAGATCAAGTACACGGCTTCTTACCCCGCCGGAGCGGTTTTGTTCGTCGAAGGCCAGTCTCCCCGTGGGATTTACATGCTGTGCAAGGGCCGAGTAAAACTCTCCACGACATCGGCCGAGGGAAAGACGCTTATTCTGAAGATCGCGCAACCCGGCGAGGTGCTCGGCATGCACGCCACGGTTTCCGGCACCGCCTATGAGATCACCGCCGAAACCGGCCAACCCTGCCAGCTGAATTTTATTAAGCGCGAAGACTTCCTGAAATTCTTGCAGCTTCACGGCGATGCGTGCCTGAAAGCGGCCCAGCACCTCAGCAAGGACTGCCAGAGCGCTTACCAGCAGATCCGCAGCCTCGGGCTGTCGCACTCAGCACCGGAGCGCCTGGCCCGATTGTTGTTGGAGTGGACCGCCACGAGCCCCGATCAGTCTGAGCCGAAAGTCAAACTGGCTCTTACCCACGAAGAAATCGCTCAAATCATCGGCACCTCGCGCGAGACCGTCACGCGCGTGCTTGCGGACTTCCGCAAACGCCAGATCGCGGTGCTGAAGGGCTCGACGCTGACCATCCGCAACAAATCCATCCTCGAGAAGCTAGTCGGCGCCTAGCATATCCGCGGCAACTGTTCTCCGCTAAGCATGTCGAGCACGCGCTCGGTGCCCAGACGGCTTTTCATCGTCACCATGCCGGATGGTTTCTCCGACACCTGCCCTATTCCCACTGCACCGCTGCTGACCTCGTGGCGACCCAAAATATCCAGCGCCCGCGTCATTTCGTGCTCGGGAACCATGGCGATGAATCGCCCTTCGTTGGCAAGATAGAGTGGGTCGAGCCCGAGAATTTCACACGCCCCCGACACATCCTCGCGCACCGGCACCGACACCTCGTCGATGCTGACGCGGACTTTCGCAGTCTCGGCAATCTCGATTAGTCCGCCGCTCAGCCCACCGCGCGTCAGGTCGCGCAGGCAATGAATTTCGATGCCAGCCTGCAGCAGCGCCGCCACCGGGTCCCACAAAGCGGCGCAATCCGATTCGATTGCGGTCTCGAACGACAACCCCTCGCGCATCGCCATGATGGCAATGCCATGCCGCCCCACATCGCCGCTCAGCAGTACCACGTCACCGGGTCGTACGGACGAAGGTGTGATGTTCAGCCCGTGCTGAACCACCCCGATTCCGGCGGTGTTCACGAAGATGCCGTCGCCTTTCCCCTTGTCAACGACTTTAGTATCCCCGGTGACCAGCTGTACCTGCGCCTCAAATGCTGCGATTCGCATGGACTTCACCACCCGACGCAGCGATTCCATCGGAAAACCCTCTTCCAGAATGAATGCCGAGCTCAGATACAACGGCCGCGCTCCGCACATGGCCAAATCGTTGACTGTGCCGTTGATGGCCAGCGTACCTATGTCGCCGCCAGGAAAAAACAGGGGCTTCACCACGTAGGAATCGGTGGTAAATGCCAACCGCGCGCCTGCAACCTGCAGCGTCGCGCCGTCATGGCGCTCCCATAGTTGCGGGTTGGCGAAACTGGGCAGCAGCAACCCCTCCAGCAATTCGTGCATTCGACGCCCGCCGCCGCCGTGGGCCAATTCCACGTGCTCGCTGTCGCTCAACGGTACGGGACAGTTCAGCTGAAAGTCTTTGGGACTAGCCACGGCGCTGGCTCCCAGCATCCGCCGGTTCAGGCTCGCGCAAGCGCCGATAACGGTAGTACGCCGCGCACGCGCCCTCGGATGACACCATGGGCGCTCCAAGCGGATGGTCCGGGGTGCAGCGATTGCCGTACGCTGTACAGTCCTGCGGCTTCTTCGCACCTTGCATTACTGACCCGCTGATACACTCCGGATCTTCCTGCGCCGTGTACTCCGACACGCCGAACCGCGTCTCTGCATCAAACTGGGCGTACTCTGGCGTCAGCCCTAGCCCGCTCTGCGGAATCTCACCAATCCCGCGCCATTTGCGGGGCACTACCCGAAAGACCTTCGCCACCAGTTCCTGCGCTGGACGGTTCCCTGCGCGCCGCACTGCGCGTGCATATTGGTTCTCCACCTCGAACCGCCCTTGTTCGAGTTGCGAGACGCACATGTAGATGCCCTGCAGCAGGTCGAGTGGCTCGAAGCCGGTTACCACAATCGGAACCTTGAATTTCTTCGCGAGGGGTTCGTATTCTTCAAATCCCATCACTGTGCACACATGACCCGCCGCCAGGAATCCCTGCACGTGATT
>Ga0207862_1000175_pt1 | contig 18133 bp, 19 predicted proteins | sample LuqExpMetageno81_FD_187838 | JGI IMG/M metagenome (GOLD analysis project Ga0207862, IMG submission 187838) | Tropical forest soil microbial communities from Luquillo Experimental Forest, Puerto Rico - Sample 81 (SPAdes) | ecosystem: Environmental > Terrestrial > Soil > Tropical forest ... | reverse complement strand
CCGCGGGTTGGGAGGGGGCTTGGGGGGAGGGCAGGGACCTGAGAAACCTGGCTCTCCCCCCAACCCTACTTCCCGCAACACTTCTTGAATTTCTTGCCGCTGCCGCAGGGGCAGGGGTCGTTGCGCCCCACTTTCCCGTTTTTCCGCTGCACCGGTTGAGAACTGCCGCCGCCGCCGTGGCTTAAAACCATCTGTTGCTGGGCCGGCCGGGCCTCTTCGGGCACCTCCTGATGGGGGCGCACCTGGAGGTGGAAGACGGTGCCCACGGTGTCGGCCTTGATGCGGTGCACCAGGTCCATGAAGGTCTCGTAGCCTTCCTTTTGATACTCCCGCAAGGGGTCCTTCTGGGCATAGCCCCTCAGGCCAATGCCGTCCCGGAGGTGGTCCATGGACAGCAGGTGGTCTTTCCAGTGGTTGTCCACGATCTGGAGCATGACCATCTGTTGCAGGTGCGCAAACACTTCCGGGCCCACCTCCTGTGACTTGGCCTCGTAACGTTCCCGCACTTTACCCATCAGGTATTCGGACCAATCACCGTTGCCCTGGCCGGCAGAAGGGGGCACGAAGCCGAACTGCCGCCGGAAAGATCTCTCAAAGCCGGTGACGTCCATTTCCTCCACGGTATTGTCGGGCACATACTCCGCCACCAGGTCATCGATCAGCTCCTCGGCCATGTCCAGGAAGTCTTCCTTGAGGTTCTCCCCCCCCAAAATCTGACGGCGCTGGGCGTAGATGACTTCCCGCTGCTGGTTCATGACGTCATCGTATTCCAGGAGGTGCTTGCGGATATCGAAGTTGTGGGATTCCACCCGCATCTGGGCCTTGGCGATGGCGTTGCTCACCATGCGGTGTTCGATGGGCTCGCCGTCGTCCATCCCGAGGTGCCCCATGAGCCCCTTGATGCGTTCGGAGCCGAAAATGCGGAGCAGGTCGTCCTCCAGGGACAGGTAGAAGCGGGATGAACCCGGGTCCCCCTGGCGGCCGGAACGCCCCCGCAGCTGGTTGTCGATGCGCCGGGCTTCGTGGCGCTCGGTGGCGAGGATGTGCAGGCCGCCCCGTTCCACCACACCCTCGCCCAGGACGATGTCAGTGCCCCGGCCGGCCATGTTGGTGGCAATGGTGACATGGCCGAGCTGCCCGGCCTGGGCCACGATTTCCGCTTCTTTTTCGTGGTGCTTGGCGTTCAGCACCTCGTGCTTGATGCCTTCCCGTTTCAGGAGCTTGCTCAGGTGTTCGGATTTCTCGATGGAGGTGGTGCCCACCAGCACCGGCTGGCCGCGGTCGTGGCAGTCTTTGATCTCCTCCACCGCGGCATGAAATTTCTCCAGACCGGTCCGATAGATGAAGTCCGGGTAATCCTCCCGGATCATCTTCTTGTGGGTGGGGATGATGACCACGTCCAGTTTGTAGATCTTTTTGAACTCTTCCGCCTCGGTGTCCGCGGTGCCGGTCATGCCGGCAAGCTTGTCGTACATGCGGAAGTAGTTCTGGAAGGTAATGGTGGCCAGGGTCTGGTTTTCGTTTTCGATGCGCACCCCTTCCTTGGCCTCCAGGGCCTGGTGGAGACCGTCGGAGTAACGCCGGCCCGGCATGAGGCGGCCGGTAAATTCGTCCACGATGATGACCTGGCCTTCCTTAACGATGTATTCATCATCCCGCTGGAAGAGCTGGTGGGCCTTCAGACCCTGGTTCAGGTGATGCAGAATCTCGATATTCCGGGGGTCATACAGGTTTTCAATGTTGAGCAGTTTTTCGGCGTGGGCGATGCCCTCTTCGGTGATGAGGACGCTTCTGGCCTTTTCGTCCACGGTGAAGTCCTGGTCACGCCGCAGTTGCTGGGCCACCCGGTTCAGGATGTAGTAGAGGTTGGTGGACTCCTCCGCGGGGCCCGAAATGATGAGCGGGGTGCGGGCTTCGTCGATGAGGATGGAGTCCACTTCGTCCACGATGGCAAAATTGAAGTCCCGCTGGACGTAATCGCTCAGCGCGAACTTCATATTGTCCCGGAGATAATCGAAGCCGAACTCGTTATTGGTGCCGTAGGTAACGTCGGCGTTGTAGGCCCAGCGGCGCTCCTCGTCGCTTAAGCCGTGGATGATGGTGCCCACCCTCATGCCCAGGAAGTTGAAGATGCCTCCCATCCAGCGGGTGTCCCGGCGGGCCAGGTAGTCGTTCACCGTGACGACGTGCACGCCTTTGCCGGGGAGGGCGTTCAAGTAGGCGGGAAGCACCGCCACCAGGGTTTTGCCTTCACCGGTTTTCATTTCGGCGATCTTGCCCTGGTGGAGGACGATGCCGCCGATGAGCTGAACGTCGAAAGGCCTCATGCCCAGGACCCTGAGGGAGGCCTCCCGGGCCACCGCAAAGGCCTCGGGCAGGAGGTCGTCCAGGGGCTCTCCCTGGTCCAGGCGCTCCCGAAAATAAGGGGTCTTGGCGGCGAGCTCCGCATCGGCGAGCTTGCGCAATTCCGGCTCCAACGCCGTAATCTGGTCCACCAGGGGGGCCAGGCGCCGAAGTACCCGGTCATTTTTGGTGCCAAAGGTTTTTTTCAGGAAAAAGTTCAACATATAATTTTAGATATATCCCCGTATGTTTCCGTTATGATGAGAATTTGGTCAGGCTTCTGCTGCTCTTGATCTGGCCTGGGGGGAGGGCCCAGCGGCCTCTAGCCTCCTCCCCCGCTAAGCTTCGATCAAGGCGCTTCCGGTAACTCCAGGACCATGGGAACCTCGTCACAATGGGGGAATTTCAAGCATTTGACGCAATCGGCCCAGATCCTGGGATGAAGTTGCTCCCGGGGGAACTCCTTAAAGCCAAAGCGCCGAAAAAAATCGAGGCAATCGGTGAGCACGAAGATCTGCTTGAGCCCCAGGGTGCGAGCCTCCTCCAGGCAACTTTGGACCAGGCTGCTGCCGATGCCCTGTCCCTGGCGGTCAGGCGCGACCATGACGGAACGGATTTCTCCCAAATCCTCCCAAAATACATGCAGCGCCGCGACCCCCAGGATGTCTCCCCCGCCTTTCTGCCGGAAAACGAAATAATCCCGCACAAAGCTGTAGAGTTCGGCCAGGGAACGGGGCAGGATGTTCCACTGGCCGGCACACTCCGCCAACAGACGGTAGATTTCCGGGACTTCCTGAAGCCTGGCTTTGCGGATCATGACACCTTGAAGGGGCCCACCTCCACATGATATTATATCACGAGTCCTCTGCGAAAATCATGTAGAACAGGAGAAGGTAATGCCGATCATCTCTCAGGATAAATTTGTCTGTGTAGAATATCGCCTTAAGCTGGCCAATGGTGAGTTCATCCGTGGTTCGGCCGAAAAGCCGGAACACCTGGTATTTGTGGCCGGTTGCGGAGAAGTGTTGCCGGGCTTGGAGCGGCGCCTCTGGGGCCTGTCCTCCGAACAGGGGACGGTGGATTTTGTGGTGCCGTTTCAGGAGGCCTTCGGCGCCTACAACCCGGACAACGTCCAGGTATGGAGCAAAAAACGCTTCCCGGGCATTGAGCTGCAGGCGGGCCAGAAGGTCCTGCCGAGCTTCCTGCCTTTTCCCCCTGAACATCCCCTGGTTGTCAAGGAAGTGCAGGAAGAAAACGTGGTCCTGGACCTGAACCACCCTCTGGCCGACCAGGACCTCTACTATGAGGTCAAGGTGGTGGAGGTGCGGGACACCACGCCGGAGGAGTTGGCCGCTCTCAAGACTTGCCAGTCCTGCCGGGAGGGCACGGAGTAGGGACAGCCGCCCCCGGCTGTCCACTGATGAGGGCAGGCGAGGGCGCCTACCCCTACTTTTCTTTAATTTACCGGTGAGGCGAAGGCTAGTAAGCGACTGCTAGCAAAAAAAAATCCCGGCCTGTGGCAAGCCGGGATTTTTTTTGGCCAGTGAAGTAAGCTTAAACTTCAGTGATGGTGATGGCCCCAGACGGGCACACTTCGATGCAGCTCTCACAACCCAAACACTCGTCCTCGTTTACCGGATTGGCTTTGTCGCCCTTCATTTCAAAGACGCCCACCGGACAAACGTTAACACACTCTTCGTCGCCGGTGCATTTGTCTTCGTCCACTTCTACGCGCCAAGACATGGGCCTTTACCTCCTTTGAGAATTGGCTAAATCGTAAAATCTCCCCGCAAAAAAACCTGGACCTCCCAGGAGAGCATGCGATCCTGCTTTAAGGCAGTAATATGCTTTTTTTCACAAGGGCTGGCTACAACTTTTCGTATATTAAAACCTACCTGCCTTGTCAAGAAAAAATCACCCCAGCATCTTCCGGCGAGGCTTGCTTGCTGGGTCCGCGGCCGGGGCAGCGGTCGAGAGGCGCTCCAGGTTCCCGACGGTCAAACGCCGGCGCTGGTGCTGCCGGGCCTGGCGTACCAGGGCCGGGGCCCAGTCCGGGGCTCCCAGGGCGTGGAGGTGGGTATAGGTGGCCAGGACGTTCTTGTAGACGAAGCCGTCCCGGTGCCCGCAGACGCCGGCGCCGCGGGTCATATGGAAAACCAGGTTGGCCTCGGGGCCCGGCTCCGGTTGGAGACGGGAGTAGTGAAATTCATGCCCCTTAAGACGGGTGCCCGGGGGGAAATAGGGGTTGTCCCCATCCACCTCGAGGACTGTGTAGCCGTGTCCCTGGGGGCTTTTGCCCATGACAAAGTCATAGGGCAACAGGCCCACCATGGGGTGGGACTCCCCCTGGAGGGTCTGGATGGACTGCCCCAGGTACATGAGGCCGCCGCACTCGGCATAGATGGGCAGACCCAGGTCCGCGGCCCTGAGCACCGAAGCCCGGAAGGCCTCGTTGCGGGCCAGGGCGGCGGCGCTGGTTTCCGGGAAGCCGCCCCCCAGGTAAAGGGCGTCCAGGTCCGGCGGCAGTTCCGGGTCGGCCAGGGCATTCAGGAACGTCAACCGGGCCCCGGCCTGCTCCAGGGCCTCCAGGTTTTCGGGGTAATAGAACTGGAAAGCCGCGTCCCGGAGAATGCCGATGCGCACCTGGGACTGGGGCTCGGTGGCCGGATAGAGGGCCCGGTTTGTTTCGGGCAGGGGAGGGGCCTCTGAGGCTGCCCGCCAGAGCCCGGGGAGATCGAGGTAGCGCTCGGCCAATTCCTGGGCCGCCGCCACGGCCCGCACCGCGGCCCGATGCTCCGGCGGGGGTACGAGCCCCATGTGGCGCTCGGGAAACACCGCGCACTTGAGGCGTGGCACGGCTCCCAGCACCGGGACCCGGCAGTAGTGCTCGATGCTTTTCCTGAGGATGTCCTCGTGGCGGGGGCGGGCCACCTGATTTAGGATCACGCCGACCAGGTTCACCTGAGGGTCGAAATGCTGACAGCCCAGCACCAGGGCGGCCGCGGTCCGGGTGGTCATGGTGCAGTCCATCACCAGCACCACCGGCACCCGCAACAGCTTGGCCAACTCCGCGGTGCTGTATGTGCCCTGGGCATCAAGGCCATCAAAAAGGCCGCGATTGCCCTCGATGAGGAGAGCATCCGCGGCCTGGGCGTGACGTGCTACAAGGGCAACTATCTGGTCCCCTTCCATGAGAAAGGGGTCCAGATTATGGCTGGGGCTGCCCGCGGCCAGGGAATGCCAGGCAGGATCGATGTAATCGGGCCCTTTCTTAAAGGGCACGACGCTTCGCCCCTGGGCCTGCCACGCGGCCAGGAGCCCCAGCGTCAAGGTGGTCTTACCGGCCCCGCCCCGCAGAGCTGTCAGGAGCAAACGGGGACAGGACCGGGACATCAGTGCTTCGCGGCGCCTTCCACCCGGGGGCACTCGATGAAGCTGCCGCCAAAGTAGGTATAGACACAGCGGCCGCTGTCGATAAGCTCCTTGATGGCCATCTTGACCTCGTTTTTATTCTGATCCGGGTGCTCTTTGAGCACGGCCTTCTGCAGGTCCATGGCCTTGAGCTGTTTTTTGCCCGCAGCCGCTGCCACCATCTTGTAGAGGTATTCTACAAGTTCTGCCTTTGGTAATGCCATTTTTGCGCCACCTGCCTAGAATTTGAAGTGCATCGACGTCCTATAAGTATCATACGCCTGGAACTTGTAGTCGTCAATATGCTGATAGGTGAAGGGAATCTCGCAGACCTCGAAGAACTTTTCCCAACCGATGCGCTCGACCCATTCGCCCACGCGCTCCCACTTGTTGGCGCCTTCGGCGTACTTGGTGAGAATCTTGCGGATGGTGGCCACGACTTCCGGCCAACGGGGCGGATTGTTGGGGATGTAGGGCACCGCCAGACGGGAAAACATGGGCGGAACCTTGGCGTTGGAGACTTTGCCGCCCACCAGCAGGGCCACGCCGCCCTTTTCCTCGTCGAAGCAGGGCATGGCCGGGCACATGGTGTAGCAGTTGCCGCAGTACATGCAGCGTTCCACATTCACCGTGACGCTCTTCATGTTCTTGTCCGGGTGAGGCCGGATGGCGCCGGTGGGACAAGAAGCGATGGTGGTGGGGATTTCGCAAAGGTTCGACAGCCTTTCGTGCTGCACCTTGGGCGGGGTGCGATGCACGCCGCAGATGGCGATGTCGGAGCAGTGCACGGCGCCGCACATGTTCAGGCAGCAGGCCAGGGAGATGCGGACCTGGGCCGGCAGCTCGTGCTTACCGAAGTAGTCGAACACGTCGTCCATTACCGCCTTGACCACCCCGGAGGCGTCAATGGCCGGGGTGTGGCAGTGGACCCAACCCTGGGTGTGAACGATGTTGGTGACGGAGTGGCCGGTGCCGCCCTTGGGGAGGCCCATTTTTACCAGTTCGGCCTTCAAGCCCTCCAGCTTGGACTTGTCGGATACCAGGAATTCCACATTGTTACGGCTGGTGAAGCGCAGGTGGCCGCCGCAGAATTTATCGGCGATGTCGCACAATTCCCGGGCGAACATAGTGGTGATCAGCCGGGGGGAGGCGACGCGCACAGAGTAGATCTCGGCGCCGGTTTCGGAGACATGCACCAAGACACCGGGCTCCAGGATCTGATGATATTTCCATTTGCCGTAGTTGTCTTTGATGACCGGCGGCAAGAATTTGCTGAAATGGGGGGGGCCAATATCGGTAATCCGTTCAGCCATGTTCGTAATTCCTCCTCAATTATCCAGGCTGTAGGCCTGTTTCGCAGATTTTTCCTACTTGGTGGTGTAATATTTCTTGCCGGCGGCTTCGGCGTCGAAGTCAGCCTGGTGCCAGAAGAAGAAGGGGTTGGCCCGGGGCACCCGCACAGTCTGGGGCACCGGCGGCAGACCCACGGCCTCCAGGAAGTTCCGCATGCCCATGCGCATGATGAGCTCGCCGATACGTTCCCGGTTTTTGCCATGCTCAGACCACCACTCAGTGATACTGGAGGTGAGCTCCTTCAGTTCATCAAAGGGCTCTTCCATGCGCATAAAAGGTACGATGACCCAACTCATCTGGGCGCCTTCCAGGATGGGGGCGTGGGAGCCGAGAAGGATGGTGCAGCCCACATCGGTGCCGGGGCGCAGGGCCTGGGGCATCAGGTTGATGCAGTGCATGCAGTGATTGCAGTTCTTGTTGTCGATGCTGAGCTTCTTGCCATCATAGCTCATGCAATAGGTGGGGCACAGATCGGTGACGTCGGCCTTGACGTCCAGCTTGGCCACATTGGCGCCGCCGCCCCGGGCCTTGAGTTCGCCGCCGGCATAGGCCGCTATTGCGGCCTGGTCAATCCGGATGTCGTCTCTCCAGACGCCGATCATGGACATGTCGGACCGGGCCACCGAAGCCACGCAGTCATTGGGGCAGCCGGAGAACTTCATTTTGTACTTATAAGGGAAGGAAGGCCGGTGCAGGTCGAACTGGAACTCCTGGGTGATCTGGTAGCAGGCCTCCATGGTGTCGTAACAGGACCATTCGCAGCGGGACATGCCCAGGCAGCAGGAGGGGCTGCGCATGGCGGAGCCGGAGCCGCCGATGTCCCAACCCTTGGCGGTCAGTTTCTCGAAGGCGGGTTCCAATTCCTCGGTGCGGGTGCCCAGGAAAATGAGGTCGCCGGTGGCGCCGTGCATGTTCAGGACGCCGCTGCCGTGCTCGTCCCAGATGTCGCACAGCTCGCGGAGAGCCGAGGCAGTGTAGTACCAACCGGAGGGCTGATTGACCCGCATGGTGTGGAAATGTTCCAGACCGGGGAACTCATCCGGGAGGTCGGAATAACGGCCGATGATACCGGAGCCGTATCCCAGGACGCCCACGATGCCGCCGTGCTTCCAGTGGGTGATCTTCTCTTTATACGACCGCTCCAGTTGCCCCAGCAGGTCATTGACCTGGGGCTTTTTTTCGGCCATCCGCTTCAAGTCCTTAACGAAGCTGGGGAATGGACCGGATACCAATTGATCCAACAATGGGGTTTTATGCATTAAATTCTCCTCCTGATTAGATGGTCCCCAAAGGGCTTATCCTTTTTTTCACAAATATCTGTGTTATCTCATACCATCGCAAGAATTTTGTCAATAAAAAAAATAATCCTAAAGCCCCGGGAGGACGGTGACCCCTCCCAGTTCCTCAAGGGCGCTTAAACACTTGCTCGCCGGTCCCACCACCAGGGTGGTCAGGGCGTCGGGTTGAAGATGGGCGCGGGCAGACTTTTGGGCGGCTTCCAGGGTGACGCCCTGGATTTCTTGACAATAACGCGACAGGTAATCGAGACCCAGGTCGTAGAGTTCCAGGTTGAAAACCTGCTGGGCAATGGTGCGGGCTGTTTCCAGACCCTGGGGGAAATGCCCCACGTAATAGCTCTGGGCCTCGGCCAGTTCCTGGGCCGTGACCCCGTTATCCCGGACATCCCGCACCACCCCGGTGATCTCCTCAACGACCGGGGCGGTGTTTTCTGCCGGGGTGAAGGTAGCGATGTTAAAGGGACCCGGCGCCCGCCGGAAATGGAAGCGGCTGCGGATGCCGTAGGTATACCCCAGGTCGGCGCGGATGCGGGCCATGAGGCGGGAGGAGAAGCCCCCTTCCCCCAGGATGTAGTTGACCAGGCGCACCGGGAAATAATCGGGGTGATGGCGGGGGAGCCCCAGGTGCCCCATGCGGATCTCGCTCTGGGTCAGTTCCGGGCGGTCCAAGAGGTACAGGCCGGGAGCGGCCGTCCGGTCAGGGGGCATGGTATAGGCGGGGCTCACCGGGCCGCCCCCCTGCCAGCCCTCCCAATGGCGGCGAACCTCCTCCTCCACCCGGCCCCGGGGCACCATGCCCACCACCACCAGGCTCATGACACCGGGGGCGAATTCCCGTTGGTAATAACCGGTAAGATCGGCCAGCGTCAGGGTTTCCAGGCTCTCCGGCTCCCCCCGCACGGCGTGGCCATAAGGGGATTCCCCATAAAACAGACGCCGGTAGCAGAAGGTGGCCAACTCCCGGGGATCATCCAGGATCTGGGCCAACTCGGCCCGGCGGCGCTCCTTGAGGAGGGGAAATTCCTCTGCGGGGAAACCGGGGGTCTGCACCACCTCCGCCAGAATCTCCATGAGGACGGGAAAGTCCTCGGCCAGGCCCTCGAGGGAGATATAGGTGGAGTCATATTCGGCCCGGGCCATCAGCTGCGCCCCCAGGGACTCGACGCCCTCGGCCAGCTGCCTTTGCGTACGCCGGGCCGTGCCCTGAGTGAGGAACTCGGCGGTCCAATCAGCAACCCCGGCCTTGCCGGCGGGGTCCGTCTCCGCCCCCCGCTTCACGATGCAGGTGAGACTCACCCAGGGGACCCGCTCGTATTCTACGCCCAACAGCCTCAAACCGCTGGGCAAACTCACCTGATAAATGGGCGGCGCCTGTCCTGTCATAAGAAGTCCTTAGGATTGAAGTATCTTTGGGGGAGGGGTAAAGGGCCTACCGGCCCTTAGCCCCCTCCCCCGCCAAGCTTCGAATATGTCTTTTGCGAAGCAAAAAAAATATTCGATTATGCCAAGGCCCCCAGCGCCTCGCTTTCCTGGGGAGAGATGGGTTTTAAGGTAACCACGGTGCGGTTGTCTTCCCGCAGGTACTGCCGGGCCACCCGGGTGAGGTCTTCCGGGCTCACCGCCTCGTAATACCCCAGGATATCGTTGACGCGGCGGGCGTCTCCGGTTTTGAGGTGAAAGAGGCCCACCAGCAAGCCCCGGAAGAAGTTCTTGGCCAGCCCTTGAACAGTTTGGGCCTTGAGGATTTTTTTGGCCCGCCCTAATTCCGCCTCGTCGACGCCGTCTTTTTTAAGACGCTCCAGGGAATCCCACAAATCCTGTTCCAGCCGGGCCAGATCGGCGCCGGGGGCGGCTACGGCCCGGAAGAGGAAGATATCCGGGTCCTGGTCCGACCACGGCGGCGGGGACACAGAGGCCTCCAGATCGGCAACCCGGCCGGGACGCACAAATTCCTGATAGAGGCGGCTGGCCTTGCCCACCGACAGTACCACCGACAGAAGGGTCAGCGGGTAAATGTCCGGGTGGTCCAACCCCACCGCATGGAACCCGGCGAGAAAGGCTTCCACCTGGGAAACCTTCTTGAACACGACCCGGCGCTCCCCCCGTTGGGGCGGCTCGGTGACCGTGGGAAAGGCGGGCCGGCCCGGACTGGGAAGATGACCGAAGTGCCGGTTGACCAGGTCCCGGGCGGTCCCGGGGTCCACATCCCCGGCGATGACCACGGTCATGTTCCCCGGATGGTAATAAGTCCGGTAATAGGCCAGGCAATCAGCGAGGGTCAGGCGGCGCAGGTCCTGGTCCCAGCCGATCACCGGCCAGGAGTACGGATGCTGGGTATAGGCGGTGGCGAAGAGCTGCTCTTCCATCAGGCCAAAGGGGCTGTCCACGCTCCGGAGTTTCCTTTCGCTGATCACCACCTCCCGCTCGGTCTGGAAATTCTCTTCGTCGAGTTTGAGGTGGCTCAGGCGGTCGGCCTCCAGGCTCAGGGCCAGCTCCAGGTGCTCGGACGGCAAGTTTTCGAAGTAGGAAGTGTGGTCCTTGGTGGTAAAGGCATTGATTTCGCCGCCCTTAGACTGGAGCAGGCGGGAAAACTCTTCGGGACCCATCTTATCCGTGCCCCGGAACATGAGATGCTCGAAGAGGTGACTGATGCCGGTGATGCCGGGAAGCTCATTTCTGGAGCCCACCTGGTAATGGACCTGCAGAGAGACCACCGGCACCGACTGGTCGGGGAGCACCAGCACGGTGAGGCCGTTATCCAGGCGGTAGGAAACTATAGTGATGGCGGGGTTCCAGGTTGAGGGGTCCACCGCGGCAGGAAGTGTCATACCTGCTCCTCCTCATTTCCTCAAAAAGACAGAATAATTTCCCGTTCTGTTGAGAAGGGATACCATTTTTTCCAGGGATTGTCAGCCGGGATATTTGGAAAAGTCAGTTTGAGAGAGAGGGCCAGGGGCCACAGACCTTGCTCCCTCCCCCAAGAAGTTCATTTTACCGGCACTCCTTCGGGAATCCTGGGGACGCCGGGATAGCCGCTCCAGAACTGAATCAGGCTTTCGTCGGCCTCCACCTGCAAAGGCATGTTCTCGGTGATGGGAATTTTCTCGGGGTTCTCCCCGGCCAGGAGGCGTTTCGTCAGGGCTGCGGCATCCTTCCCTAGGGTCTGGTAATCGAGGGCCACCCAGAGAATGGCACCCTTGTGGTTTATTTCCGCCTGGCTGCTCACCACCCGGACTTTACGCTCGCGGCCCCAGGCCAGGAGGGTGGAGGCATAGCGGGCCGCGCTGGCGGTAGGGGGGAGATAGAGGACCTGGGCTCCCCGGGTAAAGAGCTGGCGCAGGGCGGCAAGGTCGGTGGCAGCCTCGGTGGAGGTCGCAGTTAAGGGGATGATGCCGTATTGGGGGGCCAGCCTGGTGAAAAGCCCGGCCACCTCCACCTCCTGGCCTTCGCCGGGGTCATACAGCATCCCCCAGGGGCCGGGGCCCAGCAGGCGCGCCCCGTGTTCCAGGGCCGGTCCCACCGGCGGGGGGGAGGCGATCCCGGTGATGTTTTTCTGGTGGAGGTCCGGATGCCGGGGGTCATCGGCGGCGCCGGTGACGTAAGGGTTGGCCACCATGGCAAAGACCACGGGGATAACCTTCTCCACCGGGGCCACCCTGATGAGGGCCGGACTCCCCAGGACCAGGAGCAGGGGAGGGTGCTGATCTCGAATTTCCCTCAGAGCGTCCCCGCCGGCGGGCTCGAATTCCGGGACGCACACGACCTTGAGGCTTCGGGGTGCCAGGCCAGCCTTCAGGCCGGCCAGCGCTGCCTGCAAGCGGGGGGAGTCAGGGGAGGCGAAGACGGTGAGGGGTTGGTCTTGCCTGGAGCCGCACCCCCCAGCCGCCAGGAGTGCCCCCAGGAGGAAAAAGCCCAGAGAACGCCTGCCCCAGGAAGCGAACCGGCAGAGGCTAAAGGGGTAGGGAAGCAGCATTAGGGAAACCTGACGTTGCGGGTCGATGGGAAGGCTTCAGTCCCGCCACACCGTCGGCCTCAATGGATGATTCTACCGATTCGCTGCCAGCGCACGTGGAAAGCCTGGCTATCCCAGGCCTGGTTGTAGATCAGGCCCTTGAGCCCCCTGGCCAGGGAAGGCAGGAGGGTGCCCTGAGGCTGGCCGTCGCCACCCCAGGAGAAGTAAATGATGAAGGCGCGTCCTTTGAGGTCCTGCATGGGGACGTAGCCCCAGAAACGGCTGTCGTAACTCTTGTCCCGATTGTCACCCATGACAAAATAGGAGTCTTTGGGGACGACCACCGGACCGAAATTGTCCCTTTCGGTCTGGGTAATCTCCGGGTCGGCATAGACCGCGTGGGGGGCCTCGGGGTTGTCAGAAGGTGGCGGTATTTGGGTCAGTTTTCCATTGATGGAAAGTTTTTTGTCGATGATTTGGATCCGGTCCCCCGGCAGGCCGATGACCCGCTTAATGTAGTCCTTGTCCGGACTTTGGGGGTAGATAAACACCACCACGTCACCCCGCTCGGGTGTGCCGGTGGGGATCAGGACATTGTTGGTGAAGGGGTTGCGGATGCCGTAAGCCAACTTGTTCACCAGGAGGTAATCCCCCACCAGAAGGGTGGGTTCCATGGAGCCAGACGGAATGGAAAAGGCCTGGACCAGGAAGGCCCGGATAACCAGGGCCAGGACCAGGGCGATGAGAATGGACTCCCCAAACTCCTGCCAGCGGGGCTTTGGGCGCACGTCTACCGGAGCCGGGTTTTTTCCGGGCATCTGTTTGTCATTTACCATGATGAAACGACCAAAAAGATTGATTTTTAAGGATGGTGCTTAATCCGCCGGCGTAAATTGGTCCTGGGTGGCTCCGCATATGGGGCAGACCCAATCGCTGGGCAAGTTTTCAAAAGGAGTATTGGAGGGAACCTTGTTGTCGGGGTCGCCCTCGGCCGGATCGTAAATATAGCCGCATACTTGACACTGATATTTCTTCATGTCTTCCTCCAGTAATGTTGCCAACCCATGAAGCTCCAGGGATGAAGCGGGTCTGGCGGTGAGATCGGGTGACTTCCCGTCATTAACCTTAACTTAGTTATGTTATTCGCTTGATTCCGCGAGAGTCAACCAAATTCTCTTTGGGGAGATCAAAAGTTCACCTGAAAATCACCGGCGCAGAATGGTTAACTATGCAGATTCCCATGGAAATCATTGACATCCCGGGGTATCTTTGCTATGGTGCCGCTATCGACAGCCCCGACCTTAACGTTACTATCTTTGCAGAAGGAGGAGAATCATGGCAACTTTTTTGATGTTTGGGAAATATTCCCCTGAGGCCGTCAAGAAAATCAGCCCCGACCGCACCGAACAAGCCGTGAAGCTGGCCAACAAATACCAGGGCGAAATCAAAAGCATGTTTGCGCTTCTGGGAGAATTTGACCTCCTGTTCGTCGCCAATTTCCCCGGGGCGGACAAGGCCATGCAATTTTCCGTGAGCCTGTCCAAGCTCACCGGCATTGCCTTCACCACGTACCCGGCCGTAGCCGTGGCGGAATTCGACAAACTCATGGCCGAGGTTTGAAAAAGGTTTGTGCAATTATGTTCTGAGCTCCGCTCAGGACATAATATATAAATTTTTTCTGGGGCTGGGGTCCGCAACCCCTGGCCCCTTCTCTCTAAAATTAAACCAGTGCCTGGATGAGTCGGCGCCCGTCCGCGAAGGAATCCAGGTGAAAGTCTGCCTGCAGGTGAGGGTTGCGGTAGGCCACCAGAGGGACCCCGGCGTTCCTGGCGAAGTCCTCGTCCACCTTGGAATCCCCGATATAGATGACCTCAGCCGGCGTCAGGTTGAAGTGTTCCAGGATGCGCCAGAATGCCTCGGGATGAGGTTTGGGCCGGGTGACGTCCTGGGCCGATACCACCATATCAAACTGGTCCGCCAGGGCATGGTAGTGAAGCACCGCCTGAGTGGTGGTAGTGCGATTGGTGGCCAGGGCCGTCAAGAAACGGGGCCGTAGAAACCCGAGAAATTCCCGCAGGTGGGGGGCCTCCACCATCATGGGGATGAAGCGCTGATAGTCTATGGTGCGGCAGAAATCCAGGACCTCCTCCAGTACCTGGGTCTCCCGGAAGAGATATTCCAGGGACTCCAGATACGTGTGGGAATGCACGTAGTCCACCGCGGCCGAGGCCATGGGGGGGAAATCGAAGCGCGCCAGGATGTCATTGTAAAAGGCGATATTGGCCTCCCGGGAGTCAAACAGGACCCCGTCGCAGTCAAACCCCACTAATTTCAGCACCCGGCTCTCCACAACGATATTTTTAGGGGAGGGCTGGGGATCTGAGGTCCCTGCTCTCCCTCCAACCCCCCCCAACCCGCATAAGGGGCAGGCAAGGCAGGGGTTTAAGGCCCCGACCTGCCAGCCACTTTAAGGTACTGGTTATCCGGGTTATTGTCAATCGAGGGGGGTCGGCACACTTGAGATAGTGACTACCAGGAAGAAAGGTATCCGTGGGTTAAAATTAAGGGCTACCAGGATCCCGGACCCCTGGTTGTCCTCTCAAACTTTCACCCCTCCCCAAACTCCACTGCCGGGCAAAGGGGTTCAGGCCGGGCCGGAGGTCAGGATTCCCCGGATCTCTTCAGGGATGCGGCTGAGCGGCAAGACCTTGTGGGTGGCCCCCCGTTTGATGGCCTCCCGGGGCATGCCGAAGACCACACAGGAGGGTTCGTCCTGGGCGATGGTATAGGCTCCCCGCTCTTTCATGGCCAGGAGCCCCTCGGCTCCGTCTGCCCCCATGCCCGTCAGGATGATCCCAATGACGTTGGCCCCGCCGCTTTGCGCTGCGGAGTTGAACAGCACGTCCACACTGGGGCGCTGGTGGTGCACCGGAGGGCCGCTCTTCACCTGGACGTAGTAACGGGCGCCGCTGCGCCTCAGGAGCATGTGGTAGTTTCCCGGGGCAATCAGGGTCCGACCGGTGACCACGGTGTCGCCGTCCTGGGCCTCCTTCACCTCCAGGGCGCACTGCTGGTTGAGGCGCTCGGCGAAGGCGGTGGTGAACTTCGGGGGCATGTGCTGGACGATGACTATCCCCGGAGTATTTTGAGGCAGCGGCAACAGGACTTCCTTGATGGCCTCGGTGCCACCGGTGGAGGCCCCGATGGCGATGATCTTGTCGGTGGTCTGGGCCAGTGGGGCGAGCCTGGCAGGGGATGGAGGAGGGGTGGCGTCCTGGATTTTTCTCAGGTCAAAGCGGACACGGGCCGCGGCCCGAATCTTTTCCGCCAGTTCGACTCCCAGGTCGCCCACGGAAAAGGCGCTGCCAGGCTTGGCCAGAACCTCCACCGCCCCCAACTCCAGGGCTTGAAGGGCCATGGCGCCGCCCCGGGGAGTGAGAGAACTGACGATAATCACCGGTATGGGATGGTAGTGCATGATTTTTTTCAAAAAGGTGAGACCATCCATGCGGGGCATTTCCACATCCAGGGTGATAACATCAGGGGAAGTCTGGACGATCTTGTCCCGGGCCACGTAGGGATCGGGTGCGGTCCCCACCACTTTCAGGTCGGGCTCCCTGGAGAGGACTTCGGTGAAAATTTTCCGCACAATGGCGGAATCATCAACGATTAAGACTTTCAGCTTACTCATGAACGGGGGACCTGGTCAGAAACATATTGGGAAAGCGGGCGAGAGACACTGAACGCCACCGGGTGGAGGGAGCCATCGGTACATACGTTGTTCCCTGCCGTCTCGCCTGTTTTCCCGTTCGGAAAGGAGAAATCAAGTACACCCTATTTAGTCTTTTCCAGGAACACCTCCAGACCGGCGTCTTCCACCGCCAGCAGGAGATGATGGGAATTTTCCTGCCAGTCCTGGGCGTCCAGATCCAGGCGCAGGGCCTCAGGGGGCTTCAGGTTATAGGCCTCCGGGACCTGTTCCTTGGTCAGGAAGCTCCCGGCCACCATGTTGGCGGTCTCTTTCACCACGTCCTCCATCCGGTCGGGAGGAACTTCGTCCTTTTCCAGTCCCAGGAAGTTGGCGGCCATCTCCCGGGCCAGAGATACGGGCAAAGTCAGGCCAATCCGGAAATTCTTGGGCCCCACCAAGGGCACCCAGGCCCGCAAACCTGGGCCGTGGAAGAGATTGGCAGCTTCCTCCAGGCCTTCCGGGAAAATAAAGAACATGGTTTCCAAAACTTCAAAAGTCGCAGCCTTCAAGTTCTCCAGCATGGGGCACCCACGCCTCCCCGAGAATAGATTGCAGCTTTTCTTTAATATCCTCCGGCCGGAAGGGCTTCCGAATGTAAGCCTGGACGCCGTTCTCCAGGAAAGGCGCCAGGACTTCCTGACGGCCCTCGGTGGTGATGAGGACCACAGGAATGGTCTGCCACAGGTTATTCTGCCGCAGAGCCTTCACCAGGGCGGCCCCGTCCATTTCCGGCATGTGCAGGTCCGAAAGAACCAGGTCGATCCAGTTTTCCTTGAGAATTTCCAGGGCCTCCAGGCCATTGGCCCCTTCGAAGCACTCCCCCAGGTCAAGGCCCGAGATTTTCAGGACCTTGCGCACCAGGGCCCGCATGGTGGCGGAATCATCCACTATGAGAACATTGTAGGCCATCATCATTCCCCATTAGACCAAAGATGACCTGGGCCTCCTGCCAGGCGCTGCCGAAGTTGAGCAGGATCTTCTCCAGGTCGCGTTCCCGCATGTGGAAGTGGCGGAGGACTTCGGGATAGCCGTCGTAAGCCAGGCCGTCCGCGCCCAAGTCCTGGCCGAACATCAAGACCAGGAGGTCGGCCAGATAGACGAGCAGCACCATGTCATCGGCAAAGGCCTCGGGCTTGTCCAGATGGTGCAGGTTGATAACCAGGCGCAGGCGGTCGGGAAAATCCCACAGGCGAGCCATCTCCCCCCCCAACTGGGCGTGGTCGATACCCAGAACCTCTTTCTCCGCGGCCTGGAAGGACACCCCCCGGCCATCCACCACTTCCATAATTTCGGAGAATTTCTGGTCCATGTAGAGGCTCAAGACCACTTTGCCGATGTCGTGCAGGAGCCCGGCGGTGAAGCTGGTGGCCCGTTCCGGATGATCCAGTTCCCGGGCCAGCAGGTTGGCCATCAGCGCCACGCTCACCGAGTGGCGCCAGAGCCCCAGGCGGTCGCTGAAATAGCCCGGGGTAGACCGGCAGAAAAGCCGGGTGGCGCCGCTGGCGATGATGATTTTCAGGAGTTCCTGGGTCCCCAGCAGCAGCAAGGCCTGGTGGAGGGAGTGGATCTCCCGGCGCAAACCGAAGAAGGCCGAATTGCTGATGCGCAGGACATTGGCAGTGATTGCCGGGTCAAATTTGACGATGTCCACCAATTCCTGGATGCTCACTTCAGTCTGGTTGAGAAGCAGCAGGGCCCGTTGGGCCACCAGGGGAAAGGGGGGCAGGGTCTTCAAGGATTTTAAAACCTGGGGTACGAGGCTCATGGTTTACCGCCGCCTATAGTTCTATGGTGTTTTGGCCCATGACCTTGATCCAGACGTTGCCCGTGGCGATTTCCAGGAACAATGTCCGGGCCTTGGTGCCGCCCACGTCTTCTTTATCGATCAACACGTTGTTTCTCAGAAAGATTTTGCGCAGCGCGGCGTAATTGCGCCGGCCGATCTGAAAAAACTCCTTGTTGCCCAGCACCTGGCTGCCTCCCCCCACCTTTACCCGGAGGCGGGATTTTTGGGCCCCTAGGCGG
>Ga0207862_1000174_pt1 | contig 18230 bp, 16 predicted proteins | sample LuqExpMetageno81_FD_187838 | JGI IMG/M metagenome (GOLD analysis project Ga0207862, IMG submission 187838) | Tropical forest soil microbial communities from Luquillo Experimental Forest, Puerto Rico - Sample 81 (SPAdes) | ecosystem: Environmental > Terrestrial > Soil > Tropical forest ... | reverse complement strand
TCTCGGCGTAGTCTCCGCCGAAGAACAGGCAGAAGAACGGGAGTTCGTGCGAGTGTGCGGGAAGCTTGCGAGCACGGGAATGAGTGAGTTCGGTGAAGATGGCCCCGCCTACGGACTGCCTGCCGAGAACGCTGCCGTAGAAGCTACCCCCAGCCAAATGCTGTTTGCTGCCCGCGATTTGTGCCGCTGCTGCCATGGCTCTCACTCACAACAGGTTAATTTTGTTCAAGACCCCAGGTTCCCAGGTAACTTAGACTCGGCCCATACAGGATGGAAAGCATCCGGTGGAGAGGAAATCAAGATGCGTACCTTCATTGCAATAGTCTTAGCAGCGACGCTGCTGATTGGCCTGGGCATGCACAACACGCTGGCGCAGGCTCCGGCGGCCGCGGCAAACGACGTACCTCACTTTACGCAAGACGGCAAGCTCGAGTTCCCTGCCAATTACCGCGAGTGGATCTATCTGACCAGCGGTCTGAACATGAGCTACGCTCCGAGAGTCGCAGGCATGATGAATCATGACATGTTCGACAACGTGTTCGTGAACCCGTCGGCGTACAAGGCGTTTCTCGAAACCGGCACGTGGCCAGACCAGACGATGTTGGTGCTCGAAGTGCGCGGTGCCGGGTCGAAGGCTTCGATCAACAAGTCGGGGCACTTTCAGGACAGCGACGTGATGGGGAGAGAGGTGCACCTGAAGGACAAGCGCGTACCGGGAGCATGGGCTTTTTACGGTTTCGATGAGGATAAGCCCACCACCCCGTTTCCGCATGAGATGGATTGCTACAGTTGCCATGAACGGCATGGCGCAGTGGACACGACCTTCGTGCAGTTCTATCCGACATTGATCAAGCTGGCGGAGCAGAAGGGGACGCTCAGTGAGGCGTATAAGAAGGAAGAAGCAAAGAAGTAGGAAGCAATTCGTGATTCGTAATTAGCAATCAGCTCCTGGCTGTTGCATCACGGCCGCAGCGATGCCAGATAGGCAGCGATGGCCACCATGTCGTCCAACGTCAATTGGGCGACCGGAGCCCGCATGAGCAAGGTGGTGGCTCCGGCGCGCGAGCCGCGCTGCATGTCATAGAGTTGCCTGACCATGTAGCTCGGCGACCGGCCCGCGATCGACGGCGTGGCGTCTTTCCCTCTGAGATCGCGGCCGTGACACGTGGCGCACGGAATCGTCTTTCCCCCGCCGGTTGTCACAAGCACTTTTCCCTTTGGCAGACTCTCCGGCGGAACATAGGCAATGAAGCCCGAGGCGTCATCGCGCAACTCGGTGCGCCCGAGGTTCTCCGGCGCTTCGATGATGCGTTTGCCGATCGCTTCCTTGACGACGGGTTGGTTGACGACCAGCATCCATCCCGCAACGTGAGTCTGCGGTACGACAGCAGTCTCGACAACGCGAATCCACGGCATCGGCTTCAATGCGGAAAAGTATCTTGCAGCGGCGCGAGCGTCTTGCTCGTCGAGGTGCGCCGAGAGTTTGACCATGTACGCGACCGGCAGGTCACCGGGTTCCGAACCCTTGCGTTGACCGTTCTTGAAGTAGGCCATTTGCGTCTGCGCGATTACACATTGATGAAATATCCGCCCGTGCGCTCGCATTCGAATTCGCACGAGAACCTTCGGCTGGCGACCATCCGGTGTTTGCAGGAGTCGCTCGCGTTCTGTGAGGACGAGCTAAGAAAGACGTCAGGTGAAACAGCCGGACACTAACGTCCGGCAACAGCCTCTCGGGATCAAAGAGAACTAGCACACCGGTCGATTAACCGCTACCGTTCACGCTCTACCATCCGGAAGAACCTCTGCGCGTGGGCAACGTCGCGGCCGATCTGCTCTTTCAGTGCATCTACTGATTCAAACTTGCGTTCTTCGCGCAGGCGCTTGAGGAAGATCAACTCTACTTCCGTCTGTGCCAGCAACTCGATTTCGCGGAAGTTGAGCAGATGGCTCTCGATGGCGAACGAATCGGGCCCAAACGTCGGGCGCACGCCGACGTTGGTCACCGCGTCGAAGCACTCGCCGTTGATGCGCAGCCGGGTGATGTACACGCCGTTGGCGGGAACCAGTTCGTCGTAGCGCGCGAGGTTCACCGTCGGAACGGTGTAGCGCGTGCCGTAGCCGCGGCCGCGGCCCGGGTTCGACAGGATGCTGAACGCCCGGCCCAGCAGGGCGCGCGCGCGATCAACTCGCCCGGCGGCAACGAGTCGGCGGATCTCGCTGCTCGAAACGTGGTGCCCGCGGAGGGTTTCCTCGGAGTAGGTGTGAACGTCGAAGCCCATCTCGCGGCCGAAGGCGGTCAGCGTCTCGACGTTGCCCTCGGCCTTGTGGCCGAAGTGGAAGTTGTAGCCTTCGTGGACTTCGCGCGCGTGCAGCGCGTCCACCAGAATCTGGCGCGCGAAATCGTGGGCTGACATCAGCGACAGATCGCGCGTGAAGGGCAGCACCAGCACGGCATCGACCTTGGTTTGCTCCAGCAGTTGCAGCTTCACCTCAAGCGGCGTGAGCAGCTTAGGCGCGCTGTCGGGCCGAAGGATGCGCAGCGGATGCGGATCGAATGTGACCGCCACGGCCTTGCCGTGAATGGCGTGGGCGCGCTCGGCCATGTGCCGCACGACCGCCTGGTGCGCGATGTGAACGCCGTCGAAGTTGCCCACGCTCACGACCGTGGGTCCGTACTGCGCGGGAACTTCGTCAAGCTTGCGAAAGACTTGCATGGTCGGTCGGCGTCCTAAATTTCGAATTCGAGCTTGAGCCCGTCGTGGGAGAGGCGCACGTTGCCCGGCAGCGTGGCATTGGTTGCCTGGTGCGGCAAGTCGTGCGACATGTGAGTGAAATACGCGCGCTTGGGCTTGAGTTGCTCGACAATCTTCAGCGAGTTCTCCAGCGTCGAGTGCGTGGGATGCGGATGGTGCCGCAGCGCGTCGAGGATCAGGATGTCGAGGCCTTCGAGTTGCGCCAGCGTTTCATCGGGCACCGTGCTGAAGTCGGTCAGGTACGCCGCCGAACCGAAACGGTAGGCCTCGATGGGATAGTCGCCGTGGTTCACGACCAGCGGGATAAATGTCGCGCCAAACAACTCGATGGGACCGTCGACGTTGCGAATCTCGACCTGCGCGAGTCCGCCGTACTTGTAGTCGCCGTCGAAGATGTACTTGAACACGCCGCGTAAAACCTTAGCCGTGTTCTCGCTGGCGTAGAGCGGGATCTTCCCTCCCCCGGTGATGCGCGGGAAGCTGAGCGGGCGGACGTCGTCGAGGCCGAGAATGTGGTCGGCGTGGCCGTGGGTGTAGAGCACGGCGTCGATGCGGCGAATCTGCTCGCGGATGGCCTGCTCGCGAAAGTCGGGTGAGGTGTCGATGACCACCGTGCGATCGCCATACTGCACCATGACGGAGGGGCGCAGGCGGCGGTCGTGCGGATCGCTGGACGTGCACACCGCGCAGGTGCACCCGACGGTCGGAACGCCCATCGAGGTGCCGCTGCCGAGCACGGTGAGAGTGGCTTTCATCAGTTAACCGGGGGCACTCCGTCCTTGGGCGGGTTGGCCAACATGTTGGTTACCTCAAGGTAGGCCATGCGAAGTTCATACAACACATTGCGCAGGGTGCCCTCTTCCGCCGCCGTAAGGTTGCCCTTGGTCTTGTCGCTCAGGATGCCGAGGATGTCGATGGTCTGCCGCGCTCCAATGAGGTCGAGCATGGGCTTCTCGCCTTGCGGAGCGGCCAGCCCGAGCTGCATCAGCGATGTCATGTAGAGCGACGCGACAAACTTGTCGAAGCTCATGTCGAGGTCGCGGGCCTGCTCGGCGCGACCCTGCTTGTCGAGTTCCTTGCGAATGCGATAGTCCATCTTCTTCGTGGACTCGGCGTACGCATCAGCGCTGGCCTTCTGCTCGGCAGCAGTGGGCGCTTCCGGTTGGTCGGGATCGGCGTGCATTTCGATATCCGGCTCGGGCGCCTGTGCGGCTTTCTGTTGCGCCGCGCGTTCGTCGTTGGTGCGCTGCTGCGCCTCGCTGGCGGCACGCTCGCGCTCAGCGGCACGCTCTTCGGCTTCGACGATGTCGTGACGCAATTCGCCGTCGCTGCTGAACAGGCGGCGGTCGTTGACTACAAACTCAGCTTTCTTTTCTTTGTCTGCCATATCTCCCCAAAGCTAAAACGAAAATGGAATGGATTGCACTGTGGCCTGCCGGCCGTCTATGTGTACGGCTGTACCGGGCGGCTCGAATTCGCGGCGTAGATAGCCCAGCGCTACCGTGCGTTCTCCGCTGGGAAACGGGATGCGCGCGCAACTGGTGATTTCGCCGACGTTCTTGTCGCCGTCCGTGATTTTGGTTCCGGTCTTCGGCGACTCGCCCTCGAGCACGAATCCAGTGAAGGTGCGGTGCAGGATGGCGCGGGCGCGGATCCGCTCCACGATTTCCTGCCCAATATAGCAGCCCTTGGTGAAGTTGAGTGCGTGCTTCTGTTCCGTCTCTTGCGGCAGGTCGCGCTGGCTGAGGTCGATCCCGTAGCGCGGCACGCCTTGCGCGATGCGATACCACTCCAGCGCCTCGGAGCCCGCGGGGATCGCGCCCGCGGTGGCAAGAGCGTCCCACACTGTAGGGGTGTGATCGGGGGCGAGCCACACCTCATATCCGTCCCAATGCGGATGCGTGCTGCGCACGACCGTGATGCCGATGTTGCGCCAAACCAGATCAGCGACTTGGCCGGGCGCAAGACGCGATGCGCTGATGCCGGCCGTTTCGAGTAATCGCGCGGATTGCGGGCCTGCCAGCCCAACAGCAGCGAGCTTGTCGCTGATGTCAGCCACCTCCACGTCGTCCATGATGATGTAGTGGTCGAAGGTGTCCTTGACCGTCTGGACCTGCGAGTGGTCGGTGGTAACCAGGAGGTAATCGCCGCGATTGTAGGCAACCAGGTCGGCAACGATGCGGCCCTGGGCGGTCAGCACGAAGCAATACACCCCGTGCCCCACGGCGAGGTCACGGATGTTGTTGGTGACCATGCCGTTGAGCCAGCGGACGCGGTCTTCGCCACTGAGGACAAGCTTTGCCTGCCAGCTCAGATCGTAGTGACCGCAGCCCTCGAGCAGGGCCCGGAACTCCGCCGCCGGGTTGCCGAAGACCAAGGGCGTCTCGGCCCCGCGGTATCGACCGAATACCGCGCCACTCGCAGTCAGCTTGTCTTGAAATGTAAGGACGGACATACAGAACCTTTGATTATAGAGGACAAGAACGGATGCGATTCAAACTCACGGATGGTCGATCGGGTGCACGGTTGGGTCGGGGGGGTTACGAATTCTCCGTCTGACAGTGATTTTGTGACCAATAGTCAATTACCAATTGGGACGAATTCAGGAAATTCCGTCCGCAAAGCGAAATTTCCTCTGTACACCAAAGGCACTTTTGTGGATACTGAGTGAGGCAAGTCGTTAAGTGTAGTGCAACGACGTACCATCGCCACTTGCGTGCAACATCTTGGTCTGGCAGTTCCGGACTGCCACGACTATCCGAAGGTCACCCTTACGTTCTGTATTGGAGGAAAAAATTGCGCATTTCGAAAATCACGATAGTTCTGGCCGTTGTGGCGTTCTCTGCCACGTTCGCCATGGCCGACACTCTCTGCGTCGAGGATCCCGTTACTGGATGTGTAGCCCAGCTTCCGGTGGGCGGCACAACCATGTGGGTCGCCAGCGATGGCGAAGCCGTATTTAATCCCTGGGGATACACCACCGACACCAGCGATCAGATAGCCTTGGACGCCATTTGGCAGCAGAGCCCCGGATCAACCTGGACACCTTGCCCGAATTGCGTAGGTCCTGCTGGAACCACCCAGGTTTGGGTTCTGCCAGCCTGCATCAACGGCGTCTGTGAAAATGGACTGGTCCCAGAGTCGATCGGATACTGGGACGCCCCGGGTTACACATGGGGCGGTCTCCCCCAGAGCGGGGTTCAATATTTCACAATCTATGAGCCTGACGGAACCGGAAGCGACGTGATCTGGATTGGCAACTTTGGACCCGGAGGCGATGCGGCCGTCGCGTTCAACTCCGCCCCCGAACCGAGCTCGCTTCTGCTGCTGGGTTCTGGTTTGCTGGGAGCCATCGGCGTCGCTCGCCGGCGCTTCATGTAGTAGTAGTTCTCGGCTTACTCTTCACAAGGCAGGCTCGCCCGAGTCTGCCTTGTTTTTTGCCTTGATGGCATCGCTCCGAGCGTGCAATAGGAGCCAGTAGGAGCAGGGGCACGAGACACCCCATACACGCAGTTGCCCGGCAGTCGCCGCTTTGTATATCGTTCCAACTCGTGACCACACCCAAGCGCATCGCGGTCGTGCCGGGAGACGGCATCGGCAAGGAAGTGATCCCGCTCGCACTCCAAGTGCTACGCGCCTCCGGCGCGCCGCTCCAGTTCACCATCTTCGATTGGGGTGCCGACCGCTACCTCGTCGACGGCACTACGATTCCCCCCAAAGGTTTCGAGATGCTCGCGCACGACTTCGACGCCATTCTCGTTGGTGCGCTGGGCGACCCGCGCGTACCCTCGAACATTCACGCCAAGGAAATCTTGCTGGGCATGCGGTTTCAGATGGACCTGTACGCCAACGTGCGGCCAGTAAAGCTGCTCGACGCCTCGCTGTGTCCACTGAAGGACGCCACGCCCGACGACGTGAACTTCACCGTGATTCGCGAGAACACCGAGGGCGTATATGCGGGCCTCGGCGGAAACTTCAAGCTCGGCACGGCCGACGAGGTCGCTACCCAGGAGGACATCAACACGCGCAAGGGTGTGGAGCGGGTCATCCGCTATGCGTTCGAGTACGCGCGCGCCAACGGCCGCAAGAAGGTGCTGATGGCCGACAAGTCAAACGTGATGACCTACGCGGGCGGCCTGTGGCAGCGGGTGTTCCAAGAGGTGGCGCCGGCCTTTCCCGAAATCGTACCTCAGCACATGTACGTGGACGCGCTTTGCCTGCAGATGGTGCGCGAGCCTCGATCTCTCGACGTAATCGTGACCAACAACATGTTCGGCGATATCATTACCGATCTCGCCGCCGCGTTGCAGGGCGGGCTGGGCATGGCGGCCAGCGGAAACATTCATCCCGGGCGAACCTCCATGTTCGAGCCCGTGCATGGCTCCGCCCCGCCGATTGCGGGCAAGAACCTGGCCAACCCGATGGGCGCCATCCTGAGCAGCGCCATGATGCTGGCGCACCTGGGGCTCAATGCTGAAGCACAGAAGATTGAAGCCTCGGTGCTGGCAGCGGTGCGCGAGAAAAAGACCACGGGCGACGTCGGCGGCGCGCTCGGTACGCAGGAATGCGCGGGGTGGATTGGGGAGTGGTTAGCGAAACGGCTCTGACAAACGGCCCACCTAGGGAGCGCAAATCCTGTCGCGAAGTTGCGGCGACGCCAACATCATAAAGTCGGCAAGGTTAAAGGTGTAGATGCGTTGCGCCCGAGACCTGGCAGCACAAGCCAGGATTAGGGCGTCGTAGATCCTTCCACCGGGCCAGCTTCCCGTTTCAACAACGCCCAGGGCTTCGAGGTAATCATTCTTTGAGACAGGCACGGCATCAAAGTGCGGTAGCAGATTGACGGTCACGAGGCGCGCAGCCTCCGCGGGATGAATGCGGGGTTCCACGGGAACGCGGGTCAAGGCCGCGTAGCTCTCCGCAATGGAATGGGCGCTCATGAAACCGCTATCGCGTCCTGATGCTACCCTGCGCAGGGCGGCGAACGCCTGCGGGTGATGGGGATGGCTTCGCACCGACGCGGCCACCAGAACCGTGGTGTCGAAGAAGACGTCCATTAGAGTTCGAGCACGCGCTGGGTGCGGTCCTCCCGGACGTCGTTCAGCAGGCGATCCCAGTCCGCCCCGGGTTCGGCCTTTCCCTGATGGACCCACAGTCCGTCCACCTCGACCATGGCAGGCTTCTGCGCCACCGGGCGGAGCAGTACGCCGCCGGCCTGTGCCACGGCTTCCAGTTCCCCTCCGGTGGCAAGTCCCAAGCTCCGCCGAAGCGGCTTGGGAAAAACGACGCGGCCGGAATGATCCATTTTGATTCTCATGCCATATAGTCTGCCATGTGGCATGGTTTATGGCAAGGTATTGGCGTGACAGGCATTGCTGAGACAACACTGCCATTGCATGAGAGGACCGCCCCCACCTTCTGCCGGCGCTCAGTCGTTCCGCTCAACAAAACGAGGCGCGGATAGGGAACGCGCCTCGCTCGGGAGGGGAGTATCAGGGGGAGAAAAACCCTCCAATAAAACACACTTGTTTGGGGCCGGATCTTGCTTTGACAACCTGGTGTCACGTTAGGACAGTTGCAATGTTTCGTATGTGATTTTTATCACAAATCGGCCGAACGAAAGTGGAATTATCGCGAAGGTAACCACCCCACGCGGACGGGAGTTGCAATTAAGTAAAGAGCGGCTGGTTCCATCAGCGGAGCAGGATGAAACGTCATTGCAGTCGAGCCTCGTTGGCTGGTTAAAGATGCCACTCAAGCCTGGATCACACTGAGCCTGTCGCCAGGTTCGCGCTGTTGGTCGCGCCGCTTGTGTACGGGTTCTAGGGCGCGCCCGATGATATTCTTGCGGCGAACCATTACCTCACAGAACGCGTGAAAGCTGTGGAACCTAAAGATTTCGTCCAGACCCTGGTGGTCGTATTCGTGGCACTGTTTCCGGTCGTCAATCCGATCGGCGACGCGCCGATCTTCTTGGCGCTGACGCAACGCTATCCCCACTCCGCACAGCGAATTCTGGCGCGCAAGATCGCTGCCTACGGATTCGCACTGCTGGCCGGTTCCTTCCTGTTCGGCAGCATCATCCTCGATTTCTTCGGCATCAGCATCGTGGTAATCCAGATTGCGGGCGGACTGGTAGTGGCTGCGACTGGCTGGGCCCTGCTCAATCAGCAGGACAGCGCACCACAGGCAGAAGAGGCCACTGAGACCCTCGAAGATGGAACACGCCTTCTACCCGCTGACTTTGCCGATCACGGTAGGCCCGGGATGCATCTCCATCGCGATCACGCTGGGGGCGCACATCCGACGCCAGGCGGGACCCGGCTTTGAACACGGCTACCCGCGGCACTTCATCGCGGGTCTCATTGGAATGTTTCTGCTGTGCTTGCTGGTCATGGCGTGCTACGGCAATGCCGACCGTCTGGTAAAGTGGCTGGGCAAGTCGGGCACAACCATCATGACACGGCTCTCGGCTTTCATTCTGTTGGCCATCGGCGTGCAGATCATGTGGAACGGCCTGAGCAACGGGCTGCCCCAGCTCTTCGCGTTCCTAGCCCACAAGTAGTAACCACCGCGTCGCCCCACCCAAGCCGGTTTTGCTTGGGTAGGATTTCTGTTCCAGTGCAACCCTGCGGTCTACGCGCTGACCGCAACCTTCTCCGCCCTTTTCGCCGCTTTTTGTGCAATAGCGAGGTGGCGCTTCAGAATGCGCACCCCGGCGTCCACATGTTTCTCTTCCAGCAGGAACGGCGGCAGCAGGCGCACCACCGTGTCTTGCGTGATGTTGAACAGCAGGCCGTCAGCCATGGCGCCCTCCAGGACTGGCTTGCCCGGAACCGTCAGTTGCAGCGCCTGAATCATGCCGACGCCGCGCACTTCGGTGGCAATGGCGAACTTCGCGACCAATTCCTGCAATTTGCCGGTCAGATAAGCGCCGACGCGCTGCACGCGCTCCAGCAGCTTCTCTTCTTCCAGAATCGCCAGGTACTCCAACGCGATTCGGCAAGCCAGCGGGCCCCCGCCGAAGGTGGTGCCATGGCGGCCGGGGGTGATGTGCTGCGCCACAGATTCCTTCGAGAGTATGGCTCCCATGGGGAAGCCGGCAGCCATTGGCTTGGCGATGCAGATGACGTCGGGCACCACACCGAAGTGCTCGAAAGCGAACAGCCGGCCCGTGCGCCCCATGCCGCATTGGATCTCGTCGAACACCAGCGCCGCATGGTGCTGGTCAGCTAGCTGGCGGCAAGCCTGCAGAAATTCGGTAGACGAGCTGTGAATGCCACCCTCGCCTTGAATTGGTTCGACGACGATGCCGCAAACGTTTTCGTCCACCGCGGCGCGCAAGGCTTCAACGTCATTGCGGGGAACAAAGCGCACACCTTCCAACATGGGATCAAAGCCCTGGCGGTATTTCGGCTGGGCCGTCAGCGCCAGTGCGCCCATGGTCCGGCCGTGGAAGGAGTTTTCCAGCGCGACGATGGTGGTTTTCTGCGGACCGGCAATGGCGTGTCCGGTAGCCCGGACGAGCTTGAGTGCGCCCTCGATGGCCTCAGTACCGCTGTTGGTGAAGAACGCGCGGTCAAGCCCTGATTTCTGGCAGAGCTGTTCGGCGAGCAGTCCCTGGTATTCGTTGTAGTACAGGTTCGACAGGTGGATAACCTTGGCAGACTGCTCGCGAATCACTCTGACGATACGCGGGTGGGCATGGCCCAGAGAATTCACCGCCAGCCCGGAGAGGAAGTCCAGGTAGCGCTTGCCGGTCGTGTCATACAGGTACACACCCTTGCCGCGGACGAAGGCCACGGGATAGCGGGCGTAGGTATTCAACAGGTATTTCTGCTCAAGCTCGACGATTTCCTGATAACTGGACACAATGATGGCCTCGACTGCTGCTCATTTTAGTGCAAGGCAGCCGGTGACGTGGCGTCGGGTGCGGCTACGATGGAGTTTTGATCGTCGGCTTCACCGCGCAGACAACGAACCGCCGATTCGCCCCGCAATCCCGAGTTCATTACGCTTGGCCGCATCGGCCAGACAGAGCCGCGTCGGTTACCGGTAATGCTGCGAGTTATGCAACCTCGATGAACATCCATGCTGCCGGAGGACGTTTTCAAACCGCTGAAATACAGACCCATCGCATTGTCCTACATGCAGTTGGCACCAAAATGCCAGATGCAGCAAAGTCAAGGTACAGTCATACTCAATAGTCGCAAATCTTTGCGCATACCTGTCGGTAACTCATTCTATCCGCTAGGTAAACTTTGGCAAGTTACTTGCTCAGTGGTTAGCAACTAAAGTCGTGTGCCGTAGGCCCTGGCTCCGAGAATCGTGTCGGATCAGGCCGAAAGCAGACCAAAACGAAAGTCCAAAGGAGCGGTCCGGCATGCCGGATGACGGCTCATAGAGAAAAGGGTTGACCATGAAAAGAATTGCTTTCGCGACAGTTGCATGTCTAGCGCTGCTGGTTCTGGCCGCTTCCGGTGCGTTTGCTGACGCTGTTCCTCCACAAGTCACTCTATCGTCGGGAACCAACGGGTCCGTTGTGTTCACGGGCGCAGGCAGTTCGGTGAGCGTCGATTTCACCGGGCATTCGACGGGCTGCCCGAATACACGCTGCGTTTCAGGCGCGGCGATCCTGGATTTGGGAACGGGCCTCCCCGGAAGCCAGATTCCCGGTCAGTATTGGATGTGGATCGTCGGCGGCCCGACCACTTTAATGGGTGGCCCCAGTGACTACACCGTAACCGCGAGTGGCACGATCTATCTTGACGTGAAACTCGGCAGCAGCGGCTCGCTCGGGAACTTACTGACAACCGTATCTCTGCAGGATCTGACAGGCGGGAGCGGCAGATATCCGCAGTTCGACGGTACGTTCCTGACGAGCATCTCGACCTTGGACTTCAAGTCTCTTTTTCCCGCCACCATCGAAGGGACTATTGACTACACGGTGAAGCTGCCACTGAATTCCGGGTTTGGGCCGAAGCCTCAGGGCTCTAGCGTATCGGGCTATATTTCCAGCGGCGAAGTGGTCTCGCCCGTGCCGGAGCCCGGAACCCTGGGTCTGGTGGGAACGGGAATTCTCGGCTTGGCTGGCCTCATCCGTCGCAAGATTTAGTGCGTTCTACGTTGCGACTTCTCCTTTGGAACGAAGGGCTGGAGCGAACCTGCTCTGGCCTTTTGTACGTGTTCTTGCGGTTTGAGCAATACCGATTTTTTAGCCCAAAAGTTACGATAATTGGCTCGTAAGTGGTATTTCCAAGATCGTGTTTCGACTGTAGTCTTAGGCTGCTGAGCTGTGATTTATTTACGAGAAATTTACTCGACCTGAGCTGCCGATCATTCTCGTGGCAAAATCGCAGCCTGATGGAGTCCCCCGATGCGCTACGTCTCGCGAGTTGAGCGTTATGGCTCGAACTCGAATTTCATCGCCCTACACGCTGACCGCCCGGTCAGCCAAGACGAATCTGGCCTTTCCGCATTTCGCGGTTTGCTCGTAGCCGCGTCCTTGTCTGCCCTGTTCTGGGGTGCTTGCCTGACGGCGATCTGGTTACTGCGATCCAGGACGTGACACCGGTCGATCACGTTAGGACAGACCGCCGCGACGGCTTCCCTGAAACTCCTCACAGTGGTGTCTTCGTCGATCCCTTGGAGCGGTCTCGGAATTGACGTGCCGCGCTTTTTGCGCAGCGGTATCGCGCGCTCCCTGCAAACCGCGCCGGGTCTGAACCCGGCGGCACCGCCGGATGCCCGCCGGATACATTAACTCAGAAATCGCTATATCATTCATCCCACCGAGACAAGCGCCACTGACGTGAGGGCCAACGCGATGCCGACGGCCTGCAATCCGGCGATTCGCTCCTTCAGCAAAAACCGCGCCAGAATGACGGTACTGGCGGGATAGAGCGACGAAAGAACGGCAGCGACATCCAGGCGCCCGTGGCGGGTCGCCGCAATGAAGAGCGCGTTCCCGGCGGCGTCGAGCAAACCGGACAGAATCACCGGCCACAGCACAGGGCGTAGTGGCTGCGGGTCGCGCGGCAAGAACCCCACAAGAACCACCATAAGCCCCGTTGACACAAAACGGGCCGCCACCAATGGCCAGAAAACGCCATCGCGGCCGGCGTGCTTGCCGGCGATGAGAAACATGCCGAAAGCGATGCCGGCCAGCGCTGCTAGGCCGATGCCACGATGCGAGTCGACGTACTCGTTCGGTCGCGCCACCAGCCAAATGCTGATCAGCGCGAGCACAAACCCGCCTAACTGGTTCGTGCTGGGCATTCCTTCCGATCGGATGCCGACCAGAACCGGCAACACTCCCGTCACCACCGCCGCGACAGGCGCGACCACGCCCATTCGTCCTATGGCCAAGGCACGATAGAGGGCGACGATGCCGAACGCCCCGATAAACCCGGCGAAGACTCCCCATCCCAGGGCTGATGGTGGCGGCAGCGATTCGCCGGATAGCACTGCCATCGCGAGGGTGGCGAGCAACCCGCAGGTGTGTGCCACCGCCACCACGCGAAACACGCTGGCGCGCTTGGTCGCCAACCCACCCGAGAAGTCCCCTCCGCCCCACGAGGCGGCAGCCAGTAGGCTGAGGCCGGAGGCTTGCATAGTCGCGACATTCATTGCTGGTTACAATATATGGTTAGGAGAAGAATCGTGCGGTTGTGCCCACGGTCAGTATGCCACCGCGCAAGTATCGGATGGCCTGTAAGTACCGCCACTTTAGTCACTTCCGGCGATTCAGATTTTCACAACAAACTTCCAGAAAACATATTCCACTTGGGCCGGTTGATTTATAATTTTGGAAGCTATTCAAACTTAAAGGCTTAGCTAGATTCAGGGCGGTCTCTATCGTGGCATCGAAGTTGCACGCAATTCCGACGGGGGACGAATCGCCAGCTCTGGCGCTTCGTGAGACCCAGCCACCCAGCCCGATGGCACGAGACCTCCAGTCGCGGTTTTTCTTCGTGGTGATAGCGCTGCTGAGCGTGACGGCGCTGACTCTCGCTTGGATTAATTTTCAGAAAGACCATGAGTTTGAGTCTCCGTACGATGGCGTATGGTGGGTGGAAAACGGGAACCATCTCCAGGCTCGCTGGGTCGATGTCAACGGTCCGGGCGAAAGAGCAGGCGTGAAACGCGACGACCTGCTGGTCGGCGTGGATGGTCGCGACATCAAGAACGTCGGCAGCCTGGAACAGCAGATGTACCGCACCGGGGTCTGGACGAGGACGACCTACTCCCTGGTACGCCAGGGCATTCCCGTAGAAGCGCCTCTGATCTTGATTCCCGCGGATCGGTCTTTGTACACCGCGGAACGGCTGATCGCGCTGGTGTATCTGGGCATCGGGATTTACGTGCTGCTGCGGCGGTGGACGGCCCCCAAGAGCACCCACTTTTACATCTTCTGCCTGGTATCGTTCATTTTCTATTCCTTCCACTACACCGGGAAGTTAAACGGCTTCGACAAGACAATTTATTGGTCGAACGTCGTCGCTTGGCTGCTGCAACCGGCATTGTTCTTACATTTCGCGCTCACGTTTCCGGAGCGCAAGTCCGTGCTGGCACAACGGCGATGGTTAGTTCCCGCCGTCTATGTGCCAGGATTGATTCTGCTGGCGATACAAGTCGCCTCGTACCTGTGGCTGCAGCCCAGCGAGGTCCTGCGCTACAACCTCGATCGTCTGCAGATGTTCTACCTGTCGACCTATTTCCTGCTGGCAACGTTTGTCTTGTGGCACAGCTATAAGAATTCGCGTTCGGCCATAGAGCGGCAGCAGATGAAGTGGGTGACGCGCGGAACGGTCCTGTCGGTGGTGCCGTTCACACTGTTCTACGTGATCCCCTACCTGTTTGGTCGGGTGCCTGCATTCGGTATGCGGGTATCCGTGCTGTCGCTGATATTCCTTCCGCTGACGTTTGGCTACGCTATCTTCCGCTATCGCCTGATGGACGTCGACCTTATTTTCAAGCGCGGTATGGCGTACACCATCGCAGCCGGCGCCATCACGGCGGCGTACTTCGCGGCCGTCGGCGGCATCTCGGAAATCTTCCATAAGAACTTTCCCAGCGCCGGACCGATCGGCCTGGTGATCGCGATCGCCGTCACTGCCCTGCTGTTTGACCCCTTCAAGAACTGGGTGCAGGACTACCTCGACAAGTTCTTCTACCGTAAGCGTTACGACTACCGCAGGACGCTGATCGAATTCGGCCGCGACCTGAACTCCGAGACCGACCTCGACAAGATGCTGGCCTCCATCATCGACCGCATCTCCCACACTCTGATGGTCGACCGCCTGGCCATCTTCCTGGCAAACCCGGAGCGGCCTGACCAGTTCATGCTGGCCAAGTCGTACGGCATTGGACACACCGGCGAGATGGACCTGGCTTTCCTCAACGTGGAGCGCCCGGAGTGGGGGGCTGGCCACCTGTTCTTCGACAACACGGCGCAGGCGGTGCGCGAAACGCCGGAGGCACGCGAGGCCATCCAGCGCCTCGACCTCAACTACTACATTCCCTGCAACGTGATGAATCGCATGATCGCCGTGCTGGGACTGGGCAAGACCGCCGAAGGCGATTTCCTCTCTACCGAAGACGTGCAACTGCTGGAAGCCTTGGCAGGATACATCGGCATTGCCGTCCAGAATGCGCGCCTGTACCGTTCGTTGGAGAGCAAGGTCGCCCAGTACGAGCGGTTGAAAGAGTTCAGCGAGAACATTGTCGAGTCCATCAGTGTCGGCGTGCTGGCGGTGGACCTGCAGGACCGCATCGAATCGTGGAACTCGCAGATGGAAGTAATGTATGCCATGCCGCGGGCGCAAGTGCTGGGCCAATCGCTGCGCGACGTATTCCCGGCGGCGTTTTTCGACGAGTACAGCCGGGTGCGACTCAGCGGAGGCATTCACAACCTGTACAAGTTCCGGCTGGGCACCACCGCGGGCGAAACCCGTGTCGCCAACATCGCCATCGCGCCGTTGGTGAGCCGCAGCTTCAGCGTCATCGGCCGGCTGATCATCGTGGACGACATCACCGAGCGCATCGAGTTGGAGTCGCAACTTTCGCAGGCGGAGAAGCTTTCCTCCATCGGCCTGCTGGCGGCGGGTGTGGCGCATGAGGTCAACACCCCGCTGGCCGTGATCTCGTCCTACGCGCAGATGCTCTCTAAACAGGTAAACCACGATCCCAAAAAGGCGGAACTGCTGGAAAAGATCACCAGGCAGACCTTCCGCGCCTCGGAGATTGTCAACAGCTTGCTGAACTTCTCCCGCACCTCGAGCGCGGAATTCAACAACGTGGACTTGAACCGCGTAATCCAGGACACGCTCACGCTGCTGGAGCACCAGTTCAAGACGGCGCGCATTAAGGTGGTGCCCGAGCTGCATCCCAGCCTGCCGCCAATCCTCGGCAACACCGGCAAGTTGCAGCAGGTGTTCCTCAATCTTTTCCTGAATGCCAAAGACGCTATGCCTGCCGGCGGAACACTTACCATCACGACCGGCAACGGACACAACGTGTGCGTCACCGTGACCGACACTGGTAGCGGCATCGCGCAGGAACACATTCACCGCATCTACGATCCGTTCTTCACCACCAAGAGCAAGCAGCCCCGCAGCGGCCACAGCGGAGGCACAGGGCTGGGCCTGTCCGTGACCTACGGCATCATTCAGGAGCATGCGGGCAAGATTCACGTCGATAGCTCGCCCGGCCAGGGCACCACGTTCACCATGGAGTTCCCCATGCTGCGCAAGGTGGTCAATGCCTGAGACCGCCCTCAGCCGCTTTAGCAACATCCCCGATGAAACGTCTTCGCTCGGCACTGTGCTCATCGTCGATGACGAGTCGGCGATTCGCGAATCGCTGCAGACGGTGCTGGAGCTGGAAGGCTATGCGGTAGACACCGCCAGCGACGGCGCCGAAGGTCTGGCGCGGTTGGCGGAACGTCCTTACGACCTGGTGCTGCTCGATTTCGCCATGCCCGAGCGTGACGGCATCGAGGTACTGCGGGAGATCCGCGAGCGCGACTCCGAGTTGGCGGTCATCATGATCACCGCCTACGGCACGGTCGAGAACGCCGTCAACGCCATGCAGGCCGGCGCGACCAACTTCATCCAGAAGCCCTGGGACAACGAGAAGCTGCTGGCCGACGTGCGCACGGCCGTGGGACAGCGGCGCGCCGAGCAGGAAGTCGTCCAGCTTAAGCGGGCACTGAAGCAGCGCTACAACTTCGAGCACATCATCGGCAAGAGCGAGCCCATGCTGCGCATCTTCGACCTGGTGGCGCAGGTGGCGCCGAGCCGCTCGACGGTCCTCCTGCAGGGCGAAAGCGGCACCGGCAAGGAATTGATCGCCAAGGCGATCCACATGAACTCGCCGCGCAAAGGCGCACCGTTCGTGCCGGTGAACACCGGTTCGATGCCGACGGACCTTCTCGAGTCCACGCTCTTCGGCCACGTCAAGGGCGCGTTTACCAGTGCCATCGCCAGCAAGAAAGGCCTGTTCGAAATGGCCGACCGGGGAACGCTCTTCCTCGACGAAATCGGCACCATGGGGCTGGAGACGCAGGCCAAGATCCTGCGTGTGCTGCAGGACCGCCGCTTCATGCACCTCGGCGGGGTGAACGAAATTCAGGTGGATGTGCGCATCATCGCCGCCACCAACGTCGATCTCCGGCAGCAGGTGAAAGATGGCAAGTTTCGCGAGGACCTGTTCTACCGGCTGAACGTGATCACCATCGACTTGCCTCCTCTGCGCCAGCGCAAGAACGACATTCCGCTGCTGGCGCAACATTTCGCGCAGGAGTTTGCCGAGGAGAACGGTCGTCCTCCGCTGCATATTACCCCCGAGGCAATGCGCCCGCTGATGGATTACAACTGGCCCGGCAACGTACGCGAGTTGGAGAACGTAATCGAGCGCGCGGTTGTCCTGGCGAACGGGTCGAGCCTGACCGTCGATCTGCTGCCCGACGAAATGGTGGGCCGCGGCGCCAAGCTCGCATTGATGGAGCATCGCCCGGATGCGTCGTTGTTCGAGATCATGGAAGACTGCGAGCGCCGCATTATTACCGACATGCTGGAGAAGAGCGGCTGGAACCAGACCGAAGCCGCCGACCAGTTCCGCGTGCCGCTTTCCACCCTCAACCAGAAAATCAAGCGCCTGAACATCGAGATCAAGAAGAAGGGCAGAGAGTGACGAAAGTGGTGAGTGGATAGTGGATAGTTAAGAACCGCGCCGCGCCCTCCACCCAACTCTAATTCTCGCCTGTGCAGTTCTTCACTCATTACCAGTTACCAGCTACCTCTTCGCAGCGGGTCGAGCCCGGACGCAAGCTTTCGCACGCCGCGGCGGGTACAGCTGCGCGCCCCTTTCAAAACGTCGTTGTGCCCTCGCGAAACGCGTGATTCTAGAGCATTTTCATAGTTACCGTACACCGTAGCCGCAGTGGCGGAAGAACGCTTGCGCGTTTTGCGG
>Ga0207862_1000173_pt1 | contig 18428 bp, 15 predicted proteins | sample LuqExpMetageno81_FD_187838 | JGI IMG/M metagenome (GOLD analysis project Ga0207862, IMG submission 187838) | Tropical forest soil microbial communities from Luquillo Experimental Forest, Puerto Rico - Sample 81 (SPAdes) | ecosystem: Environmental > Terrestrial > Soil > Tropical forest ... | reverse complement strand
CCGCCGCAACGACGTGATCCACCGGCAGCAGCAGCTTGTCGCCCGCTTCCGCCAGCAGGTGACGGGCGAGATCCACTTTGTCTTCCTCCACCAGCGACTTGCCGATCGCCACACCCTGCGACTTCAGAAACGTGTACGCCATCCCTCCACCGATCAGCATCGCGTCGGCAATCTTCATCAGGTTCTCGACCACTTCAATCTTGTCGCTAACCTTCGCGCCACCCAGAATCGCCACGAATGGCCGCGCCGGATGGCTCATGGCTTTCCCGATATACGCCAGTTCCTTTTCCATCAGCAGCCCGGCTGCTGCCTGCTTCACAAATTTCGTAATCCCCACCACCGAAGCATGCGCGCGGTGCGCTGATCCGAACGCGTCGCACACAAACACGCCATCGCACAACGCCGCCAGTTTCTTCGAAAATGATTCGTCGTTCTTTTCTTCTTCCGGATGGAACCGCACATTTTCGAGCACTAGCACCTCTCCGTCCTTCAGCGCTGTGCTCTTCGCCCCCGCTTCCGCTCCCACACAATCCGTCGCGAACGCCACAGGCTTCCCCAGCAATTCCGCCAGTTTCTTCGCCGCGGGCTTCACCGAGTACTTCGTGTCAGGCCCTCCTTTCGGCCTTCCCAAATGCGACGCGAGCACGAGCCGTCCGCCCTTCTCCATCGCCAGCTTCAGCGTCGGCAACGTCTCCCGTATCCGCGTATCATCGGTAACAACCCCATCTTTCAGCGGCACATTGAAGTCCACGCGGATGAACACACGCTTCCCGCTCAACTCAAGATCCTCAATCGTCAGTTTGTTCATGATGTATTCCGTTCCTGCTTCTTGGATTCAGAGGTCAGCCATCAAGTCGCGTAATGACGTCAGCGTTTCTTTGGAGTACCGCCACTTTCGGGCTCGGAATTCACCGCCAAAACGACCCAGGGGCGCCGGTGCTCAAAGGCAAGGCCTGCCTACCGGAGGCCGGCTGGCGCACTCCTAACGCTTGGCAGCGAACCAGTGCTCATGCCGTCGACACAGGAGTCGCCGGTCACCACTCACCAATCACGCCTAAATTAGAACTTCGACGCCAGCAGCTTGATCAGGTCCCGCACCCGGCACGAGTAGCCCCACTCGTTGTCGTACCACGCCAGCACCTTCACGCACTTATCGCCTACTACCTTCGTGTACCCCGCATCCACGATTGACGAATTGTCATTCCCGCGAAAATCCACCGACACCAGCTCTTCCTCCGTGTACGCCAGGATTCCCTTCATCGGCCCATTCGCGGCAGCCTTCAGCGCCGCGTTCACGCTGTCCCGCGTCGCCAACTTGTCCACGAACACGGTTAGGTCTACCACGCTCACGTTCGGTGTCGGCACTCGCATTGCGTACCCGTCCAGCTTGCCCTTCAATTCCGGAATCACCAGGTGCAGCGCCTTCGCCGCCCCCGTCGAACTCGGAATCATGCTGAGCGCCGCCGCTCGCGCGCGACGCAGGTCCTTGTGGGGCAAATCCAGCAGCTTCTGGTCATTCGTGTACGAGTGAATCGTCGTCATCGTCCCGCTGTGAATCCCAAACGTGTCCTGCAGCACCTTCGCGACGGGCGCCAGGCAGTTCGTCGTGCATGAAGCATTCGAAACCACGTGATGCTTCTTCGGATCGTACGTCTTCTCGTTTACGCCCAGCACAAACGTCGCGTCCGGATCCTCCGCTGGCGCCGAAATCACCACTTTTTTCACCGGCCCGCGCAAGTGCTTCTTCGCTTCCGGCCCCTTCGTAAACAGTCCGGTCGACTCTACTACGATATCCGCACCTACCCCCGCCCAGTCGATTTCCGCGGGATCCTTGACCTTAAATACCTTGAAGCTTCGTCCCTCCACGCTGATCGAGTCGTCGGTGTGCGTAATCTTCTGCGACAGGTTTCCGAGGACCGAGTCGTACTTCAACAGGTGCGCCAGCGTCTTCGCGTCCGTGATGTCGTTCGCCGCGACGAACTGCAAGTCCTTGTCGTCGATGGCTGCGCGCAGGATATTGCGTCCGATACGGCCGAAGCCGTTGATTCCAACCTTGATTGGCATTACTTCCTCCGGTGCGGGGTGTAGTTAGCGGCGTCAGACAGGCGGAACGTTGCCGCGAGTAGAACAGAAAATGCTATGGGTAGTATGAGGAAATGTCAATCAAGCCGGACGTGTCCTCCGTCACAACCCGCGCCATCCTCGCGGCCGAAATACGAAAGCCAGACTCGCGCAAGGAATGACGCTCCCGGCGCCGCGCAACTGACGAACTAAGAATGCCCAACTTTGCTTTCGAACGGTCGGCGTTCTACATCCCGCCGGACCATCTGTTGCCAACCGTTCCAGCCGGTGCGATACTCCGCACAACTCTTGCTCCCTGGAGGCCTTCGCATGTCCATCCTTATCGTGGGCGCTACTGGTTCCGTGGGCGGCGAAATTGCCCGCAAACTCGCGTCTCGCGGCCTTAAAGTAGCGGGTCTCGTTCGCGGTGGCTCCGCCCATCCCAAGGCCAATCCACTCACTGCCGCCGGTGTCACGATTGTTCAAGGCGACCTCGAAAAGCCCGACTCGCTCGGGCCCGCCGTCAAAAATGTCGAGACCATCCTCTCCACCGCAACCTCCATGCCCACCGGGGCCGACGAGGGCCTCCGCCGCGTCGATCTCGAAGGCACTCTGGCGCTGATCGACGCTGCCCAGCAACACGGTGTCAAGAAATTCGTCTATGTCTCCTACTCCGGCAACGTTCGCCAAGATTCACCGCTCGAGACCGCGAAACGCGAGTGCGAAGCGCGCCTGCAATCCAGCGCCATGGAAACGGTCGTCCTTCGCCCCTCGTATTTCATGGAAATGTGGCTCAGTCCCGTGCTCGGCTTCGATCCTGCCAATGGCTCCGCTCGCATCTACGGCTCGGGCAACGCCAAAGTCAGCTATATCTCCGCGTTCGATGTGGCTGAATTTGCCGCCATCGCCGCCACGAAGAAATACGCCCAGCAGCACACCGTTCTCGAAATGGGCGGCCCGCAAGCTCTTTCCCAGCTTGACGCCGTGCAAATCTTCGAGCGCGCCTGGAACACAAAACTGAAATTGGACTCTGTCCCCGAGCAGGCTCTCCAGGAACAGCACAAGTCTCCCGACCCTCTGCAAAAGACCTTCGCCGCCCTCATGTTGGCCTACGCAAAAGGCGATTCTGTCGACGGCGCCCAGTCAGTCGCGCGGGCTCATGGCGTCTCCCTACGCTCCGTTGGGCAACACGCCGCTGACTTCGCCAACCAAAACAAGGGTTCCGCCGCCACTAGCCCCAGCGCCTCTTAGCGAGCCTTGACCTTCTCGATCCGCCTTTTGCTGCGCAGGCCTTATTCTTGGTTTCTAGGGGCGGGTCTTGCCGGCTTAATTTCGTTTGCCGTTCAGTTGACAGCCCCCTTCCAGGCCCATGATTCCGCCATTCTGCCCGGCGGGGTATCGCGCTCCCTGCGGCCATACTCTGCGATGTCTAAGAACAAGCCAGTCGGTGCGCATCTCCGCCTCTTCCTAGAGAATGCATGATTGCAAAGGCCACCTTAATCGGAGCCGCAATTGCCTTGAGGTGTTACGTGGCTTCAGCTGCGCGCGTTCGCGCGCCGCTCTTACATCTCGTCCTGTAAGTCCTTTAGTTGCCACGCTTACGAAATGAAGGCGGTGCCTCTATCGTAGTTATGACCAGTCATTCCATTGTTGGGGATTCTTCTTACTCGTGCCTCAGCGCTACCATCGGATCAATACGCGACGCTCTTTTCGCTGGCAGGTAGCAGGCCCCCACCGCCACCAGGACCAGGATTCCCGACACGCTCGCGAGCGTCGCCGGATCAAATGGACGAACATCAAACAGCAGCGGCACGCGAACCTCTACCGGCAAGCGGGACAACATCCGCGCTATGACCAGCACTCCTGCCAACCCCAACATAACTCCAATCGCCGCCAGCACCAGCCCCTCTCTCACAACCATGCGCGTAATTCTCTGTTCGCTTGCGCCCAGCGCCGCGCGAATCCCAATTTCATGCGTTCTTTGGGTGACGGCGTACGAAATCACACTGTAAATCCCAATGCCCGCCAGAACCAGCGCCAGCGCTGCGAAAGCTCCCAGCAGCTGCATGAGGGTTTGTTCCTGCCGGATGGGCCCCGCCACAATTTCTTTCATCGTACTCACTTCGGAAACCGGCACGTCCTTATCGATCGCCGCCATCTCTTCCCGGATTGCCTTCACTATCGCCGTCGGGCTTTCCGCCGTCCTCACCACCACCTGCCGCGGCGAAAGCACCCACGGATACTGCGTGTACGGCACATAAATCTCCGGCACAAACGGCGCGAACTGCCCCTGGCTCCTCACATTTCCGGCCACGCCAACTACGAAAAACCACGGCGCCCTCCCATCACCCGCCTCGGATCCCATTTTCAGCCGCTTTCCGACGGGATTCTCTCCGGGCCAGTATTTCTCGGCCAAAGACTCGCTGACGATGCATACCTGCTGATCCGCGGGCGTATCGGTTTCCGAAAATGTCCGGCCCGCGCGCAAGGGGATCCCCAGCGCCCGGAAATAATCGGGCCCCACCACGATGTAGTTGGCGTCTGGCACTTCCCCCGCTGCGGGATTCGGATTATCCGCGGTAATAAAACCCCACCCAGCCCAGCCGTTCATTGGAACTCCGCGCGAGACACTCGCCGCCTGTACTCCTGGCAGTGCCTGAATGTGCGCGACCAATTGCTCGAAAAACTGCGCCTGGGCTTGTTGCTCCACGTAGCGCGGACCTCTGAGCGGCACCGTCATGGTCACTTCGTTTTCAGGATTAAAACCTACCTCCACTCGACTCAGATGCAACAGCGTCTGAGTCATCAGCCCGGCGCCAAACAGCAAAGTGAGCGCCAGCCCAAACTCGCACACCACCAGAACGCGCCTCAGCCTGCCGCGTTTCTTACTCAAGTCCGACGCGCAGCCACTCTCCTTCAATGTTTCGCCCACGTTTGTCTTCGTCGCTTGCAAGGCTGGCGCGAGCCCGAACACGATGCCGGTCCCCAGAGCCATCACCACCGCAAACAACAGCACCGTCCCATCGATTCCCGCTCCTTCGAGCTCCGGCGTCCCGGGCGGCGACAATTTCGCGAAGATTTCCGAGCCCCATCCCGCAAGCGCCAGCCCCAACATTGCGCCCGCGAGCGAAATCGACGTGCTTTCGACCAGCAATTGTCGGACGATCTGCCGCCGACTCGCGCCCAGGGCCGTGCGAATTGCAATTTCCTTCTCGCGTTTCGTCGCTCGCACCAGCGACAGGTTCGCCACATTTGCGCAAGCAACGAAGAGCACCAGGCCCACGGCACAAAGCAAAATCAGCAATGCCGGTCGCGTTGTCTCCACGACCTGATCGTGCAACTGCACAAGCGCTACTCCCCAACCCTTCGATTCCGGGTATTGCTGCTCGATCCGGCTCGCGATCGCGTCCATTTCCGCCTGCGCCTGATGCAGGTTGACTCCCGCCTTCAGCCGCGCAACCGCGTGGAAGTTGTGAAATTCCCGCAATTCCGGTTTCAGATCCAAGCCGGACACCCACAACCGCGAACGCGGCGCAAAAGAAGCCGAGTAATCACCGGTAAAGCTTGCGGGTAGAATACCCACCACCGTGAGCCGTTCTCCGTTCACTGCAATCGGCTTCCCTACGAGTTCAGGGTCGCCCCCGTAGCGCTCTTGCCAGAGTCCGTAGCTCAACACCACGGCCGCATTTCCACGCTTTCCTTCTTCTGGCAAAAACAACCGCCCACGAAACGGTTGGACTCCCAGCAGCGCGAGCAGATTTGTCGTGACTCTTTCTCCAGCGACCTCTTCCGCTGTGCGCTCTCCTGTCAGGTTAAAAGAGTTGGACTCGAATGCCGCCATGTCGGTAAACACGTGATTCTGCTGCTTCCAGTCGAGGAAATTCGCCGACGAAACGATATTCTCGAACCAGCCCCGGTGCCGGTTCTCTTCCCAGACCGTCAACAGCCGGTCTGCATCTTTATACGGCAACGGCCTCAGCAATACGCGATTAATCAGGGAAAAGATGGCCATGTTTGCGCCGATGCCCAAGGCGAGAATCGCAACGGCAACGAACGCAAAGCTGCGGTCTTTCCGCAGCGTGCGGAAGGTATACCGAAGATCCTGCGCGAGCGCGTCAAGCCACGGCAAGCCACGCCGCTGACGGTAATTCTCCTTGGTTTGCTCGATTCCCCCGAGTTTGAGCAGCGCTGCGCGCCGGGCGGCCTCTGGCGCCATCCCCGCGCGCACATTGTCTTCCGTGTGCATCTGTACATGGCTCTCGAGTTCCGCCGCAAACTCCGCGTCGCGCCGTTCCTTACGGAACACCCCGTTTGTCCGCCGCAGCCACGTTCGCAAGCGCTTCAATTGCAAATCTCCGTTCACTCGTACCGCAGCGCCACCATTGGATCCACCCGCGCCGCTCTTCGCGCCGGCACCCACGCCGCCAAAAAAGCTACCGCAAGCAAAATCAGCAACGACAACGTAAGCAGTATGGGGTCGTGGACGTGTACCTCAAATAGCAGCGACTGCAACAGCCGCGCGCAGAACCACGCGCCGAGCAGTCCCAGCGTCGCGCCGGCCAACGTCCATCGCGCCAGGTTCAGCAGCGTCATTCCCAGGATTCGGCGTGGTGTCGCTCCGAGGGCCATCCGCACTGCGATCTCCTGCGTGCGCTGCGTCACAAAGAAGCTCACAACTCCATATATGCCCAGCGCAGCCAGCACCACCCCAATCCCGGCGAACAGAGACAACAAAATCGCATCAAACCTCGGCTGCTCCATCAGCTTACCGACCCGCGCTTGCATCGTCGAGAATTCGACTGGCACCGTCGGATCGAGTCCCGCAATCTCCGTACGGATCCACGGCACGACCGCCGAAGGGCTGAATGACGTACGGAAGGTCACATGAGCGTGCCGCACGTACGTTTGGGGGTCATTCTTCCACGGTATGTAAAACTCCGGATCCGCCGGCGCGATCAGCCCGTTGTTTTTAACATCCGCGGCTACTCCGACAATCGTCCGCCACGGTCCTTGCGTGCCGAACGAGAAAAACCGCAGTTGTTTTCCAATCGGTTCTTCTTGCGGAAACATTTTGTCCGCCAGCGCTTCATTCAGAATCACTGGATTCTCGGCAGGCGCTCGATCCTCGTCGGTAAATCCGCGCCCGCGCACCATGCGAATCCCCAGCGCTGGAAAATAATTTGGCGTCACCATGCGCCAGCCTACCATTCCGCCAGTTCCCTCGGACGGTCGCTGCCGTCCCGGGACTTCGATGGTGGCGTAGAACGTCTCTTGCATGCCACCCGACGGTGGAAGCGTGTCGCTCAGAGCCAAATACGTCACTCCAGGAATTCGCTCGAGCCGTGTCTCCACATCTCGGAAGAAGGCGATTTGCTTCGGTGTATCCGGATAACGGTGCTCGGCCAGGGAAATCTGCGCGGTCACCACTTGCTGAGTCTCGAGGCCCAAAGGAATGCTCTGAATCTGCCAGAGACTCCGCAACAGCAGTCCCGCTCCCGCGAGGAGAATCAGCGAGCCGGCAATTTGTCCCGCAACTAAAACATGTCGCAGAAACCCACGTCCCGCCGGGCCCATGGACCTTCCGCTGAGGGATTCGGGAGCCGCATCCGCGAGTGCCGGCGTCACACCAAAAATAATTCCGGAAAGCAACGAAACGGCGAGTCCGAATCGGAGTACGCGAAAATCGAGCGATGCCTGACGCAGGCGCACAATTCCCTCGGGCGCAATGGCGATGAAAGCCTGGAGCAGCAGGTACGCAAGGCCGCACCCCGCAATGCCTCCCAGCAACGCGAGCAGCAGGCTCTCCGTCAGTGTCTGTCGCGCCAGGCGTACCGTGCTTGCGCCAAGGGCTGAGCGCACCGCAAGCTCGCGCTGTCTGCTCACCGTCCTCGCAAGCATCAGATTCGCCACATTTGTACAGGCCAGCATCAGGACGGCGATGACTGCGCCAAACAGGACCCATGCGCCAACGCGCGAATTTTCGATTTGGCGGTCGCGCAGCGAACGAACTCGCAATGACACTTCTGCGCGAAATTGCGGCGGTACAAATCGCAGCGACTCCTGAAACCACGGCTCGAGCCCTGCTTTCGCCTGCTCGATCGTAACGCCTGGCTTCAAGCGCGCGAATGCTCTCAGCACCACGCGCGGATTTTTCCGATCGAGCGCCGAGTCGTCCAACGCCTGAGGCAACAGCATGTCCGCAGCCCCCAGGTTTGGCATCTCGAATTCTTCGGGAAGGACTCCGATAATCTGGACCGGCTTCCCGTCGAGCGAAAGAGTCTTTCCTGCAACGCTCGGGTCACTCGCAAATCGCGACTTCCACAACCCGTACGAAAGGAAGGCGACGCGCGGCGCGTTGGGTCGATCGTCTTCGCGAACAAAATCGCGGCCAATAATCGGGCGGACTCCAAGTGTCGAAAGAAAAGTCGATTCAACCGAAGCACAACTCAACCGTACAGGATTCTCCTCGGTAATGTCGCAACCCGTTCCTCCCGGCATGATCGACGTCATGGACTCAAAGGGTGTGCTCTGCGAACGCAACACCGCATATTCCGGAGCCAGCATGAACTCGATTCCTTCAAAGGGCGCTCTGACGCCAAATGAGACGAGGCGGTCATCGTGCGGATAAGGCAGGCTGCGGAACAGCACCCGGTCCACTACGCTGAAAACGGCGGTGGTCGCCCCAATGCCGAGCGCGAGTGTAAGAATTGCGATAGCAGTGAAACCGGGCCTGGTCGCCAGCATGCGGAGCGCGAAGCGCAGGTCCTGCACCAGAGCATCGAGCCAAGGCAGGCTGCGCTGGTCGCGGTAACGTTCTTTGGCCTGCTCCAAGCCCCCCAGGCGCATTAACGCGTCCCGGCGCGCCGCTTCTGGGCTCAAGCCCGCGCGAATATTCTCCTCGACGTGCATCTGCGCGTGGCCCTCGAGTTCCTCCGCCAGTTCCGCTTCGCTCTGCTCCTTGCGGAACATCCCGGCCAACCTTACCAACCACCCGCGAAAACGTCTCATGAGGTCCGCTCCGGTTCGGTCAGAAACCGCGCCAGAATGTCGGTCGCTTGCTGCCACTCGCGCGCTTCTTTGGCAAGCTGCTTCCGCCCTGCGCGCGTCAGCTTGTAATATTTCGCTTTACGATTGTTGTCCGAGACGCCCCATTCGGAATCGATGTAGCCTTCCTGCTCTAGTTTCAGCAACGCCGGGTACAGCGTTCCGTAGTTCACGTTCAGAAGGTCGTCGCTGACTTGCTCGATGCGGCGCGCGATGCCGTAGCCGTGCAGCGGTCCCATGGACTCGAGTGTTTTCAGGACCATGAGCGCCAGAGTTCCCTGCCAGACGTCTGCTTTGTCTCCCACGCCAGTGCTCCTATGGTTTGCCCATAGGAATATCCTACACTTCCTATGGCTTGGCAATAGGAATTTGCGGGCTCTCACGCGGTTAGGATTTTTTGGTGTTTCAGAGGAGCTCTGAGGAAGCGCCAGCCCTACGCTATGGATATTGCTTGATACCCGTCACGCGCTCACCCGTGAAATGTACGAACGTAGTCTTTTCCGGTGGGTGTCCGTAAATCCAGTCTTCGGTTTCGTTGCCTTCGGCGTCTCGCTCACGGACCTTGCGGTCCGGCTTCCCGATGGCTGCGACGACCTCATCACGATCCATTCCCACAATTGGATGGCGCTCGGTGATCGCTTTCTTCATCTCAGGCGGAAGCGTGTCGATCCAGTGTACCGAAGCGGACCGTTCCTTCGAAAAATCTAGAAATGGCGCAAGGATGTTTTTCAGGTCATCCGGCGAGAGATCCGGCACACTCTTTGAGAATTGCAGAAAGATCGTACCGCCCATGCCCTGCTGAAATCCAGCAGGCCCCTGATCCTGCTGCGTGGTAGCGCCACCCGACGTCGTGGGCATGGTTCCACCGATTCCAAGCTGGATGTGATCGCGCCAGTTCTTCTTGGGCCTGCCCCCACCGTTGACGTCGACGATGATCGTGCGTTCGTGGAACTCGAGTTTTGTGATTTGGACGTTGTCGCCAGAGTTGACCGCGGCGCCATGAAGCATTACAGCACGATTCAGGGTCTCCTCGTTTAGCGGCTTGTCGACAAGCAAGGTAATTCCATCTTTGCCACCGGGTAGGGGCTTGCGGGCCTTGGCAAACTCACCAGAAACGTACCGGATCAACTGCAGCTTTGTGCTTTCCTGCAGAGCGCTGTTCTTCTGACCCGCGGCAGACGCCGGTTTATCGGTGCCTTGAGAATCATTGGCAACCAGCATCGGAAAGAGAGGAATGCGGTCGTCGGGCAGAAATGTCTCCTGAGGATTGCGCGGTGCGGGGCCAAAAAGGTGAGGTAGGTCCCCGGACATGCACAGGACCAAGGTCAGCGTGATGAAAACGCGCGAATACATGGCGCAGGAGGCGGCACCCCCTTTCCAGGGTACCCCACCTATTTTATGATGCGTCGAGCGGCTTGAGTAGCATCAAGAAAAAATTTTATTGGGAGACAACCGTGACCCCTTGGCGGTCGACCTTCATGGGGAGGAGTTGCCCTCCAGACTCGACGATCGTCTTCTCGACCCTCTCCCGGGCGTCCGGCTCAATTAACAGGACCACGCAGCCTCCGCCGCCCGCTCCGCACACTTTGCCCCCAAGCGCGCCCTTCCGCCTGCTATTGACAATGATCCGGTCAATGGTCTTGGTCGAAATCGTCGGTAGGCTCTTGCAGCGGAATTGCCATTCCACATTCATTAGCCGTCCGGTTTCTTTCCAGTCACCGGACTCGAGCGCGACCCGCATCTTCTGCGCAATTTGGGAGATGCGTTCCAAGTTGGCCTTCACCGAGCCTTTGTTATCGATGTGCGCCCTAAACACAGCCCAATTGTTAATGGCAGATTGGCGCGGCTTGCCTGTATAGCAAACCACGAGTCGTCTCTCTAGCTCATCGAGGTTTACGTTGAGTTCAACCCGCCGCTCTCCCCCGGGCATTAGTTCAATGGCCGCCGCTCCGCCGAACGCGGGTGGGTAGTGGTCCTGCATGCCCGTTGGAATATCTATGACGATAGCCTCGGCGTCGCGGCTGATATGAATCCAGTCCACCTTGCTCCGGCCCGTGCTGGTGTAACGGTCCAGCGCAGCGCAAATCGCGACCGCCATGGCGCTTGATCCGCCGATTCCCGCTCCGGCTGGCGCTTCCGAGTTGGTTGTCAGCGAAAGTCCGCCCTTCGGTTTGAAGAACTTCACAATTTCCGCCAGTAGCGGCAGCTTGTAGTGCCTGGCGTGCACCAGCTTTTCAAACGACGCAAAAGCCTCAGAGCAGTTCGTATCCAGCGAAACGAGCTTGATGCGATCGTCGCCTGGCAGATTCGAGTCCACCACGCAGTACGCGTAACGCGAGATGGCGGCGTTGATCGTGACCGCTCCCGGATGAAACAGGTAAAGCGGCCAGATATCCAGCGTCCCGCCCGCGAGGTCGACCCGTGTGGGTGCTTTCGATTCGATGCGCATCGTCGCGTCCTATGAAGCAGAATCTCTCGAGAGCGAGTTCCAGTCCGGAGTCTACTTGCCGCCGCTACTGGCGCGGCTGCGAATCAAAATCTGTGGTCCATTCTCGCGGCGGGCCTGCGCCGGATTTGGCTCAAAACACCGGCGACAGCGCGCCTCGTAGGAGTCGCTGGCTCCAACGACGATAAGTTCTTCGCTTTCCACCAGCCTCTGCGTATGCACGGCCGGGTTCCCGCAGCGGACGCAAATCGCCAGCAGCTTCGTGATTTCTTCCGCAATGGCCAGAAGACGCGGCATGGGTTCAAACGGGCGACCTCGATAATCGGTGTCGAGGCCAGCCACAATCACCCGCTTGCCAAGGTTCGCCAGCTTGGTGCAGACGTCCACCACTTCTTCGCCGAGGAACTGGGCTTCGTCGATTCCGACCACTTCCGTGCGAGGCTGCAGCTTCTCAAGGATTTCGGAAGCCTTGCTCACGTTGTCCGAGGGAATGCCAAGTCCGGAATGCGACACGATCTCGTTAGCCGCAAAGCGGGCGTCGATAGCCGGCTTGAAAATCTGGACTCGCTGCCGCGCAATTTCGGCCCGGCGCAAGCGGCGGATCAACTCTTCGCTTTTTCCCGAAAACATCGGGCCGACCACAACCTCGATCCAGCCCATATTGCCCTTCACAATGTCCAAGGCGTAATCTCCTCCTTTATTTTATGGCAAACCCCCCGCGGAACCTGCCGTGACACCGACCCAGGTTCCGCCCTCGCTTCTCCGGTCTTTTCCGCTTGTCAGGCCTTTGCAGCTGCGTCCCCCTGGTACAGTTTCCGGTTATAGAAAGGTGCAAAAGCGGCCACAACGGCGCGCTCGAACGACTCCTGCCGTGTGATGTGATTCCGCGTTAGCACTCCCCAGGCACCTTGCGCGTCGCGCACACCCTCAGTGCCTGCAAACTCATCGACCGCGACAGCGAGTTCTTTGCCACCTACCAGCACCGCTTCGGCTAACACGCCCGGCACTTCCACACTTCCCGAGCAGCCAAAGTGTCCGTACCGCCCATCGCTAACGTAGGCCCAGCTTTCCAAAAACACACGCTGACCACCGTTCTCTGGCACGACGTCCAGACCGCCTTCGAGTCCAACGAAGAACTTCGCCTCCTCACGCAAGGAGTAGACCAGTTTGGCCACAGCTTCGGCGCGCTGCCGTGCCCCGCGCATCAGTTCGTGGCGCGAGAACGGAGTGTGGTTGACCCCGCTCTCTACCTCATAGCCGGACGCTGTTAGCGTTATATCCCCGCCAAGCAATGGTCCAAGGGCAAGTATGGCATCGCTCACAGCATTCAATTTTGGTCGCCGCGTGCTGCCGACCGCGATTCGCCAAGTTGTCATCTAGAAATGGAACCTTCTTCGCGGATTCTATCGATATTTTGCGAAAATGTTCAGAGCGTTTTTCGACAGGCTGAGGAAAATGCCGCGAGGAATGATGCCCATGGCAATAAGACACCGGCGGAGAAAAAATTGCTAGTATACTCGGTGCCGGAGAAGGGGCGAGCTTTGAGCCGTCATCGAAAAGCCAAACCGGTTCTGCCGGCGCGACCCGCCACAGAAAGCGCAAAGCGTCGAACAATTCCCGTGGGGCTGGCTGTTTTCGTGTGTGTAATGTTGGTCGGCGCAACGTATCTGGCCTACCGAGCACATTTTTCGCATCAAGGTGGCACTGTGTCGGCCGGACTGCAGCCGAGCGCTCCTATCTTGCCTGGCCCCGGCACCTCCTCTGTTGGATTTCAACGAACGATTGAGAATCGCGATCCGGCTCCGGAAGCTTCTCCGAAAGGAATGGTGTGGATCCCAGGGGGAGAATTCTCCATGGGAGCAAATGACCCGCCCGATATGGACGAGGTGGGGATGAAAGCCACATTCGATGCCCGCCCAATTCACCGTGTTTATGTCGACGGCTTCTACATGGATAAGACGGATGTAACCAACGCGCAGTTCGCTGAGTTTGTCAAGGCTTCTGGCTATGTCACTGTGGCGGAGCGCACTCCGCGGCCGGAGGACTTTCCCGGAGCACCTCCAGAAAACCTGATTGCGGGTGGCGTTGTTTTTTCCCCGCCGAACCATGCGGTGCCACTCAACAATCATTTGCAATGGTGGAGCTACGCGAAGGGCGCCAACTGGCGTCATCCGAACGGCCCGAAAAGCAACATTCAAGGGAAAGAAAATTATCCGGTTGTCCAGATAGCGTACGAGGATGCGACAGCCTACGCAAAATGGGCGGGCGGACGACTACCGACCGAGGCCGAATGGGAGTTCGCGGCACGTGGCGGGCAAGCCGGCAAGCCATTTGTATGGGGTGACGATTTTCGCCCGAAGGGGAAATGGATGGCGAACACGCACCAAGGGCACTTCCCGAACACGGACACGGGCGAGGATGGCTTCGTTGGAACTTCACCCGTCGCGCACTATCCGGCGAATTTCTATGGCTTGTATGACATGGCGGGCAACGTCTGGCAGTGGACCAGCGATTGGTACCGGCCAGACTACTATGCGCACCTGGCGTCCGCGGGAGGCGTGACTCGAAACCCACAGGGACCCGACACACCGCTTGACCCGGCGGAACCAAGCGAACCCAAAAAGGTCCATCGGGGCGGATCGTTTTTGTGCACCGACCAGTACTGCTCACGATACATCGTCGGCACGCGAGGCAAGGGTGAAGTCAGCACGGGAACGAATCATCTGGGCTTCCGGTGCGTCATGACGCGGCAACAATGGGCCGCCAAGCAGTGAGCCCGTGTGCTTGCCTAGTCAGGGCAGCGAAAACCGGTCCTCGCCATGGCTTCATCAACCGCGCGCGCCGAGAATATGCGATGAGAATCGTTCGAATCGCTCTCTCGCTCTTCATACTTATCAGTCTGAACGCCGCGCGGACTGCAACCCAGCCGGCAACCGAGAAGGCTTGGACCGAGTCGGCTGAGCCATTCCACATCGTCGGGCCAATTTATTATGTGGGTACGCGCGGGCTCGGCATTTACCTCATTACTACGCCCGCGGGCCATATCCTCTTAAATGGCGGGATGTCCGGGTCAGCGCCGCTCATCGAAGCTTCGATCCGAAAACTTGGTTACAAGTCCGAGGAAATCAAGATTCTCCTGATTTCTCATGCCCATATGGATCACGTTGGCACGCTGTCAGATATCAAGAAGCTGACCGGGGGCCAAGTGGAAGTGATAAGCGCGGAAGTAGAACTCCTAGAATCGGGCGGAGCGACCGACTATCTGTTTGCAAAAGATCCGAAAATGCATTTCGCTGGCGTGCGTGCCGATCACGTTCTGAAGGATGGCGACACGGTGTCTCTAGGAGGAGTGCAGCTAACGGCTCGGTTGACGCCCGGGCACACGCGTGGCACCACGACCTGGATGACCACTGTAGAGGACGCCGGTCGCTCCTATGTGGTTGTGTTTCCCGATGGCACAACCGTCAATGCTGGCACACACCTCGTGAGGAATCCGTCTTACCCGGGTATCACCGCCGATTATCGTCGTACCCTCGCCTTCCTCGCGACCCTGCATCCTGACATTTACCTCGCTTATCACTCAGAGTTTTTCGATCCGACGGGCAAACGGGAGCGAGCGGCTTCCGAGGGGGTGAAAGCGTGGGTCGATCCGAATGGATACGCTCGTTGGATCGCAGAACAAACAGCCAATTTCGAGAAACTCGTGGCGCAGGAAACGGCTGGCGAATCGCCGCACTCAGCGCCTCAGGCTACAAAACGGTGACACATGACTAAATCCCGATGCGATTGCGGCGATCCGAAACGTCCCTTCCCTGAGATGCCAAGGCGGTCGGAGCCAGAAGATGGCGAAGCCGATTATTTCGTTAAGGCCATGTTCTGGATGCAAGAACATGGCTATCACGATATAACGACGGCCTGCAGAACTTGCTTGCCACGGAATACCAATGAAATTCGCTGACGAAACACTGCGGCAAGCACTGCAAAAGAACAAGATCCCCAACATCTTCCCAGTGCCGCGAAGGATGCGATGAGCCGTTCGAGTCAGTTCTGGATTGGAATTGCGAGCACTCTGGTTTTTGTTGCCCTCCCCTGCACCGCACAAAAGGTGACCACCACGTCGGACAATGGCTTCGACTTCAAAAGCGCCAAACGTTACGCCTGGGGACAAAATCACATCATCACCCGGCAGGGCCGTGCGACCGATGCGCTAATCGACCAGAAGATCGTTCAGGAGGTCAACCGCAATCTGACCGCAAAGGGCTTCACGGAAGACTCCAAGAATCCCGACTTCTACCTCTCGTACGATGCTGGTTCGTCAGATCTTGCCGTGGATATGGAGGGCGCACAAACTGGGCACCCTCCCGTTTCGACTGCTACCGTCGGTCCCGTCTACGGAATACCCCAAAACGTGTGGTACTCGGTAGACGGTCATATTACGTTCCACATTACGGATGCGAAAACGAACAAACCCATATGGACGGCTGCAGCGACGAAAAAAATCCGCGATCCTCATAAAGGCATGAAAGACATGGCCAAGCAAGTTGAACAAATTGTCTCCAAGGCGTTCAAGAAATTTCCTCCCGCCAGTAAGTAAGCGGTCAGCTTCGTGACGAGAATCGACCGGGCGCGAATAACAGGAGTACAATTGCTGCGAGAAACTGGCTTCTTGCGGCGCGAGTACCTATCGTTGTTCACGGCGGTCCTGTGCGCAATAGCGGCTGCATCCGCCGGCGCACAAACAAAAACCGCTGCCACAAACTGGACGCCTCCAAAAACCACATGGGGCGATCCGGATCTTCAGGGGGTTTGGACCAGCGACGACTCCATCGGAGTACCCTTCGAGCGGCCCAAGCGATACGGTAACAGAAAGCTGCTCACTGATGAAGAATACGCGGAGCGCACGCAGGAAAATAACAAGATCTCCACCAGCGTTCAAGCGGGCGTCAACCCCCAGGTCGGCTACTGGGTCCAGCACGAGGGCGTGGACGCCGAACCGTATTCCTCGAACTGGACCGAGTATGCTCGGCGCGCCTCGCGCCAGACGTCTCTGATCATTGACCCTGAAGATGGTCACTTTCCGCCGTTGACGAATGAAGCCATGATGCTTCGGTTGGCCTCGGTTGCCGCTTCCAGAAAAAAACCTCGGCCGGAATCCTGGGAAGACCTTAGCATGAACACCCGCTGCATCACCCGCGGCGTCCTGGGCTCCATGCTCCCAGTGATTTACGGAAACGGGACGGATATCCTCGAGGCGCCTGGGCTGGTCGTGATTCGCAATGAGATGATCCACGAGACTCGCCTTGTTCCGATAGACCCACTCGACAATCCCCAGCCGCACCTACCGGCAAGGATTCGCACGTATATGGGCGACCCGCGCGGGCACTGGGAAGGCAATACGCTTGTGGTCGAGACAACGAATTTCATTGGCGGGAGGGTTGGTATCGGGGACAACGGTGATGGCGTCAAGTACAGCGATGATTTGCGCCTGATCGAACGATTCACGCGTGCCAGTGACAATACTATCCAGTACGAAGTGACGGTGCACGATCCAAAGACCTTTACGGCTTCCTGGACCGTCGCGTTCCCCTTAATCCGGGAGCCTGGTTACCAGATCTTCGAATACGCTTGCCACGAGGGCAACTACGCGATGGCGAATATTCTGAGCGAGGCCCGCGCCGCAGAAAAGGCCAACGCCACACCAAAGTGAGCTCTGTGCGGGACGCAAACGCCGTGCATCATTTCTTTTTGTACTGGCCGTAAATCAGCTCTTCAGCAAATTCCACGCACTTGAATTCCAAGAGCCGTGCGTTGTTTTCAACGCGGCGGTAAAGTGGCATGCTGATCTTCCACGGACGGCTGAAGACCGACGTATCGTCAATGGTGGCCTCGTATTGCAGGTGGTCGCGGTCGACGCGCGTGAAGCGCTCGACAACGTGGAGTTTGTCGCTGGCGAAGTTTCCGGCGCGGTCAAACCACGCCAGACCGTTGAGCCCGGTCACGTCCACCACCAGCGTGTCCCCCTCCCAGTGCCCGTTGTTTGTGCCCATCCAGCTATCGGACACGGCCTCGAACCGCTTACTCATGTTGACGAGGCGATTCGCGCTCGCGAATTCGTAGACAAACAACATGCCTCTCGGCGACTGCACGATCTGAAAAGGGTAGGGCATGTAGTTCGCACGCGGGATGCCGGGCATATAGCATCTGGCTTCCGGATCGTTGGTGCGGCGGTTGGCGAAATTTGCCTTCTTTGTTTGGAGCGCCGCCGGGAGATAAGGAATCGCCCCTCCTTCGACGACCCCCAGGCCGGCTGGTTCGGCCCCGATCGCACCCGTTTCCCACATTGTGCCGGGGCGCGCCGAGTGGTCCTCGAGATCCCAATTGGCCGTGTTCAGGGCCTGCCAGATGCCGCTCAGGTCGGGATGGCTATCGGCGCTGCGCGACGCGCGCCGGACGTCGAGCTCGCTGGCAGAGGACGCAAGGGCGAGCACCGCTCCAACAACCAAGAATAAAGACCCATTTTGCATCGCATACTCTTTCAGCGTCCGGGCAAGGGAACGAGTCCGCCCGGCGCACGGTCAAAATGTGAGTCAGGCCTAACAATCACGAAAACCCGATCCATCTTCCGGCCGCGCCCACAAGGAACCAGAGCAGCAGGGATACCAGACCGACCGCGCGACTCCGCAACAGCGTCACCCGGTCCGGATCCGCCAAGGCAGTCCGGCGCTCTACCGTGGCCGTGAATACGAGCGAGAGGAGCAGCGCACTCATCTTTACCCAAAAGGCCTCATGGTAGTAAAGCTTCACCGCTTCCGATATAAACAGCAGGAAGCCCGAGCCAAGCATCATCGCCAGGCTGCCTAGGAACCAAGGCCAGCAG
>Ga0207862_1000172_pt1 | contig 18457 bp, 12 predicted proteins | sample LuqExpMetageno81_FD_187838 | JGI IMG/M metagenome (GOLD analysis project Ga0207862, IMG submission 187838) | Tropical forest soil microbial communities from Luquillo Experimental Forest, Puerto Rico - Sample 81 (SPAdes) | ecosystem: Environmental > Terrestrial > Soil > Tropical forest ... | reverse complement strand
TCCCGCCTCTTTCCGCGGGGAATCGCGGCTCGTGTTTTGCCCGCGTGGAGGAGTTCTGCATACAGAGCTGCGTGCGGCGCCGCATGCAACCTTGTAAGCAAGACTGCATGACCAGAGGAGGACGGCCGTTGTCGCTCGTTAAACCACCACCAAGGAAACCCAAAAGTGCAAGCTTGCAGGTGCGGATCGATGCGCAGGTCAGGCAGACGCTCGACTTGTACGCTGAATTCATCGAATCCACACCTTCCTACGTCGTGGCCGAAGCGCTGAGACTCCTGTTCAAACGGGATGAACAGTTCAAGCGCTGGTTAGGCCAACACACCTGCTCAAATCCCGCTTCCGAAACGAATCTCGAATCCAAAGGAGAAGAGTCCCTGGTCGACACTTTCAAACTTGCATGACCCCTCGCGATCTCCAATTCGATCTGCGCAAGAACCCAGACTCGCCAAGAGTACATGGCTTGCGCATCGGAGCCAGTTCGCCGTCGAATGCAGAGCAGAAGGAATCTCAGAGCGGAGAGGAAACACCGCCGGGGAATGCAGCTCGAATGCACAAAGCATTCGAGCTGCCACTGAGCGATGCACCTCACGGGACCACAGGCGAGAAGAGACAGGAGTCAGGGCGACTGCTAACCGTCGAGGAAGTAGCAGCGCTGCTACACGTGCCGGTCTCCTGGGTCTATGGCCGCATGCGCAAAAGATCGCCCGAACGATTACCCGCCTACCGACTCGGCAAATACTGGCGCTTCCGCGAGGACGAAATCCACACCTGGGTAAAGCGTCAGTGCGGAGGTGGCCGCAATGCTTGACACATCGGCTACTCAACACTGACACAGAACAAGCCAAGCGGGCCATTCATGGAGGAATCAGGATGGCTCGTAGGCGTTTTCAGTATGGCTCACTCTTCAAGCGAGGAACTCAGCACAAAGTGTGGGTTGCTCGCTGGTGGGAGGAAGTTATCAAACCGGACGGCTCCATCGGACGCAGCAGACGTGCAGAGGTTTTAGGCACTGTTGCCGAACTTGGCTCACGCTCGCGGGCAATGGACGTCTTGTCCAGGCGGCTCAACCCAATCAACAGCGGCTCTCATCGGCCTCAGTCCACGCGGTGCTACGCTGATTACATCGCGCAGGACTGGAAGCCGGTGGTGCTGCCCACTCTGAAGTATGCAACGCAAAAACACTACCGCTACATTCTCGATGTTCACCTAGTACCGGCGTTCGGCAATGCTCGGCTCTGCGACATCAAGCGCGAGTGGATTCAGTCGTTCCTTGCGGCGAAGTTCAGTGCTGGACTCGCGTGGAAGACTGTTAAGCACATTCGCGGCGTTTTGGGGCGAACATTATCAAGTGCCGAGGACTGGGGATACATCACCCACAATCCCGTCCTCAAAACCAAGTTGCCGCGAAGACCGATCAGGCAAACAGCTAAAACGATTCTCACCCCCAGCCAGTTTGGGGAGCTGAGGAACGAACTGCGGGAGCCTGCTCGTTCGATTGCTACGCTGCTCGTTCTCACGGGATTGAGGATCGGAGAGCTCCTAGCCCTGCGATGGAAATGCGTGGACCTAGAGAGGCAAATTTTGCGGGTTGCTGAAACCGTTTACGACGGCCATTTCGACACGCCGAAATCTCAGCGAAGCGCTCGGCTTATTCCGTTGGGCGAGGAAGCGTGCGCCGTGCTTACCGCGCGCCGTCCGGCAGACTGGCAGTCGGACAACCTCGTGTTTCACACGGATGTTGGCACACCACTGTCTAGGCATAACCTGTTGCGCCGGCAACTACGACCTGCGTGCGAGAAGTCGGGATTGTCAGGAATCACCTGGCATTCGCTTCGTCACTCGCATGCAACGTTGCTGGACGCAGCGGGCGCGCCGCTCGGAACGGTCCAGGCTCTCCTTGGCCACTCAACATCAGACATCACTCGCGAAGTTTATCTGCACGCCATACCGGAAGATCAGCGCCGGGCCGTGGCGGGCGTCGGAGCACTGCTATTTGGACTCAATCGGACTCAAGTTGCGGTCGCTTCACAACCTGGTGCGTAGGTAAGTTGTTGATTTCACGGGATTGGATTGGTCGGGGCGAGTGGATTTGAACCACCGACCTCCTGGTCCCGAACCAGGCGCTCTAGCCAGGCTGAGCCACGCCCCGACGCTTTATACGCAAGAAAACGCCTTCTTGCAGAAATTAGAATAGCATAGACCTAAAGACCTCACCAGAGTGCTCCAAGGTCCTAACCCCGGGCCATGCATTGCTCTTCGGCACAAAACAAAACCGCCGGAGAGGTTCCCCTCCCCGGCGGCACGTGTTTAGTCTCCAGGCCTCTAGAATTCGTACCTCAATGCGAACTGCATCACGCGCGGCTGGTTCAGCAAGGAAGTGTAGTTGCCAAAAGTAGGTCCCGAGTACAGGGCGATATTTGCGGTTTGAACGTTAAAAACGGGCGTGTTCGTGACGTTGTAGATTTCCCAGCGGAATTGTAGGCTCTGGCCGTCGGACCAAGGCATTGTCCAGCGCTTAGCTAAGCCGAGGTCGAGGCCCCGGTAGCCCTCGCCTCGGATCTGGTTGCGGGCCCCGGAAAATCCCGGAAATGCGGCTGAGAAACTGCTCAGTGCGTTGTTGCCGTTTGAGAACACACTGATGTTGGGGTTTCCGTTGCCGTCGACGACGGAAAAGTGACCCGTCGAGACGTGCCCTGTCAGGAAGGCATTACCGGTTAGCTCCCAATTGGTGGGGAAACCGAACACGTTGCCGACATTGACGGGGAACCCGCTGGTCCAGCGGTATAATCCGGTCAACTGCCAGCCGCCTATAATCGCGTTCAACGGTTTGCCGACGTCGTGACCGATGGCCTTGCCTCGTCCGAAAGGCATTTCAACGATGAAGTTGGTATTCAATTGATGACGCAGATCGTAATCGGAATCCGCGCGCAACTGATGCGGTTCCCAAGCGTTCGTAATCTGACCACCCAATCCTCCCCCGAACCCATGGATTCTCAATGCGTCAGAAGAAAGGTCGAGTGACTTAGAGTAGGTATAATTAAAGTCAAACTGGAATCCATGAGTCATCGCGTGACGGACCGTGAGCAGGAACGCGTTGAAGCTTGTCGTGCCAACGTTTCGCCAGGCGTAAAGTGAAGAGTACTGTGGGTTGAAAAAGGTAAAGGGTCCTGTTGCGGCGTTATAGAGTTGTCCCGGGATGTTTGCGTCCGGGATCCCCAACGATCCCGACTGACCATCCAAAATAGAAAGTGCCGTCGTCTCATTGGTGGAGTTGCAGCTAAACAGGTCATACGCCGCTTGCAGGGGACTCTGGGTGCTACCGCCCGAGCAAATAAGCGAATACGCACCTCCCGCTTTCAGCGGTGCGACGATATCTTGCCAATAAGCGGCCGTCGGCCCCACCGTTGCTGGTGTGATCTGTGACGTCGGAACATTCTGCCGGTAGAGCTTGGCGAGGGCTCCAACTGCAGCGTAGTAATCGATTCCCGACTTCTTGTCGATGAAATCATAGGGTTGGGCGACATCTTCCTGCGCCAACAAACGATGGCCAAGCCGCCCAACATACGCTCCTTCCACGGAGAAGCCGCTCTTCAGTTCACGGGACCAAGACAAGTCCAGGGTGTAGGCGTAGGGTGTCTTGATGGTGTTGTCCAATCCCCAGGTAATGGCAAAGCCACCCGTAGAAAGTGTATCCGGGAACTGTTGCGGGAAAGTGCCGGGAGGCGCCGGCACCAGGAGTGGATTGCCGGCCAAGTCTAACGTAGGAATTGTGTGCATGTCGGTAAGCCGCGGGGCAGTGAGGACACTTTGGCTTCCGGCTGGGTTGCTAAGTGCCGAACTCAGGCCGAAGGCGCCGTTCGCATCGAAATAGTTGACCAAGCTCTCGCCCACGTTGTCGTAAACCATGCTGAATCCGCCACGAATGGAGGTTCGACCTGCGTCACCAAAAACAGCGCCAAGAAGTCCGGATTTGCTGGGGGCCCATGCGAAAGCAAAACGCGGGGCCAAATCCTTGTAGTCCCACTTGTAGTAACCTGGCTTGCCCCCGTTTGCAGGCCCAGCAAGGTCAAAAGAGATGGGAGCGTCAGTACTCGAGGGAATTCCGCTTAGCATGTTTGATGCGCGTTGGTTAAACCAACTCCCCAGATTGGGCGACGGGGCGACTTGCAAGCCATTTGTCTCCCACGGAGGAGAAAAGAGGGCGTAGCGAAGGCCCAAGGTCAATGTAAGTGTCGGAGTTGCTTTCCAAGCGTCCTGGGCATACATCTCAAATCGATTTTGCGCATAATGCCTTGCCACTGGCGCCCCTTGTGGCTGAACGCTTCCGTTCTTCTGGTAATTGTAGGAGGCGTCCGCTTCCGAAATGAAACCGAGAGCGTTGGCAATCGCAAAATCATAATTGAGGCCAAATGTAGCGCCGTTTACTGCCGGCAGGCCGGAAAAGACGGGGTTCAAGGGCGAATTGGGGGTGGTTGTGATTCCGCCGGTATCCAGCCACGCAGAATTCACAACACCATCGCTAAAGGAACTGGTAAAGTTTGCTGTCGCGTCCCGAATCAGTCCCACGACTCCGCCAAATTGAAAGGTATGCTTGCCATGGTTCCAGCTAACGTCATCGGAAAACGTATTAATGGGACGCTGGAACTTGTTGCTGCGGGTGATTGCTCCATTCTGATCATTTAAACCCCGCAGCAAAATCCATTGTTGGTTCGAATTGCCGATGTTGCCAACGCTTTCGCGGATATAGCCATACCGAAAACTGTTCACGATTGTATTCGTAATGACGCCGGTATAGCCAACAATGATTCCCTTGTTGTAATTCACCTGAGTGAATTCGGGCGGCTGCCCCGGCAAAAACTGATTCTGTGGATTGCTTACGTTTGCCAGCGCGCCAGAAACGTAAAGGCGGTGTTTCCCGTCTTGCGTGATGTTGTAATCGATCTTCGCAATGTACCAGTCCTGAACCAAGCTGATCGGCGAACTGAATACGTAGCCTATTGTGTTCAGGCCGTCACCGCTGGTGGCACTGTTTCCGTGCGGCCAGTAACCGCTATTCAGAAAACTCATCACATTTGGACTCACGCCGATATGCAGCGGATCGATCGCCAGTATCCCCTGCGGGCTCAAAGCATAATTCCCCGCGGCAACAGTATACGATTTGCCACTGAGGCCGACGACGGTTCCGCCTGGGCACTGAGACGCAGTGACGCAAGGATATTCGACGATCCCATCCCGCAGCGTATCGGACGGCACGACAGAGTTAACCACTTCGCCTTCCGCGCGGCGTGTGCCTTCATAATTTGCGAAAAAGAAAAGGCGATCCTTCTTGATCGGCCCGCCGACAGACCCGCCAAAAATGTTCCGAATCAGTTTTGGCGCCTGGTTGCATTGGAGCTGGTTCAGGGGGGTCCCGTTGCTCAAGCAAGTGCTGATTTGCGCCTGTTTATTAAAATAATCGTTGGCGCTGGTTACCGTATTGCGGTGGTATTCATACGCCGAGCCGTGAAAATTATTGGTTCCGCTCTTTGTCACAAGCGAAACCTGGGCGCCGCCCGCGCCTCCCTGATCTGCGTTGTAGTTTGTCGTGGTTACACGGAATTCTTCGACTGAATCCAAGGTCACGGGGAGAACGGAAGTGAACGCATTGCCGGCTCGATTGTTCACCGCGATACCGTCCAGTGTGACGTTACTCTGGTCGCTCCGAGCGCCGTTTACCGCGCCGCTGCGCGTGTCGACGTTCGTGTCAATATTCGGATTGTTCCCGATATAGACGACGCCGGCCTGCAGGGTAAGCAAATCCGGCACGTTCCGACTTTCCATCGGCAGCTCTTTCACCTGTTGGTTATTGAACGCCACTCCTAAAGAGGCATCGGTGGTATTTATTGCTGCGGCCTGCGCTGAAACCTCGACGGTTTGCGTTGTCGAGCCAACCTCGAGCGTAACATTTACCGTTGCCGGGTTGTTCACGAGTAGCTCGATATCCCGCTGCTCGAACTTCCGGAATCCGACCGCTTCCACAGACAGTGAGTATGAGCCAGGCACCAAGGAAAGGAACTGGTATTCGCCACGCTCGCCGGAGGTCGATTCGTACGCTATTCCTTGATCCGTTTTTACGATTTTTATCTTTGCGCTCCCAACAACCGCGCCGGATTTGTCGAGAACCGTGCCGTGCAAAGAAGTCGTGCCTACCTGCGCAAACAGCGAGCAGGACACTAGCAACACCAGCAATAGCGACGTGCACAAAATGAAACCATTCGTAGGCTTTTTCATGAATCAGTCCTCTCTCGCACCGGAACGAAATACGGACCACCACAGCGCAGAGGCGCATGCCGGGCGCGGACTCTCCAGCCTGCAATCGGGACAGTAGTCCCCAATCGTCTACTAGCGGGTTTGGGCAACCCTTCCCCACCGCTCTGCTGTCGGAATTGAAATATCTTTTAGGACTTTTTGCTCGTGGTGTCAAGCGAACTTCTTTTGATAGCTCGCATCGGGAAAACCAATAACCGGTGTCGCAGAGTCGCCCGCGCCTGCCAGCCGATAAACGGACAAAGCCTTTGTCGGGAGATCTAGGAGGTTCTATTACCCACTCCAGAGCGCTGTTCCGGCCGTGCGCACGCCGAAGCCGATGTCTGGCGATGCGATGCAGAGGTTAGAACGAGCCGTCGCCGTCTTTGCGGGCCTGAGTCGGCGCCTTGCAAGAAGTTGCGTAACGGGTTTTGGGCAGGTTTCGGCTTATAGATGAATGAGCTTTGCTTGCGTAATTGCCGCGTGCTGGCGCACCGGCTCTAGAATCGATTCTGCGACTTCCCCGTCCAGCCGGATCAGCGACACCGCTTCCGCCCCGCTCTTCGCCTCGCGTCTCCCGAGAGCGAAAGTTGCAATGTTTACCCCGTGTTTTCCGAGGGTCGTTCCGACATGCCCGATCACGCCGGGCTGGTCATTATTCCGCAAGTAAAGCACCGTGCCATCGAGTTGCGTTTCGAGCGCGATGCCGTCGATGCTTACGACGCGAGGAGAGCCATCATGCAGCACCGTTCCTTCCGCGGAAAACCCCGGGCTCCCCGCCACGTCCGGCAGCGCAGAAACCTCGAGGGTGTGGGGAAAACCGTGTTCGCGCCGGCGCGTTTCTTCTTCCACGGTCAGTCCGCGCGCAGCCGCAACCGCCGCGGCATTCACAACGTTTACCTTTTCATCCAAGACCGCGTTCAGCAGCCCAGTAAGCACCGTATTGCGCAACAGGTGCGTGCCTACTTCCGCCAGTTCCCCCGCGTAGCGGATTCGAATCCGCCCGGGACGCGTTGCCGCCGCCTGCGATACGAGCGAGCCGAGCCGCTCCGCCAGGGCCAGGTACGGCCGCACGCGCCGGTATTGTTCCGGCGAAAGCGCGGGCAAGTTCACGGCGTTGCGAATCACTCCCTCGACCAGATAGTCTCGCACCTGGATCGCCACCTGGGTGCCCAGCTCTTCTTGCGCTTCGGCCGTTGATCCCGCGATATGTGGTGTCGTGATCACGTTCGGCAATCCGACGAGCGGGCAGTTCTTCGGCGGTTCTTCGGCGAAAACATCCAGCGCGGCTCCCGCAACGTGGCCGTTCTTGAGCGCCGCGGCAAGGTCCGCCTCATTGATCAGCTCGCCACGCGCCGCGTTCACAATGCGCACGCCTTTCTTCATCATGGCGATCGCCTGCGCATTGATCATGTTTTGCGTGAGCGGACTTACCGCCATGTGCAGCGAGATGAAATCGCTTTCCTCCAGCAATTGCTCCATCGGCACCAGCGTAACCGACAGCTCCTTTGCCGCAGATTCACTGATATAGGGGTCAAACGCCAGCACGCGCATGTCAAAGGCGACAGCACGTCGCGCGACTTCGCTTCCGATTCGGCCAAGGCCGAATAAGCCCAGGGTTTTCCCGCGCACCTCCGCGCCCGATGACGATTTTTCCCAGCGTCCTTCGCGCATTGCCGCATCAAACTTTGGAACCTGGCGTACAAGAGCTAATAGCAAGGCGAAGGTGTGCTCCGCGACACTGACCGAACTTCCTCCGGGCGTGCTCATTACCAGCACTCCGCGCTTGGTCGCTTCATCGAGGTCGATGTTGTCCACTCCCACGCCCGCCCGGCCCACGACACGAAGCCTTGGCGCTTTGTCCAGCAGATCCGCGGTCACTTTTGTAGCGCTGCGTACGATGAGCGCGTCCGTGTCGGCCAATTCGCCAGCCAACGTCTCGTTCGTCGTGGCCACGATCTTCCATCCCGTTTGCTTCAGCAATTCCACGCCGCGGTCGCTGATCTTGTCGGCTACAATCACTTTCATGCTTCCTCTTTTCCGGGTAAAAGCCGATCAATTGCTCCTGGCGGTCTCTTCCCAGCAGATCAAACATTCCAAGCTACTGTGCTGCTCTCACCCTGTCAAACCGCGGGTCGCCGCGACAATTCTCGAAGACAGTTGCGTGCCTCTGCTATAGTTCAGAAAAGGGAGCGAACGATGACTCTTTCCGAGCAGATTCAGAAAGATATTGTAACCGCCATGAAGGCTAAAGATGAATTGCGCCTTAGCGTCCTACGCATGGTCAAGTCAGCATTCCAACTCAAAGAGGTTGAAAAAATCCGCCCGCTCGACAACACCGAGTCCATTCAACTGCTGCAGACCCTTGTGAAGCAACGTAAAGAGTCCATCGAGCAGTTTTTCAAAGGCGGCCGTCAAGACCTGGTCGAAAAAGAGACACGGGAACTCGCCGTGCTGGAGTCCTACCTTCCCGCGGGGGCTTCCGATGCGGAGATGGACGCTGCAATCTCAAAAGCGATCGCCGATACCGGGGCCATTTCTATGAAACAAATGGGTGCCGTCGTGAAAGCCGCCAAAGAAACCCTGAGCGGCAAGACCGTAGACGGCAAGGCCCTGAGCGAGCGCGTGCGTGATCGTCTGTCCAAGCTTGCCTGACCGGTTTTTTGCCTGGCTCGTCTAGGGGCGGCATTCGGTGAAGTGGCCGCGATAATGCCCGCCCCTCCTTAAGGCTCTATTTCATGCCGCTTCCTCAACAAATTCCCGTTCGCTATTCCGAAGAAGAGGCCGGCTACGTTAGCATGCGCCCGGTGGTGAAGCAGATTTTCCGCCTGCACGAGCTCACCGACATGGTCGTCAGCGTCGCCGGAAAAGATGCCGAGCGCGTCCGGCAGATCTTTCGCGCTGGAACCGTTGTGTACAACGGCTATCGTTATTGGTGGGAGTCCCTAGGCGCCGAGCTACCCGAAATTGAGCTTTTGCTCGCGCCCTTCCCGGATGATGAGCCTTCGCGCCCATTCGACCTAACCAAGGCTACAGCGGTCTTACTCGAGAGCGGCGGGGGGACACAACACAGGGTCGTGGAAATCTCACGCCAGGAAGCTTCCGCCAAAAAGCTCTTGGGCAAATCATCTCCGTGGGGCATCCTGTTTCAATTCGCAGCCAGCTCCACGCCCCGCTATGAAATATACTCGCACCTCCGCCGTGCTGATTTGTTCCGCGTTACGCTCCCGTACGATCGCGCCGAGCAACTTCTCGCCGCCATGCTCGAAGCGGCCCCGCGCGCGCTCCGTCACCGCTGGCTCGCCCTGCGTCCTCCTGCCGCCATCACCTTCGTTTGTCCTCGTTAAACACCCCGGCGTCTTGCCATGCCTGGCGTGACGGAAGCTCGGCCGGCCAGCAAACAGAGGTGGCCCTCGCCGACCAAAAACGAGGGCCACGTTACGTCGCGCGGGGAGCAAATTCGCTACGGTTTGTAGAGTTCCGCGGTTGCTGTATTTCCCCCGGTGAGAATGGCGCCGCCCGCCTCCAGAACTTCCCCATTCGGAAGCAGGGTTGCGAATTGATGTTCGCGCACTGAGGTCATTTCGCCCGCTGGAATCCACCTGCCGGATCCCGAATCGTAGAGTTCCGCAGTGCTTTGGATGTTCCCGCAAGGCGGACAGCCGAGATTTTGCGTACTCTGCTCACCGGCCACTAAGACCTGATGATCGGGCAGTTGCGTCCCGCTGTGGCCAAAGCGGGCCACGCTCATGCTTCCGGTCAAGGCCCAAGTGCCGGTCGCCGGGTTATACAGTTCGGCTGTATTCGTGTAAAACTGGTAGCCGTCTCCGCCACCTGCCACCAGCACGAGGCCGTTCGCCGCCAGCAACGTAGCAATGTGCTGGGAGCGGGCAACGTTCATTGTCCCCGTCAGCGTCCACGCTCCCGTGCTCGGGTCAAACAGTTCCGCGCTGGCGATTGCGTCTCCGTTGATGAATTTGCTCCCGCCTGCCACTAGAACCTTTCCGTTGGAGAGCAGCGTCGCGGTCGCTCCTTGACGCGCCACATTCATCGGGCCGGTACGCGTGAAGGAGCCCGTGGCCGGATTGTAGATTTCTGCCGTGTTGGTGACACCAAGAAACCGCTCCGCCGTAGCTCCTCCCGCGATGAGGACCTCTCCATTGGTCAGGACCGCCAGGGCATAATTTTCCCGCTTCGTGTTCATGCTTCCTGTGCCCGACCAGGTTCCGGTGCTCGGGTTATAGAGTTCGGCCTCCGCGGTCGGAAACTCACCGTAGTATCCGCCGGCAACGAGTACGTGACCGTTTGCCATGAGAGCCGCCTGAAATTCGCTGCGCCCCAAGAGCAGGCTGCCTGTCTTGGTCCACGTGCCGCTCGATGGATCGTAAAGCTCGGCGCTATTCGAAGCGGCCCAGCTTCCCGCGACCAGCACCTTGCCGCTGGGCAACAGGACACCACTGAACCGATCACGCGGTTGGTTCATGCTGCCCGTGGCCGTCCACGTGCCCGGCGGGCTCGCGTGCACCGCCGAAATTCGCCAGCAGCCTAACCCAAGCAGAAAAGCCAAAGTAACCGGCGCGGCGAGCGAGATGTTACGGACCCCTCGACTGAATGTTGCTTTCATTTCTGTTCTCCTTGCTTTCAAGCAGATGTGACACCGCAGGAAGCTGCAGATTGAGGGTCGCGGCTCGTTTGCAGCTTGAAGTGGAGCTGCCCAGCTGGGCAAAAAGGCAACCCGCCTGGCGCGAACTTATAGCTGGGTCAACCTGCCGGCAAATTTGAGCGCCATCAAATACCCCGTAAAGACCCTGTAAAATCTTTGGCTATATTGGCTGCAGGTATCCGCATTATTACTAGTGCGTTACTGAAAACCGCCGGGGCAGCTTGGTTCTCGTTGCGAGCAACTGTTCCTCGCCCACGCGACGCAAATCTCTTTTCGACCAGAGCATGCGTTCCTGTTCCTGTCTGTGCATCGGCCTTTTCACACGATTCCCTTTCCCATGCGCCACTTGCTGGGTCATAATCCACCCACACGCGCTTCAACTGAATTTTGCTGTCACGCTTTCGGGAGGGAACGGTGAGCGACCGTCCATGGAGTTCTACGGCACCTGCAGGCGAATTTCATCCCTACGTGCCGGCATCCGGGAGCATCACGGAATTCTCGTTGCGCGCCGTCCTGCTGGGCGGAATCTTTGGTCTTTTATTCGGCGCTGTCACGGTATACGTCGGCCTTCGAGCCGGTCTCACGGTTTCCGCTTCGATCCCGATTTCCGTATTGTCCATCAGCATCCTGCGCGCTTTCGGCCGCTCCACCATTCTTGAAAACAACATCGTCCAGACCACCGGATCCGCCGGAGAATCACTTGCCGCCGGCGTGATGTTCACTCTGCCGGCGCTGATCTTTCTCGGTTTTGGCTCCGAGTTCACCTTCTGGCGCATTTTTCCGATGGCTCTCCTCGGCGGATGGCTCGGCGTTCTCTTCATGATTCCGCTGCGCCGGCAGCTGATCGTCAAGGAGCATGGCAATCTTACTTTTCCCGAAGGCACAGCCTGCGCCGACGTTCTGGTCGCGGGCGAACGCGGCGGTTCCTTTGCCGGACGCGTCTTTTGGGGACTCGGCCTCGGTGGCCTCTACACCTTCCTGATGAACACGGTGCAGGCCTGGACGGCGCAGCCTGAGAACCGCCCAACGTGGTATCCGGGCGCATCCTTCCGTGCCGCCATCACCTCCGAATATCTGGGCGTTGGTTACATCATCGGGCCGCGCGTCGCTGGGATTTTGTTTGCCGGTGGAATTGTTTCGTGGCTCGTGATCATGCCTGCCATTAAGTTTTACGGACAGCTCTCCGGCGACACGCCACTCTACCCTTCCACCATCCCGATCTCGCAAATGACGCCCGACGATATGTGGCGCAGCTACATCCGCCCGATGGGCGCGGGCGCAGTTGCGGCCGCCGGACTGATCACGCTCCTACGCACGCTGCCTACAATCATCGCGGCGCTTACGGCCGGTCTCAAAGATGTTCGCGCGGAAAACAGCGGGGCAGGCTCCGCGCTACGCACCGAACGAGACACTCCCATGCGCTGGGTGATTCTCGGCTCGTTCCTGATTGTCGCCATGATGTGGGTCCTCCTTACCTTTCATCCGATGAAAGGCGCTTCAACGCTGTGGTATCAGAATCTTTTCGCCGCCGTCTTTGTCGTCATCTTTGGATTCCTGTTTGTCACCGTCGCCAGCCGCATCAGCGGGCTCCTCGGCAACTCCTCCAATCCCATCAGCGGCATGAGCATCGCCACTCTTATGGCCACCTGCGCGATCTTTTTCGTCGCCGGTTGGACCGCGCCCAACTACGCGGTTCTCGCACTGATGATCGGCGGCGTTACTTGCATTGCCGCGGCGATTGCCGGCGCAACTTCGCAGGACCTGAAAACTGGTTTCCTTGTCGGCGCTACTCCTTTTTGGCAGCAGATGGGCCTTTTGATCGGCGTCACGATCTCAACCATCGCCATCGGCGCCACTCTCAACCTGATGAACAAGGGGCTCGAGAAATATCTCCCCACCGAGATTCCCGTGAACCTCGAATCCTTGCCCCCCGGTGTGAAGATTGAACGCGACACTTTCGCCTTCAAAGAAAAGAGCTACGTCCTGATTAACTCCCTCGGCTCGCACGAAATCCCCGATGGCGAATATCTCTACGACCGCGCGACGAATCAGATTGAATTTCAGTGGGCTCAGGGCATCGGCAGTGACAAAGCGCCCGCTCCGCAGGCCCGCCTCATGGCCACAGTGATCAGCGGCATCCTGAACCAGCGCCTGCCCTGGCGGCTCGTGCTCATGGGCGTTGCCATGGTCATTGCTGTCGAAATTCTTGGCGTGCGTTCGCTGGCCTTCGCCACTGGCCTCTATATTTCCGTCGCCACCACGGCCGCCATGTTTGCCGGCGGCCTGGTGCGCTGGGCGGTCGAAGCGACTACCAAGGAAAAGCACGAAGGCGACAGCGAGGCGAGCCCCGGCGCCCTTTATTCGAGCGGATTAATCGCCGCTGGAGGCATCTTCGGCTTGCTTGGAATCATCATCAATCTTTTGCAGGATCCTGAAATCGCCAATCATGTGCCGCACTGGCTTTCCGCCGTTCTGCGTTTGCCTTGGCGTCCCGATCTTTTTTCTTTTGGACCCAAATTGATGGGGCCGCTCGCAGCCAGCAACCTCTTCGGCGCTCTCATGTTTGTGCTGCTTGCAGGCTCCCTCTTTTTCTTCGCTCGCAAGAAACTTGATTAGCCGCTTCTCCCGCTCTTCCCCGATGCGTGCCCGACGAGGGCGCGGCTCTCTCGCCGCCAGCTCTTCTGACTGCGCGATTGTGCCCACTTCGGCCAGTGTCCCAAGCAAAGCGGGGACTCATTGGTCTTTGACTGGACGGCTCGCCTCACCGTAAACTGCTAACATGGGTACCCGGTTCGGCGCGCCGCGGGTTCGATTTGACTGGCGTGGTTTCATCACTCCGGGCGTCAAGCTGCTTGTCTTCGCCTGCACTGGCGTATTTCTTGTCCAGACCCTAATCGCTCTTCTCGCTCCAAGCTTCACGGCCAGGATCAATTACATGTTCGGGCTGGTGCCACTAGGCGTGATTCCCGGCCTGCGCATCTGGCAGCCCTTCACTTACATATTTCTGCATGGCGGGCTGTTTCACCTGCTCATCAACATGTTGATGCTGTGGATGTTTGGACGCGAACTCGAGATGGTATGGGGCAAGAGACGCTTCCTCAACTACTTCCTTCTGTGCGGCGTGGGGGCCGGGGTCCTCACAATCCTGGTGAAGTTTGTTCCGCTAGCCTGGGGACAGCGTCCTTCCGACATACCCACGATTGGGGCCTCGGGAGCGATTTTCGGAATCCTGATCGCCAACGCGATTTTATTTCCCGATCGTCAGATCTGGCTATTTCCGCTGCCACTCATGATTCCGATGCGGCCGTTCGTAGCCGTGATGGGGGCAATCGAGTTTTTCAGCACTCTCGGAAGCAGCGGCGATGGCGTGGCACACATATGCCACATGAGCGGGATGCTGATCGGATGGTTATACCTACGACGGGGCTCATTTCTTTTCCGCGTACGAAACGAAATCGCCGATTGGAAATACCAGCGCAACCGCAAGAAGTTCGAAGTGTACATGCGCAAAGGCAAGAATGAGCCACCTTCTCGCCACGACAACTGGGTGAACTGAGCTGTTGCATGATGACTCGTAACCGTTCATCACGGTTCTGCTAGCAAACACGCATTCTCGACAAAGCACGGATCCGGGAAAGGTGGCGCGCGTCCAAAAGGGAAATGCCGGCGACGGTCGGCGCGCCGATAGCCTTAGTCAAATAAATAACTAACGAATACTCGAATAAAAGCCCTTTGGTCTCAAAACGAAGACCGCAGCACTTACCGGCGAGAAAAGCTGATTCGAACACCACGATTTGCGGCAGCGATTTGAAGGACAATCAACCAGCGCCAAGAGTGTAAAAGGCGTAGGCTGGCGCGACTTCTCGCGGCGCGCCGCAGGCACCGTTTTCGAGCCACTCGATGCCCGAATCGGTGAGCACCGCAATCGAAAAGGGCGGCCCGACGTCATGAGGGGTAAATTCACTCTGCAGCTTGAGTACCCTTTCTATGAACGGCGCAGGAGCTCTTTGAAATTGGCCGTGAAGGTCCGAGACAGGGCTCGCATTCTTGAAAATTTCTTCCAAGGCTTGAACATTGCCGAATGCATGCGGCTTTTGCCAGTCCCAAGCGAGGGCCCCTGGGTAATCGACCTTTTCGAGCTGACGTTTCTTCCAATTCTTGATGCGCAATTCGAATGCGCCGATTTGAGGGATACCGTCTTTCACAGAAATGAAAGCAGCTCCAACGAGAAAAGGGGCCATTCCTTTGCTGCCGACCGGCTTTTGGCCGGTGTGATCCGCGAATTCGATCTGTTGTTTGAGCAGGCGTTTTGCTTGAAGGAAAAGCCGGTCGCGTTTTTGAAAAATCGTCTCGTCTCGTCCGGCAGCGATGGGAAGCCAGTAATCCGAAAAAGCGTGAGACTCGATGCGCCCGTCAGGGAGAACGCTTCCAAACTGAACCAGCCCCCAAGTGAGTACAACAATGTCGCCGATATAGGTGATCTTGCAATGAGGACTAACCTTACCTGTGCCAAAATTTACGCGGAATCCGTCGCTCCCGATGAAGAGTCTGTTACCCACTCGAACGAGGACAAAAGAGGTCGCCGCCAAATCCTGCTGAAGAGCGGCAAGCGCTAACAGGCAAAGAAAGACGGCTTTCGTCGCGCCCGGCCGAAACGAGTTCTTGAAAGCCTGCGCTGATTTTCGGACTGTCGAGCAGAAAACTACGGCCGAGACCTGATGGGCGGACCTGGCAGACACGCGAGACATGGAAACCGCCTCGGGGAGCGAATTTACACCTTTATCGGAAATTCCGCCAGGGTGCAGTTAGCTGGGGCCGCCGATCACGTGGAACTTCATAATGTTGGTCGTGCCGCGAACGCCCATGGGCGTTCCGGCGACGATGCCGATGACATCACCCTTACGGACCAGCCGCTCTTCCAACAAACGTTTTTCTGCGAGGCCGGGCAGCGCGTCGATTTTCTTGATGTCCACGATGCTGCGCGGCGTGACGCCCCAGAGGAGCGCCATGCGCCTGCGAGTTTCCACTTCGGGTGAAAACGCGACGATCGGGACAAGCGGCCGGTAGCGAGATATCAGGCGAGCGGTGAACCCGCTGTGGGTGAATACGGCGATGAGTTTCATATGCAATTCGCGAGACGCGTGACACACCAGTTCCGCCACCGTTTCGGCCACCTTTAAGCGCTCTTGGCCGGCCGGCCGCGGGAATTCGTGGATGCTCGATTCGGCAGCTGCAATGATACGCGCCATCATGCCGACCGCTTCGACGGGATACTTCCCGGTGGCTGTTTCCGCGGAGAGCATCACCGCGTCCGTGCCATCAAAAATCGCGTTGGCTACATCGGAAGCCTCCGCTCGCGTCGGCCGCGGGTTTTCGGTCATCGATTCGAGCATCTGCGTAGCGGTGATTACGGGGCGACGGAATTCGCGGGCTCGCGCGATGATGTTCTTTTGCACCACGGGCACCTGCTCCGGATTCATTTCGACGCCAAGATCCCCGCGGGCCACCATCACGCCGTCAGAAACGGGCAGGATTTGCTCGAGGTTGTCGATCGCTTCCGGCTTTTCGAGCTTCACGATCACAGGCGTGTCTTTCTTAACGCGGCGCACAAGTTCTTTAGCGAGGTGCACGTCTTCCGCCCGCCGTACGAAGCTGGCAGCGATGTAATCTGCTCCATGCGCAAGAGCAAAACGCAAGTCCACGCGGTCTTTCTCGGTAATTGCAGGAACGTGCAGCTTCACTCCGGGCAAGTTAATTCCCTTGTGTTCGCCGAGGACGCCGCCGTTTACGACCTGGCATATCACTTCGGAGCGTGTCGTCCTTTCGACGCGCAATTCGATGAGACCATCGGAAAGGAGAATGCGGTCGCCGGATTTCACTTCGCGCGGCAGAGGCTGAAACGTGGTATTCACGCGCGTGGAATCGCCGAGGACTTTTGCAATGGTGATGATGAATTTCTGACCGGCGCGCAGCAGCACGGTTCCCCCGCCGGCGAGTGCGCCGGTGCGTATTTTGGGCCCTTGCAGGTCGGCCAGGATCGCGAGAGGCTTTTTGTACTCGGCGGCGGCATCGCGCAGCATGACGATACTCTGCGCATGTTCCTGATGGGTGCCGTGGGAAAAGTTCAGGCGTGCCACATCCATTCCTGCGGCGATGAGCTTGCGAATCATGCGCGGCGAACGGGTGGCGGGACCGATGGTGCAGACAATTTTGGAATGTCGGGGATTCATCCGTCCGCCTATTGTAAGGGATGTCGCTCTTATCGGGTGACGGAAAACTCGGCAACGATGCGGGTCATTAGGTCCACACCTTTGGCGAAGGAGGCCAGAGGTAAGCGCTCGTCGTCGCCGTGAACCCGTTGCTCATCCCCGTCGGTGAGCGGGAAAGGTCTGAGCCCGTAGGCTTGCACATTGTGCAGCCGCAGTTGCGCCGAGTCGGTCGCTCCCGTGGACATGTAGGGCAACACGGGTGCCCCAGCAAATTCCTTGGCGCAGACCCGGGTGATCTCCGCATAGAATTCGGTTTCAATCGAGGAATTAGGGGCCGCAAGGCCGGCGTCCTGCATCACATCAAGCTTGACCGACGGATCGTTGACAAGTTTCCTGAGCTCGTTCAGAAGGACGTCAATGGTGTCGCCGGGTAGCAAGCGGATGTTCAGGACGGCGTGTGCCTCGGAGGGAATCACGTTGGCGCGTATGCCCGCTTCGAGCATGGTCGGCGCAATCGTGTCGCGCATCATGGAATTCCACTCCGGATTCGCGTCAGCCAGCACGCGTTGTGCGTGGTCGGCGCGATCCGCCTCGTCAATCACGCGCATCCACTTTGCGGTTTCGGGGTCCTCAAGGGAGGAAAGCCCTTCGAAATAGCGACGCACAATCGATGTCAAGCGCACCGGAGCGCTATAGTTGCCGATTTTTTCGACCGCCGCCGCTAGATGTACGACGGGATTTTCTTTGGAAGGTCGCGACGCGTGCCCGCCTTTACCGGTCGCGGTCACCGAAACGTTGACGGCGACCTTTTCGCTGGCTTGGATGGCGATATAGAGTACCTTGCCGTCTTTCAGCACCACACGCCCACCCTCGTTGATGGCAAAGCCCGCGGCAATCTTGTCCCAATTCTTGGCAATCAGCATCTTGAGGCTGGCTTCGCCGAACTGCTCTTCATCGGCCGTTGCGAGGAATATCACGTCCCGGTTGATGTGAACATTGCCGCGCTTGAGCGCGACGAACGCCGCGAGATTTCCAGCCACCATGCTTTTGTCGTCAATCGATCCGCGGCCCCACAAGTAGCCGTCCTTGATAACGCCGCCGAAAGGGTCGGCGGTCCACTTGCTCTTGTCCACACCGACCACGTCCATGTGGGCCACGAGCAGGAGCGCTTTCGACGGGTCCGGCACAGCGCTGCTTCGGAGGCGCGCCACGATTGCGCTCCGCCCTGGCGCGATGTCCAGAATTTCGAAGGGGATCCCTTCCTTGGTCAGGACTCCGCCGATGTATTTGGCAGCGGCTT
>Ga0207862_1000170_pt1 | contig 18485 bp, 12 predicted proteins | sample LuqExpMetageno81_FD_187838 | JGI IMG/M metagenome (GOLD analysis project Ga0207862, IMG submission 187838) | Tropical forest soil microbial communities from Luquillo Experimental Forest, Puerto Rico - Sample 81 (SPAdes) | ecosystem: Environmental > Terrestrial > Soil > Tropical forest ... | reverse complement strand
GAGGTCGCCGCCGGTTGCGGGCTTGCCCGACATGACGCGGAAGGGCTGCATGAGCGCGTCTTCATCGAGCGACATCAGAACGGAGTGCGTGTAGTCAAGCTGGCGCGTGAAGAGGTCGCCGTCGAGCGTGACGTCGGAATAGGCAAAGGTTTCGAGGGGCGCAGGCTGGGCGGGTACGGCGAAGAGATTTTCGCGATCAATCGCAAGGGTGGCGGCAAGGACAGCCGAGCGCTGCAGAAAGTCACGGCGATGCATGGCGGCATCATTATAGATTCAAGGGCGAGCGGCGCTGTTCACAACGCCACCAAGGGCCTTGGTTTAAGGCAAGACGCGCTCAGGGCCGCTCCGCGTCCTTGAATAGGGCACCCGTATATTATTCCGGGCTAGAAGGTGACGCGGACGCCGATCTGGGCCGCGAAGGGAATGCCGACGGTGGTGCCTGGGCCGAAGAAATCGCCCAAGGCTCCGGCGGGATAGAGGTACTGCTTTTGGCTGACGATGGGGACACAGCCATTGGGGCCGCAAACCTGGGTGGCGTTGGAGAGATCGTTGACAGGATTGGGCAGGGCGGAGATGTCGGTGATGTAGTTGTTGCCCGGATTCGTGCGGTTGAAGAGGTTGAAGAACTCGATGAAGGGAAGGATGGTCCAGCGCTCGCTGACCTGGAAGGGCCGCGCGACCTTGAGGTCCACCTGCATGTAAGGCGTGCCGCGGAATTGATCGAGCGAGGTCATGACGCCATTGATGACCGCGCGATTCTGGCTGGTGTCGCCGGTACCGTTGACATCGACGGGAGTGGTGAGCGTAACTGGGCGGGCGCTTTCAAACTGCATCAGGGTGGAGAGTTGAAACTTCGCGGGCAGGTTGAAGACTCCTACTAAAACGAAGCGACTGCGTACGTCTTCGCCGGACGGGCCGTAATCACCGGGGCCGAATGGGTTGAGCGCGTTGCAGACGCCGTTGACGTAGTCGAAGAGCTCTCCGACGGTGCAGCCCCAGGTCTTGGCACTGGCGAGCGTGTAATTGGCCGTCAGATTGAACCAGCGCGCCATATTGCCTTGCAGGTGAATCGCCAGCGCGTTGTAGCTGGAGCGGTTGTCGGTCTTGTAGAGCTGGATGTTGGGGACGTTGTCTTGCTGGCTGACGGGGTCGGAGGGATAGAGCGGCGAGAACAGACTATAGCCGGGCACGTAGTTGTAGGCGCGATAAGCGTGCATGCCGGTTTCGCGGATGTAGTCGGCACTGAGCGTCCAGTTGGGAGTGAACGCATATTGCACGCCGGCGCTGGCATGCAGCGCATAGGGCGTGTGGTAGTTCGGGTCGATGAGAGAACCGGCTCCACCGGCGGACGCGCCCGGCAGACAGCCGGGATCGCCGGGCTGAGCACAGGGCACAGGCGGTTCGTTGACGGCCTGGAAAGCCGTGACCCATCCGTTCTGCGCAAGGTCGTTCCAGTAGATGCCGACGCCGGCGCGAATGACGAGGTTCTCTTTACCGGGAGACCACGCGATGCCGAGGCGGGGAGCGAATGCCTTGCGGTAGTCCTGGGGAATTCCGTTGACCAAGGGAACCTGCAGGGCTTTCAAGGTTGAGTAAGCAGGATTAGCGTACTGATTTCTGCCCGAAGCCTGAAAGAGGCCGAATGAAGTGTCCCAACGAATGCCGTAGTTGACGGTGAGGCTTCGGGTGACGCGCCAGGAGTCGTGGACGTAGAGGCCGAGGCGCTGCACATTCTGCGAGAAGCTGCCATTGCCGGCGGGGACGTTGTTGCAGGTGGTTCCCGGAGTAGCGTTCTCACCGCAGACCAGGTCCTCGGAGAACTGCGCGGGATCGGCGAGGTAGTCGGTCGGATCCATGGGGAAGATGGTGAGGTTCTCGGCCGTTCCCGACAGCGCGCCACTGAGTACGGGCTCGTGAATGAAATCGATCCCGAAGCGCGGTGCGTGCTTGCCCGAAGCGTGACTCACATCGTAGCGAAACTGGTACTTCTCCTGGTTGCGAAGGACCGGGAACGCAGTGATGGGCGTCTGGAATTGCTGGTCGCCGAAGGTTTCGAATCCGGAGACGGTAGAGGAGGTTGCGCTAAAGGGGAAGGCCAGGGCGAATCCCAGGTTTGAATTGCGAACTTGCGTGTTGTGCAGAGTCGAAGCCGTGGCGGTGAACGAACCGAGCCACGTCGGAGTGAAGGCAAACGTGTTGTTGAGCACCACGTTGAAGTAATTGGAGTGGGTGGTGGCTCCGGTGGAGGGCAGGGTGCCCTGCTGCACCAGGTTGTTGTTGGTGAGGTAGCTGTCCACGGCCCCGCGGAGAAACCACTGCGAGCGGGCGGATTGCGACCAGTCGAGGCGAATGGTCCCCAGATAGTCGTTGAACGGCACCAGCGTGTAAGCGGGGACCGGGATGGAACTGACGCCGGGGATCAAGCCTTGCGCTGCAAGTGACGATAGCGCGTTGAACTGGTCGAGGTTGTCGGGACTGTAGTTGATGCTGGCGTTCTCATGGACGTACTCGAACGAGGAGAAGAGCCAGAGCTTGCCCTGCTTGAGCGGGCCGCCAATAGCGCCAATGTAGTTCTGGCGGGAGAACGGCTGCTTGGGTTGGGGCTCGGGATTGTCGAGCGTGTTACGTGCGTTGAGGGCAGCAGCGCGCTCGTAGAACGCGGCGTTGCCGTGCCATTCATCGGTGCCGCGCCGGGTGCTGATGACGACCGAGCCTCCGACGGTGCGTCCGGTGTCGGCGTATTCCTGCGAAGTCTGGACGGAGAACTCCTCGATGGAGTCGGGCGAGAAGTTCTGGAGAAACCCGCCGATGTAGTCGTCGGTGTTGTCGCCGCCATCGACCGAGAGTTTCACGTTGAGTCCGGAACTGCCGCCGAACGAAACCGCCGTGATGCGCGCCTTGGTGGGATCGGAAGGTTCGACCGGCGCGGTTCCTGGCGCCATGTAGGCGATGTTGGCGAAGCTGCGGGCAGCCAGGGGAATGTCGTGCAAGTCCTGTGACGTGACGATGCCTTGCTGCACGGTGCGCGTGGTGTCGAACGGCTGCATGGTGATGGATGAGCCCTGGGAATGAACGTTCACACTCTGCTCGACGGCCGCTGGCCGTAGCGTGACCAGAACGTCGCGCATGGAAGCGACGACGATCTTGACGTCGGAGGTGGCCTCGGCGAAGCCATTTGCGTGTACGACGACGCGGTAGTTGCCGGGAGCGAGGTCGTCGATGCGAAACTCGCCACGATCGTTGGTCTGCGCCGAGCGCTGGGCGGAAATGGCGGCGTCGGTCACGGTCACCGATGCAGAAGCGACGCGTGCGCCGGAAGCGTCCGCGACCTCGCCCTGCAGGGAGCCGTTCGGGCTTTGAGCAGCCAAAGACAGGGCGAAGAGAAGAACAAAGATCAGTGCTGAGGAGAGTGTAATGCCCGCCCCGCGGCGGAACCAGAAATGCATGACAGCCTCGAATTTCCGAATGGGGATTCCACGGGCCAAGTATTCGGCCGAATGGTGCCAATCCTTGACGTTAGAGGCTTGGTGCGGGTACTACCAGCACTAGTACTAGGTTTAGGCCGGATTCGATATGCCCCAATAGTGTTAGGGGCGCGCAAGGATTGCGTGCACGAGCGCGGAGCTAGATGCTCGTCGAGAGTACGCGGCGCCGGTTGTAGACCGCTTATGGTTTGGCTGACTTGTGGATGTCGACGGTTGACCACGTTTTGTCAGCGGCGTGGCAGAGCGATTCGATCGGGCAGTCGGCGCAGCGCTGCTTGCGGGCTGGAGTGTTGCGGGGCACGAATTGTTGCTCCCACCCTTTCGCCAAAGACGGGCGAAAGGAGGGGCACCGGGCTTGCGTGGGGCACGCGGCCTGAGGCACTCGGCGTTTACCCATTCCGGGCGAAATAGAGGAAGGTGACCAGGCCGTCGCCGAGCGCATGGGCGATTATGCCGGGGACGAGGCTTTTACGCCACAGGGCGACGGCGGTCAGTACGAGTCCGATGAGGAAGACAGGGATCAGACGCGCCCAGCCTTGATAGATGTGTCCGAGGGTGAAGACGAGCACTTGCGCCGTGGCGGCCAGCAACGTATTGCCGAAGAGAGCCTGAAACTGGCGCTGCAAGTAGCCTCGAAAGACAAATTCCTCCACAAAGCCCGCGGTAAGCGCGGAGGCCAGAAAGGCGAGTGCCTCCCAGGTGTTTTGCGGGTTGGCAATGGCGCGAAGCATGGGTGTTTCCTGTTGCAATGGCGCCAAGAAGTGGTTCGCAAGATTGCCGATGATACCCATGGCCAGAAGTGTGGCGAGGGCGATGCCCAGATCGCGAACGGCTGCCTGCCAGCGGTTCCAGCGAGCGGCGATAAGTTGGCGGCAGGTGATTGCCGCGCGCGCGTGAATACCAGCGATGGCGATGGCGAAACAAAGCCAAAGGAAAGCAGTAAGAAACGCACAAGCCATGACGTACGCACGCGTGTGCTGCGGAGTGCCGACCAGCGTGTCAGCGACGCCGAATCCGTTAGTGAAGTAGAGGATCAAAGGGAACGAAGCGAGCACCAGAAGAAGGAGGCATGTGTTGGCAACGCTCGCTATGCCGGAATTCAGGCGCCAATCGAAATGAACATCGGCCATGCGCACCTCTTACGGCTTCGCGGATTTGCGGATGGCGACGGTGGACCAGGTTTTGTCGGCAGCGTGGCAGAGGGGCTCGAGCTTGCAGTCGGCGCAGCGGGGCTTGCGCGCGATGCAGATGGCGCGGCCGTGATGGATGATCTGGTGGGAGAAGTCGATCCACTTGTCGCGGGGGATGACCTTCATCAAGTCCTGCTCGATCTTGCCGGGGTCGGCGTTTTTCGTCAGTTCGAGGCGGCGGGAGATGCGCTGGACGTGCGTGTCCACTACGACGCCGTCGGCGATGCCAAACCACGAGCCGAGGACGACGTTGGCCGTCTTGCGCGCGGCGCCGGGGACGGTGAGGAGTTCGGCCATCGTCTTGGGAACTTCGCCGCCAAAATCGTTCACGATCCGCTTGGCCGCGCCGACAACGGACTTTGATTTGTTGCGGAAGAATCCGGTGGAACGGATGTCGGGCTCGAGTTCTTCGGGCTGCAGCGCAGCGAAGTGCTGCGGCGTCGGATATTTCTTGAACAGGATTGGCGTCACCATGTTGACGCGCGCGTCGGTACATTGCGCGGAGAGGATGGTGGCGACCAGCAGCTCCCAAGCGCTGTTGTGGTGCAAGGCGCACTTGACGTTGGGATAGAGCTGGTCAAGGCCTTTGAGAATCGCGGCGATGCGCTCGGGGGCGAGGGGGTTGTATCCCTTCGCTTTGGTCGGCGCTTTCGGCTTGGGTGGCTTCGTCGCGGTGGTCTTCAGTGGCTTGATCGCGATGCGAGTGGTGCGGGCCTTGTCCTGGCGTCCGGCTTTGGAGGGTTGGCGTGGGATGTTGCCGCGGGGCATGGTGGTCTCCGAGGTGACGCAACAGTTTATAACGGGCCAGTTGTCAGTGGTCAGTTGTCGGTTGTCAGCAAAAACAACAGCAGGTCCCTTCGACTAGGCTCAGGGCAGGCCCTTCGACTCGGACGGCGGCGGTTCGCGCCGTCCTCGCTCAGGATGACGGCGGTAAAACAATCGCGCAGATTACAATGAACAATTAGCGTTCTTCATCCTGAGATCTGTGGGGTTTGTGAATGGTTTCTAAGCCCGAGATACAAGTTGGCACGGCGGAGTTGCCCGCGGTTCCGCTGACGCTGGAAGGCTACAGCGTGTTGCACCAGATGTTCCGCTTCCGCTGGGCGGACTGGCGCAAGCTCGACGAGGCACGGAGAGCGAAGTGCGCGCGCGAATTCGCCGAAGCGTTTCGCGAGCTCGAGTCGGCCGGACAGTTTGCCGCGTATTCGATGCTGGGGCACAAGGGCGACCTGATGCTGGTCCATTTCCGCGACTCGTTCGACGACCTGAACCAGGCGGAGCTGACGCTGGACCGCACCGGATTGCGCGAGTTTCTGGAGCCGGTGCATTCGTACCTGTCGGTCATCGAGTTGGGCTTGTATGACTCCAGCGTGAAGCTGTTCCGGCAACTCACCGAGCGCGGCTTGGTTCCGCAGACGGAAGAGTGGAACAAGGAAGTGGCGGAGACGATGGAGCGGCAGAAGGCGGCGATGCGGGTGCGGTTGTTCCCCAAGATTCCTGACAGCCGGTATCTGTGCTTTTATCCGATGGACCGAAAGCGCGGTGAGGACAAGAACTGGTACATGCTGCCCATCGAAGAGCGGCAGCGACAGATGGAAGAGCACGGCATGGTGGGGCGGCGCTACGCGGGCAAGGTGCAGCAGATCATCACCGGCTCGATTGGCTTCGATGATTGGGAGTGGGGCGTGGATTTGTTTGCACCCGATCCGGCGGTGTTCAAGAAGCTGATCTACGAAATGCGCTTCGACCAGGTGAGCGCGGAGTATGCGCTGTTTGGGCAGTTCTTCGTTGGATTGCGGTGTCCGGTGGAGAAGCTGGGGGAATGGGCGGAAGGGAAGCTGCCGAGGAGCTAGTTTCAAGTTTCCAGTTTCAAGTTTCGAGTAAGGCTAGTTCGACATTCATGATTGCTCACATTATTGAAATTCTTGCGGCGTGGATTACGTCCGTTATTTCTGCGGCGGGCTATGGCGGCGTGATGCTGCTGATGGCGATTGAGTCGGCGTGCATCCCGTTGCCATCGGAAATCATCATGCCGTTCTCGGGGTACCTGGTGTACACGGGGCGGTTCTCGTTGCTGGCGGTCGCGACATGGGGCGCGATCGGCTGCAACGTCGGCTCGATTCTGGCGTATGAGGTGGGATATTTCGGCGGGCGTCCGCTGGCGTTGCGCTACGGGCATTACATCTTCGTGACCCAGCATGAGCTGAACACGGCGGACAGATTTTTCGCACGCTGGGGATCGCTGGCGGTGCTGATTGCGCGACTGCTGCCGGTGATCCGGACCTTCATTGCGCTGCCCGCTGGGATTGCGCGCATGCCGCGTCTGAAGTTTCACATCTACACGTTTGTCGGATCGTGGCCGTGGTGCTTCGTGCTGGCGTACGTCGGCCTGCGGCTGGGGGAGCAGTGGGACAAAGACCCGCGTCTGAAGCTGTGGTTCCATCGCATGGATGGGGTAATACTTGCCGTGTTGCTCGCGGGCGCGGCGTATTTTGTGTGGTCGCATTTGAAGGACCGGGTGCGGGCGAACAATAACAAGCAGGCTGCGGACTAGCGGTTGGGCACAGTGGAACTGTGCGGTCTCTACGGGCTGGCGATAGTTCGCGGCTGCACTCTTCTCAGCCCCACCCTTTCCCAAAAAGAAGGGAAAGGATGGGGCACCCACAATCTTCGTTTTCCGTCACGCTGCCTTGCCGATCTGGGTTGCCTCAGCGACTTCCAGCAACTTGCCGCTCTTGACGTCGTAAATGTATCCGTAGATGGCGATGTTCGCGGGCACCAGCGGATGCTCGCGGATGCGCTCGACATCGTCGCGAACGCTCTGCGCCTGGTCTTTGATGGTCAGCCACTCGATGAACTCGCCGGCGCGTGAACCGGGGCCCTTGCCGATATCGTGGAAACCGTGCTCGGTGAGGGCGGCGGTCTCGAGACTGTTGGCCAGCAGGCCGCGCATGACCTCGTTGGTGAAAAATTCCATACCGCAGTTGGTGTGGTGAATGACGAACCACTCGCGCGTACCCAGCAGTTTGTAGGAGATGACGAGGGAGCGGATGGCGTCGTCGCTGGCGCGTCCTCCGGCGTTGCGGACGACGTGGGCGTCGCCTTCGGCCAGGCCCGCGAATTTGGCGGGGTCGAGCCGGGCGTCCATGCAGGTGAGGATGGCGAATTGGCGCGCCGGCGGCATGGCCAGGTCGCCTTTCTTGCCGAATGCGGCGGTGTAAAGTTGGTTGGCGTTGAGGACTTCCTGGAGGACTTTGCTGCTCATGTGAATCGGCTCCTTTGAGAAAATGGTGATTGGGGTTTCGTCGCCAATGTGGCGGGGCCCATTGTGAAAATTCGAGTGAAGGTTGAGTGTTAACGGGAGAAGGTGTGGTTCTGCTGGCGCGGAGACGAACGGTTAGCTACAACAACAACAGGGGCGGGCGTAGAGCAGGGTGTTCATTCGTATGTGCAGTTGCAAGAGTCTATCATGCGCGAGTTGGCGGCTGTGATATGCGCACCGGTCGCGCCGACGAACTGATGCCGGAACGGATGAGAAATGGTTGGCAAAGGATTCTATAAATCGATCTTCGCCACCTTGGCAACCATGCGCTCGTAGGTTTTCCACGGCAGAAGGCGCCGCGCCCAGAGTTGCAGCCTGGCGTCCTTGCCGATCATGTAGCGCAAGCGCGGATTCGGGTCGTTGGCGATTCGCAGTATCAGTCGGGCTACATCGCGGGCATCGCGGCGGCGTTTCGCGCCCTTCTTGATGACCTGAACCACGCGCTGGCTGCGTTCCCGGTTGGGCGAGTTGGGATCACGAGCGCCCTCTGCGACAACCACGTTACGTGTCCAGATGTCGGTGTCAAACGATCCCGGCTCGACGATCGCAACCCGGATTCCGAGCGAATGGGTTTCGATCCGGAGGGCCTCGCTCCAGCCTTCCAGTGCAAACTTGGAGCCGGAATACGCACTCAGCAGGGGATTGCCGGCGCGCCCAGCAATCGAGGCGACCTGGATGATGTGGCCCGACTTCTGCTGGCGCATGATGGGCAGCACAGTCTTGCTCATGGCGACCGCACCAAAGAAGTTGGTGTCAAACTGATGGCGCAGCTCGTCGAGGGACATGTCTTCGGCAAATCCGCTCATGCTGAAGCCGGCGTTGTTGACCAGCACGTCGATGCGGCCATAGTCGCGGGCGATGTTTTCGAGGATGAGGGCGGCCTGGCCGAACTCGGTCACATCGAGGCGGCGGAAGTCGAGGCGGTCGCGCACGCCAGCCTGCTGGGCCGCCTCTTCGAGACGGCTGCTGCGACTGAGGTCGCGCATGGTGGCGACGACAAAATAGCCGTCACGAGCGAATTCGATGGCGGTAAGCAGTCCAATGCCACTCGAGCTGCCGGTGATTACCGCGACTTTCTGGTCAGGCATGGTTCCCGCCAAATCCTCGATATCGCCAACGAAGGCTGAAATGGTTCCGTTCAGGCCGCGTAGATTGCCATTGGCGGCTTGAATACGAGAAGATAACAGGTTTGCAGACACTTCATGAAACGGACTGATAAGCATGCCAACCGATAGTCAGCAGGACAAAAGCAAGACCGGCCGCACCGAAGTGGCCCCCGCCAAGGGCAAACTTGGCATCATGATTCCCGGCATGGGAGCCGTGGCGACCACGTTTGTCGCGGGTGTGGAAGCGGTACGCAAGGGCATCTCGAGCCCCATCGGCTCGGTGACGCAGATGGGCCATATTCGCCTGGGCAAGCGGACCGATGGCCGCTCGCCGCGCGTGAAAGATTTTGTACCGCTGGCGGAGTTGAATGACCTGGTGTTTACCGGCTGGGACATTTTCGAGGACAACATGTACGCCGCGGCGGGTAAGGCCGGCGTGCTGGAGCGCTCGCTGCTGGAGCAAGTGAAGCCGTTTCTGGAAGGCATTAAGCCACGCAAGGCCGTGTTTGACAAGAACTACGTAAAGAAACTCGATGGCCCCAACGTGAAGAAGGGCAAGAACAAGAAAGAGTTGGTCGAGCAGCTGCGCGAGGACATCCGGGAGTTCAAGAAGTCGAGCGCTGCCGACCGGCTGGCGATGATCTGGTGCGGCTCGACCGAGACTTTTATTGAAGCGGGGCCGGTGCATCAGACGGTGGATTCGTTCGAGAAGGGGCTGCTGGAAAACCACGAGGACATCGCGCCGTCGATGATTTACGCTTACGCGGCGATGCAAGAGGGGGTTCCGTTTGCGAACGGCGCGCCGAACCTGACGGTGGACATTCCGGTGATGCAGGAGCTGTCGCGCAAGAACGAGGCTCCGATTTGCGGCAAGGACTACAAGACCGGGCAAACGCTGATCAAGACGATCCTGGCTCCGGGCTTCAAGGCGCGCATGCTGGGACTGAGCGGATGGTTCTCGACCAATATTCTGGGCAATCGCGACGGAGAAGTGCTGGACGATCCGGGCTCGTTCAAGACCAAGGAAGAGTCGAAGCTGTCAGTGCTGGAGCACATCCTGCAGCCTGAGTTGTATCCCGAGCTGTACGCCAACATTTGCCACAAGGTTCGCATTAACTATTACCCGCCACGTGGTGATAACAAAGAGGGTTGGGACAACATCGACATCTTCGGGTGGCTGGGCTATCCGATGCAGATCAAGGTCGATTTCCTGTGCCGCGACTCGATTCTGGCGGCGCCGATTGTGCTCGACCTGGTGCTGTTTATGGACCTGGCGAAGCGCTCGGCAGCGCTGCGCGGTGTCGGCATCCAGGAGTGGCTGAGCTTCTACTTCAAGTCGCCGATGACGGCGCCCGGGCTGTATCCGGAGCACGACCTATTCATCCAGTCGATGAAGCTGAAGAACACCCTGCGCCACCTCATGGGCGAGACGATGATCACGCACCTGGGGTTGGAGTATTACGATTAGTGGATAGCGGTCAGTGGATAGTGGATAGATAAGGGCTCCGCGAACCGGAGCCCTTTTGCGTTACGGGGCCGTTTGCGCGGCTGGCTGACCGGCAACCCGGGCTGGCTTTTCGAATAGCCCGAGGCTGTGCAGGATGGTGTCGACCGCAGCCTCCTCACCCATGGAAGAATTGATCATGAGGTGGAACTTGTGGCGGTCGGGCCACTCGACGTTGAAGTATTGCTTGATGAAGGCGGCACGTTCGTCATCGACCGTTGCAGCCAGGTGAGCGGCGTCTTGCTCGCTCTTGCCGCGGGCACGAAGGCGGCGGACTTTGTCTTTCACGGGAGCGTAGATGAAGACATTAAAAGTATCCTTGCGCTCTTGCAGGTAATAGGCAGAGCCACGGCCCACGATAACGCATTGCCCCTTCTCGGCTACACGTTTGACGATCTTTTCGGAAATCTCACGGATGCAGTCGGTGTCGGCCATTTGTACGCGATGAATGTTCTGGCTGCCTTCGTAGCTGCCGCGCATGAACGACTTCAAGAGGCGGTAGTGGAGAGGGTCGCGCTTTTCCTCGTGTTCTTGCACAACCCGCCCTTCGCAGTCCAACTCGCGGGCAATGGCGTTGGTTAAGGCCTGATCCCAGAGATTCCAGCCGAGGCGGTCAGCCAGTGCCTTGGCAATCTCGGCGCCACCGCTGCCGTACTCGCGGTCGATGGTGATGACCCGGATCGTGCCAAGTTCTCGCGGGGCAAGTGTGGTCGATGCCGACATAGGTTCGTTGGGCATCATAAACTACTTCACTATTTCCCCTCCACCATGCTTACTCCGCAATGGGCCGGGGACCGCCGAGTTCGTTCTTCTTCAAGAAGAAAGAGAGCGCTACCATGCCGAGAGCGATCGTTCCCAGCAAGATGTAGGTATCCACGTAGGCCAGCGTGGTCGCCTGGGCAATGACGGAGCGGTAGATCACGGCATAGGCGATTTTGCCGGCCCGGACGGCGTCGGTTCCGGAAGCGACAATGCGGGCGGTCAATCCGGCGGCGGCGTCGGAGAGCGTGGTCGAGCCCGGACTGATATTTCCGACGAGATAAACCTGATGCACCTGGGCGCGGCGGGCGATGACGGTGGTGACCATCGATGTGCCCACGCTGCTCCCGATATTGCGCATGAAATTGATCAGGCCGGCCACGCTGCCGCTCTTTTCCGCAGGGATACCGATGAAGGACACCAGGTTGATTGGCACGAAGAGAAAGGAAAGGCCAACGACTTGGAATACGCGGAGCCAGGCGGCGCTGCGAAAACTCAGTCCAAGCTGAAGCTCGCGGCTTGAAATGAACATTCCAAGGGCGACGGTGAGCCAGCCGAAGGCAATCAGGTAACGGGCTTGAATCTTGCCGGAGAGAACTCCGATGACGGGCGTCATAAAGAGCAAGAACAGGCCTCCGCCAGAGAGCACGAGTCCGGCGGATTGCGCGGTGTAACCGAGAAGCGACTGCAAGAAGAGTGGCAGCATTACCAGGGCGGCGAACAAGACCAAGCCGAGGATGAAAATCATGATGTTGGCCTGGACGAAGTTCCAGTTTCGGTACATTCGGACGTCGATGATCGGGTCCTTATGAAACCACTCCCAGATCACGAGCGACACGAGCCCGACAACGGCAAGCACGGCCAGCGTAGCGATGAAGCGGGAGCCGAACCAGTCGTCTTCCTGGCCCTTGTCGAGCATGATTTGCAGTGCGCCTACGCCCAGAACCAGCAGCGAAATGCCGATGTAATCGATGCGGGCAGCGACGCCGGCTTTAAGCTTGGCCCAGGGCGGATCGTCGATGACGCGGTAAACCAGCAGCAGCGACAAAATGCCCACCGGAATATTGATAAAGAAAATCCAGCGCCAACTGTAGTTGTCGGTAATCCAGCCGCCCAGTGTCGGGCCGACGGTGGGCGCGACGATGACCGTGACGGCGTAGAGCGCAAAGGCGAGACCACGCTTTTCGGGAGGGAAGCTGTCGGCGAGGATGGCTTGCGCAAGAGGCTGGAGACCGCCGCCACCGGCTCCTTGCAGGACGCGGAAGAAGATGATGGCGCCGAGACTGGGCGCAATGCCGCAGAGGAATGAGCTGATCGTAAAAATGGTGAGACAGAGCATGAAGAAGCGCTTGCGGCCGAGCAGGTTGGAGAACCATCCGCTGATGGGTAGGACGACGGCATTGGAGACGAGGTACGACGTAAGGATCCAGGTACTTTGGTCGGTGCTAGCGCCCAGGTTGCCGCCGATGTAGGGGAGGGCGACGTTGGCGATGCTGGTGTCGAGGACTTCCATAAAGGCGGCGCCTGCGACGATCACCCCAATCAGCCATGGGTTGACCTTAGGCCGCCAGACTTGCGGGGCGACAAACTTCGGAGCTTCCCCAATTGGGCTGGAGGCAGGCTCGGTGTTGTCCAGGGGTGTGGGGTTTGCCGCCATAGGTTGACGTCAATAGATGCAACGGAGGTACGAAGGGATGCGGTCAGACCACCCGCTAATCGGCCGCGAATCGAAAAGGCGTGTCATTTTCACACATGAAGCGGCGCACCAGAGATTCGCCGATGGACTCAGCGCGAAGCAGCAGGGATGATGTCTTGTGGTCATGACGCCTTGGCGCCGGCACCGACGATCGATCGCGTTACCGGGGGTCAACGATGGTCAGGAACACCCGAAACCGCGCCTCACTTTTGTAGCTTCAGCGGCTCAATGTGCCAGATATCTCTGGCGTACTCCCGGATGGAGCGGTCGGACGAGAACTTGCCCATGCGCGCGGTGTTGAGGATCGACATGCGCGTCCAATGCTCCTGGTCGCGGTAGCAGTGATCCACGCTCTCCTGGCAGTCAACGTAGTAGTGAAAGTCGGCCATGAGGAGATACTCGTCGTTGTTAAGCAGTGAGTCCACGATCGGCTTAAACAATTGCTGGTCTCCGGCGGAAAAGGCGCCGAAAGCAATCTGATCGATGACCTCTTTTAAAAGCGGATTGCCATCGTAGTAATAACGCGGGTTATAGCCGCCCTGCTTCAACTTCGCTACTTGCTCGACAGTGAGGCCGAAAAGGAAAAAGTTCTCGGCACCCACCTGCTCGCGAATCTCCACATTGGCTCCGTCGAGAGTACCAATCGTTAGCGCTCCGTTCATAGAGAACTTCATGTTGCCGGTGCCGGAGGCTTCCTTGCCGGCGGTCGAGATTTGCTCGGACAGGTCTGCCGCCGGATAGATGATCTGGCCGGTCTTCACGTTGAAATCAGGGATGAAGACAAGGCGGAGGCGATCGCGCACAGCGGGATCGGAGTCGATGGTGGAGGCCACGGAGTTGATCAGCTTGATGATGAGCTTGGCCATGTAGTAGCCGGGAGCAGCTTTGCCGCCGAAGATCACCGTCCGCGGAACGATCGGGTCGTGTCCATCGTGGCGGATGCGGTTGTAGAGCGTAATGACATGCAGGACATTGAGCAACTGGCGCTTGTATTCGTGGATGCGCTTCACCTGCACGTCGAACATCGTGTCTGGGCTGACTGCTACACCCGTGCGTTCGCGGATGAGCGCGGCCAATTGTTGCTTGCGTGCCAGCTTGACCTGTCGCCACTGGGCGCGAAAATCGCCATCTTCGACCATAGGCTCGAGCTTGCGCAGCTCCTCCTCATGTTTCAGCCAGCCTTCGCCAATACGGCTGGAGATGAGATGCGAGAGCTCGGGATTGCTGAGCGCCATCCAGCGGCGTGGGGTGACTCCGTTGGTCACGTTGAAGAACTTGTTGGGCCACAGCTCATAGAAGTCATGCAGGACGGTCTTCTTCAGCAACTCAGTGTGCAGAGCGGCGACCCCATTGATGGCATGTGAACCAACCGTAGCGAGGTTGGCCATACGGACATATTTCTGATCGTGCTCGTCAATCAGTGATACCCGGGCGATGAATTCGTCGTCTCCCGGCCGCTTGGCTCGGACCTCATCGAGGAAACGGCGGTTGATCTCGTAAATGATTTCGATGAGGCGGGGCAAGAGCTGCGAGAACAGCGGCAGGGGCCACTTCTCCAACGCTTCGGGAAGCAAGGTGTGATTGGTGTAGGCAAGCGCCTGCTGGGTGATGCTCCAGGCTTCCTCCCAATCGATGTCGTTCAAGTCGACCAGAAGTCGCATGAGTTCCGCAACCGCGATGGATGGGTGCGTGTCGTTGAGCTGGATGGCGTAGGTTTCGTGGAAGGTGTGGAGCGATCCGCCGCGCAGCTTGTGGATGCGGATCATGTCCTGTAGAGAGCACGAGGTGAAGAAAAACTGTTGCTGCAGGCGCAGGACTTTTCCGGCGATCGCCTCGTCGTTCGGATACAAAACTTTGCTGATGGTTTCTGACGAGACCTTCTCGTGAACGGCGTCGTAGTAGTCGCCCTTGTTGAAGGCCTGGAAATCGAACGATTCCACGGCCTCCGACGACCAGAGGCGCAGGAAGTTGGTCATGTTGGTGCGGTAACCGGCGACGGGAACGTCGTTGGCGATGCCGCGTACGACGTGCTCGGGAATCCAGCGCACGCGGAAATGGCCGTGCTCGTCGTGGTATTGCTCGGTATGCCCGCCGAATCCCACGTAGTGCGCAATTTCGGCGCGCGTCGTCTCCCAGGGATTGCCGAGCATAAGCCACTTGTCGGTCCTTTCCACCTGCCATCCGTTTTGAATTTCCTGGTCGAACAGACCAAATTCGTAACGGAGGCCATAACCGATAGCGGCCATGTCGAGCGTGCTGAGCGACTCCATGTAGCATGCGGCCAGACGGCCAAGGCCGCCATTGCCAAGCCCGGGTTCCGGTTCGTGGTCGAGGAGTTTGTCGAGGCTTTGACCTAATTCGGAAAGCGCGGCATTCACAGCGTCGCCGATATCGTGAACATTCACCAGGTTGCTGCCGAGCTGCGGTCCGATGAGGAATTCGGCGGAAAGGTAGCTGACGATGCGGGTGCGGGTCCCGCGTGCGCGGCCGAAAGCCTCGATCCAGTCAGCCATCATGCGGTCGCGCACCGCGTAGGCGACCGCCATGTACCAGTCATTGGTGGTGGCGAGCCGGGGGATGCGCCCCTGGACGTAATACAAATTGTCGAGGATGGCCTGCTTCAGTTCGGGAATTGAACGACCGGTACGCACGTTTTCCTGCGCGGCTTCCATGTATGCACCTCAGTGAAATTTCAATGCAGCTGACAGAGCCCGAATCTCTCTTAATACCACGGCGATCATGACAAACGCCGCAATATGAAAGGATTTTCATATAGAGGCGCGGAGAGCTTTAGGGAAATCATAGTACCGCCTAAGAGAGACGGCCCCAAGAAATCTAGGTCGCTTTCGTTTCCGGGACCTTTGGACTCGCGATCAGCGTTTCGGCTTTGTCGATCGCCGGCCTAAGCGGCCGGGCGAATATTCTGATTTACACGGAAGAAGTTTGTCGGGTCGTACTTCTTCTTGATCTCGGCCAGGCGCTGGTAATTGTCGCGGTACGTGGCCTGCACGCGGTCCTGTCCTTCGTCCATCATGAAGTTTACGTATGCGCCCCCGGCGGAGTAGGGGTGCAGAGCTTCCCAGTAGTCTTTGCACCAGTTCGTGATGGCGGGCGCATTGGCAGGATCGGGGTCGACTCCGACGATTACCTCGGCAAACAGGGCCTCGCGGAAACTGTAGGCCGTGTCGTTCTTTCCGATCCGCCGAGACGCGCCATTTACAGGGTACAAATGCATGGTGGACAGCATGGAGGGGAGTTTGGGCCCGTGCTCCAAGTGACTGGCGATGGCCTCGTCACTCAACTCGGTAAAGTTGTCGGCGCGCCAATACCACTGCAGACCGGGGACGAACAAGGGATCGAAAATGCTCTGGACTACCGGGAATGGCGCGGGCCCGACGGCATCGAGCAAGGGGTGGCCGAGCGAGCGTATTGGTTTGGTAACGGCGTCCGTCTCTTCTGCCGTGCCAGTGCAACACCAGACGATTCCACAGACCTTCTTCATGTGAAGGTTTTCGGGAAAAGTCGGGGCAGGTGGCACAACCAGGAAGGCGAAGAAGCCACCCACTGTTTCCGGGGCCTTCTGGATGAAGTCCCGGTACGCCTTCAACACTAAGCCCGCTTCTTCCAGAGGCCAGAAGGTAGGGCCGAAGTACACCGTGCTGACGGGATAGAGACGGAACTCGAATGACGTGACCACTCCGAAATTTCCGCCGCCCCCACGCAGCGCCCAGAACAAGTCAGCGTTCTCGGAGCGGCCGGCAGTGACGAAGCTGCCATCCCCGAGCACAACATCGGCAGAGAGAAGATTGTCGATGGTGAGGCCGTAGCGGCGGGTGAGGTATCCAATACCTCCGCCCAGGGTGAGGCCAGCTACGCCCGTTGTAGAGATGAAACCGCAGGGCGTGGCCATTCCAAAGGCATGGGTGGCATGGTCCACGTCGCCCCAGACGCACCCGCCTTCCACACGGACTGTCTTAGTTACGGGATCGACGCGGATGCCCTTCATGCGAGAAAGGTCGATCACTAAGCCGTCGTCGCAAGTGCCGAGTCCGGCTCCGTTGTGGCCGCCACCGCGGATGGCCGTTAGCAAACCGTTATCTCTCCCGTAGTTCACTGCGGCGATGACATCGGCGACGTCAACGCAGCGGGCAATGAGTTGCGGGTGTTTGTCTATCATGCCGTTGTAGACCTTGCGGGCTGAGTGGTAGTTGGGGTCGGTAGGCTGAATCAGTTCGCCGCGGAATGCGGACTTGAGTTGGTCGAGGGATGGTGCAGGCATCGGAACCTCCGCGTCAACAAGAGATGAGTCCAAATTGGCCCTGGGGTCTTGACCGATGGGGAGAACTAGCCGGAACGAACTGCACGGCTCGAAAGCTTATCATAGTCAGCCCTGGCGGGTACAAGGGACGTCGTGGGCCTCAGTCTGTGGACAGCCGGTTCTTCCGAAGCAGCTCTTTGCGGCGAGCCGGCTGAAAATTGATGCGCGTCGTGTCGTTGCCGACCGAGCGCAGCAGGCGCGGGTCCATTACGCGGAACCACAGAGGCGGGAAGTAGGCGAGGGTGAACATTCCGAAGTAGCCGCTCGGCAACGTGGGCAGGTCGTCGAAGTGGCGCAACGACTGGTAGCGGCGTCCGGGATAAGTATGGTGGTCGGAGTGGCGCTGCAGATGAAACAGTGCCCAGTTGCTGAACATGTGGTTGCTGTTCCAGGAGTGATGCGGCTGGCAGCGCTCGAAGCTGCCGTCCGTGAGGGTGCGGCGAAGCAGTCCGTAGTGTTCGACATAGTTGGCGCTGGTGAGCTGAAAGTTGGCCCACAGCGCCGACAAGATGAGGAAGGGAAGCACGCGCAGGCCCAGCCAGGCAACCATCACAGCGTAGAAGCCGAGCGTGATGAGCCACGACTGCAGAATGTCGTTGTGCAAGCTCCAGGCGGAAAGTTGATTACGCGCGAGGCGCTGCTTCTCCAGACTCCAGGCCCGCGTGACGGCCCCCGGCATTTCGCGCAACGCGAAGCTCCACAGGCCTTCTCCCATGCGCGCCGAGGCCGAGTCGCCGGGCGTCGCGACATCGATGTGGTGGCCGCGATTGTGCTCGACGGTGAAGTGTCCGTAGCCGGTAGGCGCGAGGATGATCTTGGCCAGCCAGCGCTCGATGCCCGTCTGCTTGTGTCCGAGCTCGTGCCCAACGTTTATGCTGTAACCCCCGGCGGAACCGGCGGTGAGAATCACGGCGAGCACGCCGTACCACGGAATGGGATGCCGCGCCACAAACCACGCCGCGAAGATGTAGGTCGTCCACAGCACGGGCACGATGGCATAAGTGATGTAGCGGTAGTAGCGGTCTTCCTCCAGCGCGGCGACCTCGGACTCGGGTGGATTACTGGGGTCCTCGCCGACAACGAAATCCACCAGCGGCATCACGAT
>Ga0207862_1000168_pt1 | contig 18569 bp, 21 predicted proteins | sample LuqExpMetageno81_FD_187838 | JGI IMG/M metagenome (GOLD analysis project Ga0207862, IMG submission 187838) | Tropical forest soil microbial communities from Luquillo Experimental Forest, Puerto Rico - Sample 81 (SPAdes) | ecosystem: Environmental > Terrestrial > Soil > Tropical forest ... | reverse complement strand
AGATGACTCATGTGCCCTACAAAGGCAGCGCGCCAGCCCTCACTGACGTTGTCGGCGGACATATTGCCCTGCTGTTTGCCGATCCCGCGCCGACCTTGCCGCTTATCAAAGCCGGCAAAGTGCGAGCGCTTGGTGTGACTTCGGCCGCGCTTTTGCCGGCGGCACCCGATATCCCACCGCTAGCACAACGCGGCGTGCCCGGTTTCGATGCGGCGGGATGGGGAATGGTGGTCGCGCCGGCGCGCACGCCCGCAGCGATTGTAAACAAGTTGTATGACGCTTTCCGCACGGTGGAATCGCGTTCAGAAGTTCGCGACCGTTTGATATTTCTCGGTCTGGCGCCGCAGACCAGCCCGCCACCGGAGACTTTGCAAGGTTTTATCGACAGCGAATTGGTACGCTGGGGCAAGGTGGTCAAGTCTGCTGGCCTGGCGGGCACCGAATGATCGAGTGATCTAGCAGCGGTGTCCGAGCAGCGCCGCGACGATTTCATCCCATTCCGACGATGATTCGTGCGTCGCTGGTTTGCGGCGCGCCTGTCGATACCAATAATTGGCGTTGTCGAGATCGCCTTCAACGCGATGCAGGTAGGCGTGCACCCAAGCGCAATCCTGATCGTGTCCATTCATGACGATGCGATGCGCTTTGTCCCAATTCTCGTTCGCCGCCCACCACAAGCCTTGCAGAGCCGCTGAAGCGCCTGCTGGAGGCGTCTTTCCCTTGAGCGATTGCCGGAAAGCGGCCGGGGTCATGGAAACTTCCGCTGCCACCATTTTTCGGGCGTGAACGATCCGGCGGCGTTCTCAATGATCGCGCCGAGCGCGAACAGCGTTTCTTCGGCAAATGGACGGCCAATAAGTTGCAGTCCGAGCGGCAAGCCTTGGCTGTCGAGGCCGGCGGGCACGGAGATGCCGGGCAAGCCGGCCATATTCACTGTCACCGTAAACACATCGTTGAGATACATCTCGATCGGGTCGGCGCGCCCGCGTTCGCCGATGGCGAAAGCAGCCGACGGCGTCGTCGGCGTCAGGATCGCCTCGACACCTGCGGCGAAACAGGTCTCGAAATCGCGCTTGATCAGCGTGCGCACTTCTTGCGCCCGCAGATAATAAGCATCGTAATAACCGGCGGAGAGCACGTAGGTGCCGATCATGATACGCCGGCGCACTTCCTTGCCAAACCCGGCGCCGCGGGTCCGCTCGTACATTTCGATGATATCGCGCCCGGGAACGCGCAAGCCGTAGCGCACGCCATCATAGCGCGCGAGATTGGACGAAGCCTCCGCCGGGGCGACGATGTAATAGGCCGGCAACGCATATTTGGTCATGGGCAGCGAAATCTCGACGAGTTCCGCGCCAGCCTCTTCGAGCCAGTCGGCGCCTTTGTGCCAAAGCGCTTCGATCTCGGCGGGCATGCCAGACACGCGATATTCTTTGGGGATGCCGATGCGCATGCCTTTGACCGAACGGCCGATCGCCGCTTCGTAATCCGGCACGACAATATCAGCAGAGGTCGTGTCCTTCGGGTCATGACCCGCCATCGCGCGTAACAGGATCGCGCAATCGCGCACCGTGCGGCCAAGCGGCCCCGCTTGATCAAGCGACGAGGCGAATGCGACGATCCCCCAGCGCGAGCAACGGCCATAGGTCGGCTTTAGCCCGACAACGCCGCAAAAAGCAGCCGGCTGGCGGATCGAGCCGCCGGTATCGGTCCCGATAGCCCCGGCGCAGACACGGGCCGCCACTGCAGCCGCGGAGCCGCCCGATGAGCCGCCCGGGACTAGCTTCGTTTGCACGCCGCGCCGGCGCCACGGCGACACGACCGGGCCGTAATAGGACGTCTCATTGGACGAGCCCATGGCGAATTCGTCGGCATTGGTTTTGCCGATGAGCACGGCTCCATTGCGCCATAGGTTCGCAGTGACGGTGGATTCATAAGGCGGCACGAAATTATCGAGAATATGCGAGCACGCGGTGGTGCGGACGCCTTTGGTACAGAACAGATCCTTAATTGCCAGCGGCAGTCCCTCAAGCGGGCCGCCCTCCCCTTTCGCGAGTCGCTCGTCCGACGCTCGCGCCGTGGCCCGGGCACGCTCCGGCGCTTCCGTGACGAAAGCATTCAGCGCTCGCGCCTGCTCCACGGCGGCAAGATGAGCTTCAGCCAATTCTGTCGCGGAAAACTCTTTCTTACGCAGCGCCTCGCGCGCTTGCGTTAGCGTGAGCGAGGTGAGATCGGTCATCCAGTTTTTGGATCGTCACAAAAGAACGGTTTTTGCTCGGCCGCGGAATTATCCGCCGAAGACGTGCGGTCTTGAGCTTTGACGCCGGCTTCCGATCGGGCCGGCAGCGGCTGCACCGGAAAGCCGGCGAACAAGGCTTCGACTGCAGCCGGATCGTCCGGCTGCAGCAGGCCCTGACTCTCCAGATAAGCGAGCCAGATCGCGTCTTGTTCGCAAGCCAAGCACATCGTTTATTCCACGACTTTCGGAACGAGGAAAAAGTGATGTTCGTGCGCCGGCGCATTGGCGATGATTGCGTCGGAAAGGCCACCGTCGGTGACTTCGTCTTTCCTCATCTTCGGCGTCATCGGCGTGACCGAGGTCATCGGCTCAACACCCTCAACTTCGACTTCCGCCAGCTGCTCAACAAAGGCGAGAATCGCGTTGAGTTCGCCGCGAAGATTTTCAATTTCGCTTTCGGCGACCGCGATCCGGGCCAGGTGGGCTACACGGCGGACGGTGTCGTTGTCGACTGACATGAGCCGCTGCCTTAAATAAAGGGCACGCGCGGTCCTATAGCAGAGGGCTTATCGCCCGCCAACAGCGCCGATCGATTTACCCCACCCGACTCGAAGCAGCGGCCGCCAGCGCGGCGTTTTCTGCGGGAATGCGGATCGCAAGAACTGCGGCATTAAGAATGGTGAAAGCGAACGCATAAAGTGGCAATCCGAGCGCCAGCGGCACCGCCGCAAACTCGCCGGTCACCACCGCATAGTTTGGATGACGCAGTCATTGGTAGGGACCGCGCGCCACCAGCTTTTCCCCGGGAACGACAATGATGCGAATTGTCCAGCGATGTCCGAGCGTCGCCAAAACCCAAAACCGCCCGATTTGCAAGATCACCACGATGACGAAGAACAGCGGCTTAACCGGACGATCGTAAGCCAAGGCCCACATTCCCGCGAGGTTGTCGTGCGGCGGCGAACGGCCTAGTTTACCGAAATGACAAAGAGGATGAGCCCGGTTCACGTCATCGGCGGTGGGCTTGCCGGCTGTGAGGCCGCCTGGCAGTTGGCGCGCTGGCGCGTTCCGGTCGTGTTGCACGAAATGCGTCCGGTGCGCCCGACCGCGGTCCACAAGACTGCGCAATTGGCCGAGCTGGTTTGTTCGAACTCGTTCCGATCGGACGACGCGCAGGGTAGCGCCATTGGCCTCCTCCATGCCGAGATGCGTCGGCTTGAATCCCTGATTATGCACGCCGCCGACGCAAATAAGCTGCCCGCGGGCAGCGCTCTTGCAGTTGATCGCGATGGCTTTGCCGGAAGCATCACGGCGGCGCTCGATGCCGAGCCGCTGATCGAAATCCGCCGCGAGGAAATCGTGATGCCTCCGGACGACTGGAACAGCGTCATCATCGCGACCGGTCCGCTGACCTCGCCGGCACTGAGCGATGCTGTCCGATCGCTGACCGGTGAAGACGCGCTGGCCTTTTTCGACGCGATTGCGCCCATCGTCTATCGCGACTCGATCGATATGGAAGTCGCATGGTTCCAATCGCGCTATGACAAGGCCGGTCCGGCCGGTTCCGGAGCTGATTACATCAATTGCCCGCTCGCACGCTCCGACTACGACAATTTCGTCGACGCACTACTTGCCGCCGAGAAATCGTCATTTCGCGAGTTCGAGAGGGCGACGCCATATTTCGATGGCTGTCTACCGATTGAGGTGATGGCCGAACGCGGGCGCGAAACATTACGGCATGGACCGATGAAACCGTTCGGGCTGAAAAACCCGCATTATCCTGAGGTCAAACCTTACGCCGTCGTGCAACTTCGCCAGGACAACCGCCTCGGCACGCTCTTCAACATGGTGGGTTTTCAGACCAAGCTCAAACATGGCGAGCAACTGCGCATCTTTCGGACTATTCCGGCTCTGGCCAAAGCCGAATTTGCACGGCTCGGCGGCTTGCATCGCAACACATTCATCAATTCTCCGAAATCATTGGATGGAACGCTGCGGCTGCGATCGGCGCCGCGGCTGCGTTTCGCCGGACAGATCACCGGCTGTGAAGGCTATGTCGAGTCCGCGGCGATTGGGCTCCTGGCCGGCCGCTTCGCGGCGGCGGAGCGTCTTGGCGAAAACATAATTCCGCCGCCGCACACCACCGCCCATGGTGCGCTGCTTGCCCACATCACCGGCGGGCATATCGAGACCATCGATTCAGGTCCGCGCTCGTTCCAGCCCATGAACGTCAATTTCGGATTGTTTCCGCCGCTGGCACGGGCGCCGGCCAGAGATGCCGGCGGCGGCCGCTTACGCGGCGCGGCCAAAACCGCTGCAAAGAAACGGGCACTCTGCACGCGCGCCCTCCACGATCTTGAAAACTGGCTGTCAGGCCGCCTTCCGGTTGCGGCGGAATGAGCGCACTTATGTTTATAAACATGTTATACGATCAGCATGACGGCGCATCGCGAGGAACTTCCAAGCGGCTGGCGGAGCACCGCCGTGCTCAAGCGCGATGTGTTTTCGACCATCGAGCGCGGGCGGTTTGACACTGAGCACGGCGAGGTCGATGCCGTGCTCCGGCACCTTGATGACGTGCCATGGTGGAGCCGCTTTCTTGCGAAAGAACTGTTCCGGCGTGAATGCCGCGCGCTTGCCATCGCCGGGCCGCTTCTGATTGCGCCTGCGCCGTTGCTTGCCGGAAAGCGATTTCTAGTGCGCGGCTGGATCGATGGCGTGCCACTGCACATAGCCAAGCCTTACGGCGACGCCGGCTTTTTCCGCTCGGCAAAGACCGCGTTGCGGCTCCTGCACCGTGCCGGCATCACGCATAACGATCTGGCTAAAGAGCAGAACTGGATCTACGCGCATGGCCGCGCCTATCTGACCGACTTTCAGCTTGCAGAATTCTTCTCGCGGCGCAGCTTGTTGTTCCGGTTAGCGCGCTACGAAGATCTGCGCCATCTTCTTAAACATAAGCGCCGCTACGCCCCGGCTGCGCTGACGGCCGCGGAACGCCGCGTCTTGGGACGCAAGACGCTTCTCACGCGGATATGGATGGCCAGCGGCAAGAAGCTTTATTACGCGATCACGCGGGGGTTTAATTTCACTGACCGCGAGGGTCGCGGCATCCGCTTCACCCGGCAGGCACCCCAGATTGCTGCGCGGTTGCGCGCGCATCCGCGCGTCGGCGACGTTGCCATCGTGGCTTTTCCCGATCGCCGCACCGGCACCGGACTTTACGCGTTTGTCGAGGCCAACGCCGCCGAAGACGAATTGCTCAAATTTCTGGGCGAGGCCAAGCCCGAGCATTTACAGGTGGTGCAAAATCTGCCGCGCAACAAGCAAGGCGAAATCCGCAGCGAAATTCTTGAGCTCGTGGCGATGAATCAACTTGATTTGATTGATACGCTCATCGGAACCGAGGCCGAACGCGCCATCGTTTCCCGCATCGTCTCCGGTAGACGCAATTTGCGCGACCGTTTCACTTTTTGACTTTGTGATGAATTTAGCTCAACCGTCGCGTCTTCCTGAGGGCGTGCGCAGGCAAGTTTTTTCTCAAATTTTTCTGCAGTGGGAACCGAGAAGGCCCGCGTGCGTTTTTTGCGCGAACGCGGGGTGAAATTTTTGGCAATGCGCTTGCCATCCGACCCGCCCCAAGTTCGCGCCAAGTTCGCACCATTCCGGTGTTGAGGTCCCCGAAGGGGTGTCGCCGCCAATTCACGCACTTGGAGATCCTGAAAAACCTTGGGAGCGTGTCATGATGCCTGCTACACAATCCAGATCCAACGGTTCTCTTTCGGCCAACTTCATTCAGCAGTTCGATCAAGCCCACGAGCAAGCCAAATCGGTGTTCGCAGTCCAAAAAGAACTTCTCGATACTCTTGAAGAGATTAACGAACACTGGTTCGCGCGCGCCAAATCAGAAGCTGAGTTTGCCGCCGCCATGGCCAACAAGCTCGCAGCCGCGCGGTCCATGCCCGATATGACCACCGTCTATCAGGACTGGTTTGGCCAGCGCATGCAACGATGTGTCGAGGATAGCAATCACGTAATCGCCGATGTCCAAAAGCTCATGCGGACCGGAAGCCGCCTAGCTCAAAACGGCAACGGCCGCAGCTGAGGGCGATCAGCCCGCCAACCAATTTGGATTGCGTGCAGCGCGCCAAATCAGCCACTGTCGCCTCCACGGTGAAAGCGACTTTGGCGAGAAAACGTCGGAACGATCCAAGCGATCGAGCGACCTGCGCACCGGCGCAATCGGAAGAAATGCGGGCAACGCCTGCTGGGGCAACGCGTGCAAATTATTCACGGCGGCGGCGAGGTGGCCACGCGCCAAACGGCGTAAATCGGCCGCGGCTCGGTTGAGCGCCGGCGACGAGCGGCGAGCGAACACGTCCGCGGCATCTGCGCCGTGGCGATCAAGCAGCGTGATCGGCAGATAAAGTTGCCGGCGCGCCGCATGCCCTGGCAACACGGCCAACACTTGCGTCAGCCCGCAGGCTATTCCCGCCGGCCCAGCAGCCATCGCAGCATCGACGCCAAGAATCCCGGCAGCCATTGCGATCAAAGCCGATGCGGTTTTGAGCGCGTAGTCTTCGAGTTCAGCAATCGTCCGCATCGGTTCATCATAAAGATCGAAGCGGCGCGCCTCGAGAAGCGCCAGCATTGCGTTGACCGGCAACCGATGGCGCTCAATCGCGTTCAGGAGCGATGCGGCCACCGGGCTCGCTCTCGCCTCACCGCGGCGTTCGCCCTGAAGAACGTCGCGCCACCACTGCAGCCGGATTTCTCCCGGCGCCGCCTCACGCGCGCGATCCCGCACATGCGCGGTTTCGACGTTAAAAGCATATAATGCGTAAAGCGCATCGCGACTGTGTGCGGGCGCGAACAGGGTTGCGATAAAACGATCCCGATCGGCGTCGCGCACAAGCTCGGCGCAAAACGAAACGGCATCTTTCATGATGCGACCGTGGATTCATTCGATGGCGATAAGTCCCGCGCCAACCCGGCGGCCTTCCATCAACATCACGTTATAGGTACGCACGGCGGGTCCGGTTGTCATCGCGTCCAGGGAGACGTGGGATTCGCGAAATCGCTCGCGTAACTCATCCGGCGGCCGCCATGGCGCGGCGCCGCTGCCGATAATGAAAAAGTCCAAATCGGCAGCCGCGGCGAAGACGCGTGACAGCGTCTCGTTTGTAACGTCGTTGGGAGAAACGACCGGCCAGGCCCAAATGCCCTGCGGCAAACAAAGCACCGAGCCGCGATGCGACAACCCTCCGAAGCGAAACCCACCCGCGCCGTGCGCGTCGATCAGGACTTGGCTCGGTAAATGGGGCTCGTCCACTAGAGCATGATCCGGAAAAAGCCTGCCCCGGACTTAATCCGGGGTAGGGACCGGTTTCCCGCCTGCGCGAAGCCTCGGTGCCCGCTTGTACCTTCGTACGTCGCCTCGGCGGGCGTAAGGCAGGTCCGAATAGATCATGCTCACCAAAAAGGCTACCGCCGTGCTTTGGCCCGTCGCGAAACCGACGCAGCCGAAACCGGCGCGGCCGCGGGCGCCGTCGGCGGCGATTCCGGCTCTTCGGTTCCGCCGACGCGGCCGCGGCCGACGCCGAGATAAATCAAGATCGGCGAAGCAATGAACACCGACGTGTAGGTGCCAACAAGCACCACACCGAACATCATCGTGGCGGTGAAGCTGTGTATCGCTTGACCGCCGAACAACAACAACGCGAGAAGCGACATCGCCACCGTGACGTGCGTGACAATCGAGCGCGACAGGGTGGCATTGACCGACGCATTCAACAGATCCGGCATCGGCATGCGCTTGTAGCGACGAAGCATTTCGCGAATGCGATCGTAGATCACGACGGTGTCGTTAAGCGAATATCCCAGAATCGTGAGCAAGGCCGCGATGCTGGTGAGATCGAAATCGATGCGCGTAAGCGACATGAATCCGACGGTGAGCACAAGGTCGTGCACGTTGGCGATCATGGCGCCAAGCGCAAACTGCCATTCGAAACGGAACCACAGATAGATCAGGATCGCGACGATCGCCAAAACCAGACCGATAGTGCCGTAGGCCAGAAGCTCGGTGGAAACGCTCGGCCCGACAACCTCGACCCGCCGGTAGTCCACGTCGTTGCCCAACGCGCCGCGAACCTTCTGCACCGCGGCCTGCTGCGCTTCATCGCCGCCAGGCTGTTCGGAGATGCGGATCAGCACGTCGTCCGGTGCGCCGAATTGCTGCAGCTGAAATTCACCAAGCTGCAGCGACCCGATTGTCGAGCGCATCTTGGCGAGATCCGCGGGGCCGGCTTTGGTCTGCACCTCGATCAGCGTGCCGCCGATAAAATCGATGCCGAAATTAAGTCCGTGGAAGAAGTACAGCAGGATCGCCGCGATCGACAGCATCGCCGATACGGGAAAGCTGATGCGCCGGAAGCGCATGAAATCGAATTTGGTATCGTCGGGAACGATGCGTAGAAGGCGCACGGTCAGACTTTCAGGTAGGAATTTTTACTGTGAGGCATGAACGGTTCCGGTAAACACTTCGCGCAGCGCGGCCATGCTTATATCGGCACAACGCGGGGACGCCACAGGCGCACCCAATAGGCGACGATCAGCCGGGTCAAAGTGAAAGCCGTGAACAGAGTGGTGAGGATGCCAATGCCGAGCGTCACCGCAAAACCGCGCACCGGCCCGGTGCCGATATAGAACAAAACCGCCGCCGCAATGAAGGTGGTGATATTCGAATCCAGAATAGTGGCTAGGGCCCGCGAAAAGCCGGCGTCGATCGCATTGATTGCACTGCGGCCGGCCCGCACCTCCTCGCGGATCCGCTCGTAGATCAGCACGTTCGAGTCCACCGCAATACCGACCGTCAGCACGATGCCGGCGATGCCCGGAAGCGTCAACGTAGCGCTCAACAGCGACAGTATTCCGAAAATCATCGCGACGTTCACTGCAACCGCGATATTGGCGAACAGTCCGAACAATCCGTAGGTCGCGAGCATGAAAATAACCACCAGCGCGGCGCCGGCATAGGCGGCGTGCTCTCCGGCATTGATCGAATCCTGGCCGAGGCCGGGCCCCACCGTGCGTTCTTCGATGATCGTTAGCGGCGCCGGCAGCGCGCCGGCACGCAGTAGAATGGCGAGATCATTGGCGGACTGAACTGTGAAATTGCCGGAAATCTGCCCGGAGCCGCCCAAAATCGGCTCGCGGATGACCGGCGCCGAGATGACCTTGTTGTCGAGCACGATGGCGAACGGCTTGCCCACATTGGACTGCGTCACCTCGGCGAATTTGCGCGCACCCGCGGAATTGAAGCGGAAATTCACGACCGGTTCATTGGTGCGTTGATCGAAGCCGGGTTGCGCGTCGGTGAGATCGGCGCCCGAAACCAGCACGCGCTTCTCGATCAAATATTTCTGGCCCGGCGTTTCGCCGGGCAGGATCTCGGAATCGACCGGATGGGCCTGCTCCGCCTGCTCGGGCGACGTCGACATGTCGACCATCCGGAAGTCGAGCTTCGCCGTCTTGCCGAGGATTTCCTTCAAGCGGGAGGGATCCTGCAAGCCCGGCACCTGAACGAGTATGCGATCGGCGCCTTCCCGCTGGATCGTCGGCTCGACGAGGCCGAGCTCATTGACGCGGCGCTCGACGATCTGGATCGATTGGTCGACGGCCTGGCGCACCCGCTCGGTGATGGCCGGGTCGGTCGGGTTCAGCGTGATGGTGCTGCCGTTCGCAGTCACCGTGATGGTACGCTGGCCGGTGCTGCCGGCAAAGCCGGAGAGCGGCTGCGACAGCTCCCGCAGCTTGGCGAGCGCCGTATCGATATCGGTATCGCGCGTGATGTGCACTTCGACGCTGTTACCGCGGATTGCGCGGCCGGTGAATGCAATGCGCGCCTGGCGCAACACGCGCAGCACATCATCGTTGATCGACTGCAATTGTTCCTTACGCACCGCCACCGAATCGACCTCCAGCAACAGATGCGAGCCGCCTTGCAAATCGAGCCCGAGCACGATGTGGCGTTGCGCCCAGACCGGCCAGTGTCGGATCACGTCTTCCGAAAAGAAATTGGGCAAGGCGCAAAGGCATACGGCGAGAGCCAAGATCAGAATTGCCGCTGCCTTCCAGCGCGTGAAAAACAACATGGATTAGGTTTTCCTTACTTTGCAGCGCCGTTTAATTCGCGCGTCCCTGCCTCCTTCGCGATTCAATCACCGGAGGGATCAAGCAGCCTTGTCGTCCTTCACCGGCTCGCCTTTCGCGCGCACGTCGCTGACCATGGCGCGCACGTGGCGCACCCGCACACCATCGGCAATTTCAATTTCGATATGATCGTCATCGATGACTTTGGTGACCTTGGCAACCAGACCGCCATTGGTCACGACGGTATCGCCTCGCCGCAAGGCCTTGATCATCGCATGATGCTGTTTCACCTTTTGCTGCTGCGGCCGCAGGATCAAGAAATACATGATTACGATGATCAGGATCAGCGGCATGAATGACGTGATCATGCCGGCGGAATCGCCGCCAAACAGACCGCTTTGCGCGAGTGCAGGCGTAATGAACATTGTTCCTCCAAAAGCCGCGTGAATAGGGCCGCAGGAATAGGCGCGCCGCCTGGCACGATGGGCCGATTTCGCGCGCAAAATCGGCGCGGACTATAGCCGCCGTTGGCTCAATTGCAACGTGCCGAAAGCCCGCTTTAACCCCTCGTCGCTCCTTGGCTTGCCGCCGCTTGCCCGCCCAGCTAAGGGAAGGCCGCAAGTCGGTGCAAAGATGGCCAAATCTCCGGCGCGACCAAGCAAGACATCGCCCAACAATGCCGCTCGCGCGGCCACCGAAAAAGCCCAAGCGCGTGGCGGCGACGCAGCACTTCTCGCCCGCATCGCCGGTGCGCTCGAGCGGTTGGCGCCGACTGCATCGGCGGCTACCGACTTTGCCGCTGCCGAAGCCTTCGTGTGGCACCCCGAGGGCCGAAGGCTGACGCCGGTGCGACGCGTCAATCGCGTCGAGATGTCGCTTCTCAAAGGGATCGATCGCGTCCGCGATCTATTGGTCGAGAACACCGAACGCTTCGCCCGCGGGCTGCCGGCCAATAATGCGCTTTTGTGGGGCGCACGCGGCATGGGGAAGTCGTCGCTAGTGAAAGCCGCCCATGCCGCGATCGGCCAAGCCTGTCCTGCCGCCGGATTGAAGCTCATCGAAATCCACCGTGAAGACATCGAGTCGCTGCCGGAGCTCATGAGCCATTTGCGGAACGCGCCGCAGCGGTTCATCGTTTTTTGCGACGACCTGTCCTTCGATGCCGAGGACACCTCCTACAAATCGCTGAAAACGATGCTCGAAGGCGGAATCGAGGGGCGCCCTGAGAATGTGATTTTTTACGCAACCTCCAACCGGCGGCACCTGTTGGCCCGCGACATGATGGAAAACGAGCGCGCCACCGCCATCAATCCCGGCGAGGCCGTCGAAGAAAAAGTGTCGTTATCGGATCGCTTCGGGCTTTGGCTCGGCTTTCATCGCTGCAGCCAGGACGAATACCTCGCCATGGTCGAGGGCTACGTCGCCCATTACCGGGTGCCGTTCGACGGCGCCGAGTTACGCCGGGAAGCCCTGGAATGGGCGACAACGCGCGGGGCGCGCTCGGGCCGCGTGGCGTGGCAGTACGTTCAGGATCTGGCCGGGCGGATGGGCGTGCGGATGTCAGAGGACAGATGACGGAGGTCAGAGATCAGGTCAGGTATTCTCCTGACATCCGATCTCCGACATCCGACATTTGAATCACGCCCCACTCAAATATTGCGACGGGTCGACGGGGGTCGCGCCCTTGCGAATTTCAAAATGCAATTGCGGCGAGGTGACACTGCCGGTCTGACCGGCATGCGCGATCACTTGGCCGCGTTTCACGGTCTCGCCGCGCTTGACCAGAATGTCGCTGGCATGCGCGTAGGCGGTGACGAAACCATTGGGGTGGCGAACCAGGACCAGGTTGCCATAGCCTTTCAGCTCACTGCCGGCATAGGCAACAACGCCGTCGTCCGCGGCCTTGATCGGAGTGCCCTCCGGCACGGCAAGGTTGATGCCATCATTTTGCACGCCGTTCGGCTTGGGCCCGAACGCCGCAATCACGCGGCCGCGCACCGGCCAACGGAATCCCGGCAGGCTGCCGGCGGGCTCCGCGGTCTTCACGGCATCCTGACTGGACATTGCCGGAGTGGGTTCCACCACATGTACGGTTTGCGATGAGTCCGCCATCGCGACCTTGCCGGTCGGCGCGGCGACCGACGGCTCGGTCTGCCCCTGAGTCGTCTGCGACGCCTCTTTGATGTCTGGAATTGTGATGCGCGCGCCCGCCTTGAGCTTGGCATCGACGGCTAGGTTGTTGGCCTTGGCGATCACCGTAACCGGTTTGTGATAAATGCGCGCGATCGTGCGGAGGTTTTGACCAGCCTTCACGACGTGGACCACCGCGGGAGCAACAAGTGCGTTGCGCCGCGTCGAGGCCGCTGGCTGAGGCGCCGATGCGGTTCGAGCGGGCGCGGCCGCTGGCGAATGATATGATGGCGTGGCGGTGCGTGCCGCTCCATTCGCATCCGGTTGACGCCCGCCCGCACCGCGACTGTAGGCGGACGAACCATCATCGGTGTTGGCCAAATGCGGCAGCGGTGCCGCTTCAATACGGTTGGCCGATGCGCTCTGCGCCCCCGGGCCATACGCGTCGTTGCGCGGGATTGAGTTCGTCGAACCGAATAAGTCGCCAAAGCGCGAGGAATCGGCGCAGCCTGCGACTCCCAATCCGATTAACGAAATGGCAACCAGTTGCGGCCAGAGGGCCGTCCGAGGCGATACGCGCATGGTTACTCACTCGGTGCGCAATACTAAGGACGAGCGAATAAACAACCTTGCGGTAAACAGGGTTTTAAGCGGTACAAGATATTTCGGAATAATTGATTGTGTGTCTTTGGCGCTACAATTCTCGCGCTTGGCCCGATAACAGCGGCACAAATCGTACCGCAATAAGCTCTTCGCGGGTTAATCCGCCGCCCGGACGCTTAGTGAGCTTGACCAAGTACTGTGCGTCATGGCGCGGTCCAACGGGCAGCACCATCTTGCCCTCCTCGGCAAGCTGCGCCATCAGCGCTTCCGGAACGTCTTCGGCCGCAGCCGTAACCATGATGCGATCGAACGGCGCCAAATCCGGCGCGCCAGCCATACCATCGCCGACACGGACCGTGACATTGGCGCAGCCGAGCGCCTTAAGTCTCTTGCTCGCGGTGTCGGCAAGCGTGCGGTAGCGTTCGATGGTCACCACTTCGCGCGCCAGGCGCGACAGAACGGCGGCCTGATAGCCGGAGCCTGTTCCAATCTCGAGCACGCGATGCTGCGGACCGACTTCGAGTTGTTCGGTCATATAGGCCACGACGAACGGTTGACTGATTGTCTGCCCACACTCGATCGGCAATGCCTGATCGGCGTAGGCGCTCTCGACGAAACCGGGAGCGACAAAATTTTCCCGCGGCACTTCTTCCATGGCGCGCAACACGGCTTGATCGCTGATCCCGCGCCGGCGCAGCGCAAGTTGAAACTCCATGCGCTCAACGTCGTCAGCGGCTGGCTTTGGGGCCACGGTTGCCTCGCATAATTCCGTATTGCGAGCGCTTTTTAGCACTCCGTCAGCTCTGTTACACTGGCAGGCATATGACACCGGCCGCCGCCGACCCCCAAACAAACGACGGCCCCCGGGGATGGAACCAGGGGGCGATCTGAAGCGTTGGGGCGCAAGCACGGGGTTCCGAGTGATGGGTCACGGGAAAGTTGCTGCGGGGAAGCGCGTTCTCATCGTCGAGGACGAGCTGATGATCCGCATGCTGCTTGAAGGCATGCTGACGGACCTCGGTCATAGCGTCGCAGCGGAGGCCGGCGGCCTCGATGAGGCAATTTCGCTGGCGAAGCAGGCGGAATTCGATCTCGCGGTGCTTGATGTGAATCTCAACGGCACGCCGGTTACGCCGGTCGTTGAGATCCTCGTCGAGCGCGGCGTGCCGTTTATTTTCGCGAGCGGATATGGTCAGCGCGGCCTGCCCGAAGCCTATCGTACCGCGCCGATCCTGCAGAAGCCGTTTCAGGCTGACGCGCTTGAGGAAGCAATCGAGGCCGTGGCAAATACCGCGAACTAGCTTCCTCCTTTTCAATTTTACATTCCCTTCGCAAACAGTTCGGCGAGCCTGGTCATTGTGGGCTCGTCGGTGATGTCGATCCGCAACGGCGTGAGCGCGATGCAGCGCTCATCAAGCACCGCAATGTCCGTTCCGTGCTCCGCATGAACGGGGCTCAAGCGCGAATAGGCGATCCAGTAATAGGGATTGCCGCGCCCATCGACGCGCTTATCGATATGCAAGCGCTCCTGGCGGCGGCGCCCGAGCGGCGTGACGGCGATGGCTTTGACCTCTTCCGGGCGGCAATCGGGAAAATTGACGTTGATCAGCACGCCCTCGCGCACGCCGCCGGCCAACACGCGACGAATGATATCGGGCGCAAAACGGAGGCTGGTCTCCCAGAACGGCGGCTGGCCGCTGCGCGATTTGTAGGATTGCGACAGCGCGATCGAGGGAAAGCCGAGCACGGCGCCCTCCATGGCGCCGGCAACGGTGCCTGAATAAATCACGTCCTCACCGACATTGCGGCCGCGATTGACGCCGGACAGCACCAGATCGATTTGCTTTCCGTCGAGCACGTGGCGCGCGCCCATGATCACGCAATCGGTCGGCGTGCCGCGCACGGCGAACTTGCGCTCATCGACCTGCCGCAGCCGCAACGGATCATTGAGCGAGAGCGAATGGGCGACACCCGATTGATCGTGCTCCGGCGCCACCACCCAGACGTCGTCCGACAGCTTGCGCGCGATCTCCTCGCAGGTGTCGAGGCCCGGCGAATGAATGCCGTCGTCATTGGTGACCAGGATGCGCAATGGTTCCTCTCCAAGAACGATCAGCGAATAGGTTTGCCCCCACTCGCTATTCGCCTTTTGCAATCTTCTTCATGCCGCCCATATAGGGCTGCAACACGTCAGGCACGGCAATCGATCCGTCGGCATCTTGATAGGTTTCCATCACCGCGATTAGCGCGCGTCCCACGGCGACCCCCGAACCGTTGAGCGTGTGAACGTGACGGACATTACGATCCTTGCCGCGAAAGCGCGCATTCATGCGGCGCGCCTGGAACTCGCCGCACACCGAGCAGGATGAGATCTCGCGATACATGCTCTGCCCCGGCAGCCAGACCTCGATGTCGTAGGTCTTCTGCGCGGCAAAGCCCATATCGCCGGTGGATAGCGTAACGACACGATAATGCAGATCGAGGCGGCGCAGCATCTCTTCGGCGCAAGCCAACATGCGCTCGTGCTCGTCGCGCGATTGCTCCGGCGTGGTGATCGAGACGAGCTCGACTTTGGTGAACTGGTGCTGGCGGATCATGCCGCGGGTGTCCTTGCCGGCGGCGCCGGCCTCGGCGCGGAAGCACGGCGTGCAGGCAGTCAGCCGCATCGGCAATTGCGCTTCGTCGGTGATGGATTCGCGGACCAGATTGGTCAGGGGCACTTCGGCGGTGGGGATAAGCCAGAAATCCTCCTTTAGAGGCGCCCGCTGTAAGATTCGATCTATAAGCGACCCTATTTCCATTTTGCCTTGCCTGAACTCCTCTAAGTCATTTTCCGTCGCATATTTGAGCGCATCCATTAGAAGCTCTGCCCGAGTAATCGTTCGGGTTGCTAAAAATTGATCGTCCAAAAATTTTGGTAATTGCCCCGTCCCGAACATCACTTCGTCGCGGACCAAAAGCGGCGGCGCAATTTCGACATAGCCATGTTCGTTGGTGTGCACGTCGAGCATGAATTGCCCGAGCGAGCGTTCGAGCCGAGCAAGACCTTGCTTAAGCACCACGAACCGCGCGCCGGACAATTGAGCCGCGGTCTCGAAGTCCATTTGCCCGAGCGCTTCGCCCAACTCGAAATGCTGCTTCGGCGTGAAAGCATAATCACGCTTGGCGCCAAAGCGATGATGCTCGACGTTATCGCTCGCGTCCTTGCCGTCGGGCACATCGTCGAGCGGCATATTCGGAATTTCGGCAAGCGCATCGTCCAGCGCCTGCGAAGCCGCCTTCGCTGCCGCTTCCACTTGCGCGATGGATTCCTTGAGCGCGGCCACCTCGGTCATCAGCGCGGCCGCTTTCTTCTCGTCCTTATTTTTCTTCGCGTCGCCGATCTCCTTGGAGGCCGCATTGCGGCGCGCCTGCGCAGTTTCGAATTCAAGGATTTTTTTGCGCCGCTCCTCGTCCAATACGATCAGGCGCTTCGATTCCGGGGCGAGCCCGCGGCGCGCAAGGGCGCGATCAAAGACGTCGGGTTGCTCGCGGATGAACCGGATGTCGTGCATGGCTTTCTTCCAGACCGTCATGCCCGGCGATTGGCGTTGAAAGAGCGGCCGGGCATCCACGTCTTTATCCGCAGAGAGAAAAAGACGTGGATGGCCGGGACAAGCCCGGCCATGACGAATCAAATCAATTCACATAACACCATAACAGCCGCCGCTCACTCCGCGGGCTTAGCGGCCGCGGCGGCACGCTCGGCGGCGGCGCGGCGCTCCACCATCCGCACCGACCAAACCGAACCTTCGTACAGCGCGATCAACGGCAAAGCGAGCGACATCTGGCTCAACACGTCCGGCGGGGTGAGGACGGCGGCAATGACGAAGGCGATGACGATGAAGTAGCGGCGTTTCGATTTGAGTTGCTCGGAAGTGACGATGCCGACCCGGCCCAGCAGCGTCAGAATGACTGGAAGCTGAAACGCCACGCCGAAGGCGAGGATAAGCTTCATCATCAGCGACAGATAATCTTCGACTTTTGGCAAGAGCTCGATTGTCGCCTGGCCCGGCCCACCCAACTGCTGCATGCTGAGCGAAAAGCGCGCCAGCATCGGCCAGACCACGAGATAAACGACCATCGAGCCGAGCAGGAAGAAGATCGGCGTTGCGATCAGATACGGCAGAAAAGCCTGGCGCTCGTTACGGTACAGGCCGGGCGCGACGAACATATAGATCTGCGTGGCGACCACTGGAAAAGAAATGAACGCCGCGCCGAACAGCGCGAGCTTGAGCTGCACGACGAAATATTCAAGGAGCCCGGTATAGATGAATTTCGAATTTTCCGGCCCCGCGACCCAGATGTAAGGCCACGTGAGCACATTGTAGATCTGGCGGGCGAAGAAAAAGCAGACAACCGCCGCGAGTGCGAACGCGGCAAGCGCCTTGATGAGCCGCGAGCGCAGCTCGATCAGATGATCCATCAAGGGCGCCTTGGTGGCCTCGATCTCCTTTTCTTCCTCTTCGCTTCTCATTGCGGCTTGCCTGCACCGCTCGAGGACGTGGATTCTGCCGCCGCTTCCGGGGCGACCGGGCCGACGCCGGCACCGGCCACCTCTTTGTCGCGAAGCTCGATTGCGGCTTGAGGAATGGGAAATGCCTCGGCGCTCGGCGCCGGAGCGGCACTCTCCGGCATATTGGCCGTTTCCTTGGGCTCTTCCTTGACCGCGTCTTTGTCCGCTGCTTTATCCGGACTCTTAACGCTTTCGTCTAAATCCTTGCCGATGGCTTCGACATCGGTGCGAACGTCCTTGAGCGGATCGTAACTCTTGATGTCGGAGGCCATGTCGTCGACCTGCTTTTTCAGTTCCGCCATTTCGGCTTCGCGCATGGCCTCATGAAACTGATTTTGGAAATCCGCGGCCAGGCTGCGGATCTTGCGCGTCCATTGCCCGAGCGAGCGCATCACCGCCGGCAGCTCTTTCGGCCCGATCACGATCAGCGCGACGATGCCGATGAGCAGGAATTCGGTCCAGCTGATGTCGAACATGAAGAATTCTCCGGCCGCGCCTTCCTCAGCCGCAGCCGCCGATCAAGATGTAAAGCTGCCGCGACTGGCGCGAGAGCACCAGAGCTAGACTTTGCTCTCGGATTCGGCCCGCCGCTTGACGTCCGCGGACGCCTGATGATCGATCGTCTTTACCGGCGCGTCGGATTTCGCGCTGTCGGCGGTGTCGTCGTCGGCCATGCCTTTCTTGAAGGCTTTAATCCCGCGCGCGACATCGCCCATCATGTCCGAAATCTTGTTGCGGCCTCCGAACACCAGCAGGACGACGGCGCCGACGATCAACCAGTGCCAGATGCTCAAGGAACCCATAAAATCCTCCGTCCACCAGACGCTTACGAAAAATCCTTAAGAGCTTACAGCACCTAGTGGCAAGTTGCCGATTTAAGCCTGAAACTAG
>Ga0207862_1000167_pt1 | contig 18671 bp, 17 predicted proteins | sample LuqExpMetageno81_FD_187838 | JGI IMG/M metagenome (GOLD analysis project Ga0207862, IMG submission 187838) | Tropical forest soil microbial communities from Luquillo Experimental Forest, Puerto Rico - Sample 81 (SPAdes) | ecosystem: Environmental > Terrestrial > Soil > Tropical forest ... | reverse complement strand
CCCCGCCGTGAAGTACGCCATGGACTTCAACGGCATGTTCGGCGGCGTACCGCGATTGCCGCTGCTGCCCTTGACGGCTGACAGGAAGGCGGAGGTCGAGCAACTGTTGGCCACCATTCGCAACTAATCCAGTTGTTTTTGCCGCTGCGCCAATTTCTTTGTGGCGCTATATTGGCAGTAATGCCATCACTCGCACTTTCGGAACTCATCGGCGCGCCGGTCTATGATCCGTCGGGCACTTCGCCTGTGGGCAAAGTGCGCGAGGTGGCGCTGCTGCCGCAGGAAGACCCGAACCGCGTGGCGGGATTCATCGTGAAGACGCGCGCGGGCGTGCGTTTGCTGGCGATCGGGTCGGTGGAACACGTCAACGGCGGAGTGCGCGCCGACACGTTGGCCGCGGATTGGACTCCGTACGCGAGCGGCGAAGGCATGCTGCTGCTGGAGCGCGACCTGCTCGACCAGCAGATCATTGACGTCTTCGGGCGCAAAGTGGTGCGGGTGAACGACGTCGATATCCACGAGGAACTTGGCCACGATCACATTGTGCTGAAGCTGAGCGCGGTGGACGTGGGCGCGCGCGGAGCGATGCGGCGGCTGCTGAAGGGCGTGGTGCCGGCAGCGGCACTGCGTCCGATGGTGGAGAAGATTCCGCCGCGGATGATTCCATGGGAGTTCGTGGACCTGATTGAGACCGATCCGGCGCGAAGGGTGAAGCTGAAGATCTCGCTGGACAGGCTGGCGAAGCTGCATCCGGCGGACATTGCCGACATTGTGGAAGAGCTGGCTCCGGCGGAGCGCGAGGCGGTGTTCGAGACGCTGGACGAGGAAGTGGCGGCGGAGACGCTGGAAGAACTCGATCCGAAGATGCAGGTGTCGGTGCTGAGCGCGCTGGATTCGGAGCGGGCGGCGGACATCGTGGAAGAGATGGACCCGGACGCGGCGGCAGACGTGTTGGGCGATATGCCTCCGGAGACGACGGAGGAGATCCTCACGGAGATGGAGCCGGAGGAGCGGGCGGAAGTCGCCGAGCTGATGACCTTCGAGGAGGACACGGCGGCCGGGCGCATGACCACCGACTACATGGCGCTCAAGGCGGGGGCGAAGGTGGCGGATGCGATCGAGATGCTGCGGAACTTCGAGGGCGGAATCGAGAGCGTGAGCACGATCTACATCATTGGCGAGCGGGAGAAGCTGCTGGGGCAGGTTCCGCTGGCGAAGATTGTGCTGGCCACGCCGGAGACTCCGCTAATGCTGCTGAGCACGGGGCATATGTCGACGATTCATCCGGGTGCGGATGAAAAAGAAGTGGCGGAGCTGTTCGATAAGTACAACCTGCTGACACTGCCTGTGATCGATGACGAAGGCGTGCTGACGGGCGTGATCACGGCGGATGACGTGATCAATATGCTAAGGAAGAAGATGTAGGGCAGTTGTCAGTGGCCAGTTGTCGGTTGTCAGAAAGACCTGATTCAAACCGCGCTTGGCAGCTCGGTTCGAAACGTGGCGCAATTTCCATTGGCCGTTTATTCTGAACGGTACTCTCCATCTCACCTCTATCTCCGGTGTCATGTCTCAAGCGCGACGTCTGAAAATCTGGAGGATGCGCCTGCTGTTGTTCCTGGCCGTGATCGGGCCGGGGTTCATCACGGCGAACGTCGATAACGACGCGGGCGGAATCTACACCTATTCGGTGGCGGGGGCGCAGTTTGGCTACGCGTTGCTGTGGGTGATGATTCCGATGACGATTGCGCTGGTGGTGGTGCAGGAGATGTCGGCGCGCATGGGAGCGGTGACGGGCAAGGGATTGAGCGACCTGATCCGCGAGGAGTATGGATTTCGCATCACGTTCTTCATGATGATCGGGATCCTGATTACGAACTTCGGCAATATTGTGGCTGAGTTCGCAGGCATCGCCAGCAGCCTAGAGTTGTTTCACATCTCGAGGTACATCAGCGTTCCGGGGGCGGCGATTCTAGTGTGGTTCCTGGTCGTGAAAGGGAACTACAAGAGCGTTGAAAAGGTGTTCCTTGCCGCTTCGCTTTTCTATGTGGCGTACATTATCGCAGGCGTGCTGGCCGGGCCGAATTGGAAGGAAGCGTTTGTTTCTACGTTCAAGCCGCCGCGACCGGGCGCGTTCCGCGATTCGGCTTATCTGTACATGGTGATCGCGGTGATCGGAACCACGATTGCGCCGTGGATGCAGTTCTACCTGCAATCATCAATCGTGGAGAAAGGTATCACGGGGCGGGAGTACAAACTGTCGCGCTGGGACGTGATCGTGGGCTGCCTGTTCGCCGTCATTGTGGCCGGATTCATCGTGCTGGTGTGCGCCGCAACGCTTTACACTCACGGCTTGCGGCAGGTTCGCGACGCGGCCGACGCTGCACAAGCTTTGCGCCCTCTGGCCGGCGATTACGCTTACATTCTTTTTGCCGCCGGCCTGTTCAACGCGTCATTATTTGCAGCGTCCATCCTGCCGCTGTCAACTGCCTACACCGTCTGCGAGGGCCTGGGGTTTGAGTCGGGCGTTGGGCAGAAATTCGATGAGGCCAAGGTTTTCTACTGGCTTTACACGTTACTGCTGGTGACTGGAGGAGGGGTCATCCTGTTGCCGGGCATTCCGCTGGTCAAGATCAGCGTGCTGTCGCAAGTGGTGAATGGAATCGTGCTGCCATTTGTGCTGATTTTCATGCTATTGCTGGTCAATAAGAGCGAACTCATGGGGCCGCACGTCAACGGGACGTGGTTCAACGCGATCGCGTGGGCGACGACGATCATCATGATCGGGCTGACGATTGCGTGGTTTGTGACCGGCGGGGGAAGTTAGAGCAGCTCGCTCGCGGCCAAGCGACGGACCAGTTCCTTGTCGGCGTCGAGGAAGTCGAGTGAAGGCAGATCGGCGCGCTTGACCCAGCGAACGTCGCGGAAGATGCGGTTCTGGAGGTCCTTCTCGAAATGGTGGACGGCGAAGAAACGCAGGTTGACGGAGTTGCCGTTGGCGTAGGTGTGCAGGACCCGGGCGATCTCGGGCCCGATCTCGGCCAGGATGCCGAGCTCTTCTTGCAATTCACGGAGCAGTGCCTGGGGAGGAGTTTCTCCGGCTTCGATCTTGCCGCCCGGAAACTCCCATTTGAGCGGCAGCGCCTGGTGCGCGGTGCGCTGGCAGCACAGAATCTCGTCGCCGCGCAAGATCAGTGCCGCCACTACTTGCTTGGTCAAGCGGGTTCCTCGCGTGAATGAGTTCCGATTTTGAGGCTATCACAGGGCGCGGCGGGGGATCGCATGGTGGTCTCTGATGCGGGCATAGAAAAGCAGATCCCTCGCGGACTGTAGTCCGCTCATGATGACAAACCCTGAAAATGGATTGGACGCATGATCACGGCCCCGCGAGATCGTCGCGGCGAAAAGGGGTCCTTCGACTTCGTTCGCTGTGCTCACTCCGCTCAGGATGACAAGAGTGCGGGGACGTTACGGGGTCGATTGCTTCGCCATCGATGGAGGCGATTGCATCTGGCGGATGCCGGATGGGCGAGCGAGGCACTCAGGATGCAGTGCCCATCCGATGGCGTGAAGCCCTTGCAGCAAGCTGGTTGCCGGTGTGTTGAGCAACTCGTCGCTGATGCAGAAGACTCGGCCCTGGCGCACGGCGGGCAGGTCGTTCCATGAGCGTTGCTCGACAAGCTTCTCCAGGGGGACGCGGTCTCCGGCGCCGCACCATGCTGCGATCAGTACGTCGGGCGCAGCGTGCGCGACTTCATCGGCGGTGGTGGTCTTGCCGGGCGCACCGATGAAGACTCCACCGGCGAGTTCCACCAACTCGGCTACCCAGGGCTGGGAGGCGATGATGGGTTTGCCCCACTCCTCGCAGAAGACACGCGGCCGGGCGGCTGCATCGGCGCACTGCGCGCGAACCTCTTCAACGGCTGCCTGCATCTCTGCAATGACTTGCCGACCACGGTCGTGGACTCCCATGATGCCGGCAATCGTTGCGATGTCGCCATAGATATCAGCCAAGGTGCGGGGCGCAAGACCGAGAAAGCGCACGCCGGCTTTCAGTATTTCTTCCACTGCCTCTCGCTGATAGGGAACCGAGGCGATCACCAGGTCGGGCTTGGAAGCAGCGATTTCCTCAGACTGTGCAGTCCACGAGTCAGAGACGATGATACGGGAGCCAACCGCGACTTCCGGGCACACATCTGCGCAGTACCTGGTGCAGGCAACTACTCGGTCCAGCAGGCCGAGGTCGCGCATGGTGAGAGTCGCGCTGGGCTGCAGGCAGACCACGCGTTGTGGCAGGTGATTCGAAGTCATCCTTGGCCCCGATTATACGAACGACCGGGCCGCTTGGCGGCGCTGGAAAGATGCGGTAAATTGCACAGGCAAGAATGTACTCGTCCGAACTGCTGGACCATTTCGAACGGCCGCGCAACAGCGGCGAGCTGGACAATGCCGATGCGCAGGTACGCATTGAGAACCCAGCGTGCGGGGACATCCTGGAATTGTCAGTACGGGCGCGCAAGGGGGTCATCCGCGAAATGCGCTTTCGTGCCAGGGGATGCGTGCCGGCGATGGCGTGCGGCTCGCTGGTCACGGAACTTGCCACCGGCAAGACGGTAGAGGAGGCGATGGACATTCGGCCCGAGGATGTGGTGAGGGCGATTGGGGGATTGCCGGAAGGGTCGAGCCACGCGGCGCAATTGGCGATTGACGGACTGCAGGTCCTTTTGCGCCGACTGGGTTAAACGGTTTCCAACTCCTCTTCCAGCAACTGGCGCTCGTGCAACTCGGTGTAATAACCGTTGCGAGCGATGAGTTCGTCATGGGTGCCGTACTCCACGATTTCGCCGTCGCGCAGCACGGCGATGCGGTCAGCGTTGCGAACCGTAGAGACACGGTGCGAGATGAAAACGGTAGTGCGGCCCTGCATGACTTCGCGCAGGTGGTTGAGGATGCGGTCCTCGGTTTGCGTGTCCACGCTGGCCAGAGCGTCGTCGAGCACCAGGATGCGGGGGTTGCGAATCAGCGCGCGGGCGATGGCGGTGCGCTGCTTTTGTCCGCCAGAGAGAGTGAGACCGCGCTCGCCGACCAGCGTGTCGTATCCGTCAGGAAAGCTCTCAATCTCGGTTGCAATGTTGGCAGCCTCAGCCGCGCGGCGGACGTCGGCGTCGGTGGACTGCCCGGCTCCGAAGGCGATGTTCTCGCGGATGGTGTCACTGAACAGGAACGTCTCTTGCGGTACGAAGCCGATGTTGTTCCGAAGTACTTCCAGGGGAAACTCGCGAATCGGGCGGCCATCGATCAGGACGCTGCCGGGCGCGGCGTCGTAGATGCGCGGGACAAGCGAGACCAGCGTCGATTTGCCGGAGCCTGTCGGTCCGACGATCGCCAAGCTGGTTCCGGCGGGAACCTTGAGATTGACATTGCGCAGGACATCTTCATCGCCGCGGAAGTGGCCTGCGCCGCGCTCGGCGGCCTTGAGCGTCTGGCCATAATGGAAGCGCAGGTTGCGGAACTCGATCTCGCCGCGAATTTCTTGCGGTGCTCCGGAGGCGGGCACATCGGCGTCGGTTACACCGGGTTTCGTGGCCAGAATGTTTGCGATGCGGCCCAAGGAAGCCGTCCCGCGCTGAAAGATGTTGATAACCCAGCCCAGAGCGATGACGGGCCATGCCAACTGCACCATATTGGTGTTGAATGCGGCGAAGTCGCCGACGTTGATGTGGTGCTGAATCACGAGTCGTCCGCCGACGAAGAGCACGATGATGATGGCCACGCCCAGCAGCGCCTGCAGGCTTGGCCACAACATTCCCATGAGGCGCACGAGGCGCAGGCTGCGGCGGATGTACTCTTCGTTCTCGCGTTCGAACAGTTCAATCTCGGCTTCCTCCTGGACGTAGGCCCGGATGAGACGCGCGCCGGAGAAGTTTTCCTGGGCGCGCGCCGAGATGTCGGAGTACATGGCCTGAATGCGCTCGAAGCGTTCGTGGATGCGGCGGCCAAAGTGCTGCACAACGATGCTGAAGACAGGCAGGGGCAAAAACGCCAACAGAGTGAGTCGAGGGCTGATGCTCAGCATGAACACCAGCGACACGGCGGTGAAGACGATGGTGTTGGCCGTGTACATGATGCCGGGGCCGACCAGCATGCGCACGGCATTCAGGTCGTTGGTCATGCGCGCCATAATGTCGCCGGTGCGGGTTTGCTGATAGAAGCTGTAGGACAGATGCTCGAGGTGGGAGAAGAGATCGTTGCGCAGATCGAACTCGATTTCGCGCGAGACGCCGATGAGAATCCAGCGCGTGAGGTACTGGAAGATGCCCTTGGCCATGGCTACGGCCAACAGGTAAAGGGAATACTTCAAGAGATTCTGGCGGGTAACCTCGGTGTTCAAGGCCTGCACTGCATTGCGGATCACCAGCGGGAAGAGGATCCAGATGCAGTTGTTGCACAGCACGCACAGGCCTCCGATGACGAAGGTCGTGCGGTACTTCTTCAGGTATGGCGTCAGTGGTCGCAGAGTCTTGAACATGAGCTAGAAAACGGTGCAGGCCTCGCTGTCGAATCAAAGCACATTAGATGATCTTCGCGGAGAAGCGATTCCTCCACAAGTGGGCTAGGTCGGCACGCGCAACACCAGGTATCCGCCGGCGAGGGCGAAGATGACGTCGGGCGCCCACGCAGCCAACAAAGCGGGCAACTGATTGGCATTGCCCATGGCTTCAAACACGCCGGCCGTTACCCAGTACACGATCGCGATGCCAAGAGCGATCGCTACTCCGGCGAGCGCGCCGCCGCGGCGTTTTTGCGCCGAGAAGGGAATCGCCAGTACCGCCATGACCAGCGTGATGAGGGGGTAGGCCACCTTCTTCTGCAACTGAACTTTCAGGCGGACGGTATCAAACCCGCTTTGCCGCAGGTCACGGATGTAGTTACTTAGTTCCTCGTAGTTCATCTCCGAGGATTGGCGCACTTCCTTCTTGAAGTAGCTGGGATCTTCGCCCAACTCCTTGAAGGTGGAAACGTCGAAGGTGCGGTACTCCTGAATGGAGGCGCCGCTCAAGGTGCGCACCCAACCGTTTTCGAAGACCCACTTTTTCAGGCTGGGCTCCCAATGCGCGCCATCGGCGTGAATGCGCCGCGTAAGTTGAAACGTGGCCGGGTCGAACTCGAATACGGAGACTCCGCCAAAGCGGTTGGTGTCAGGGTCGAAGACCTGGTAGTAGTAAATCTGATTGGACTGGCCGAAGATCCATTTGCGATCGGCCTGCAGATAGGTCTGCGGCGGCTTGCCCTTGATTTCGTTGCGCAGAGTCTCTTGCCGCCGGTTGGTATGGGGAATGTAAATCTGGTCGAAAATAAACAGTCCGACGGCGAATCCGGCGGAAAGAAGGACCACCGGAAAAGTGGTGCGGTAGATGCTGAAGCCGGTGGCCTTCATGGCAGTCAACTCGCTGGATTTCCGCAGCAAGCCGAAGGTAATGAGCACCGCGAGCAATACCGACATGGGCGCCATGAGGTAGACCAGCGAGGGGCTCAGGTTTAAAAGATATTCGGCGAGCAGGATGAACGACACCTTGTTGCGAACGATGTCGGTGAGCAGCTCGAAGAAAGTGAAGACCAGGGCCAGCATCAGGAAGGTTGCCATGATCATGACGAGGTACTGCGCGAAGTCGCGCAAGATCATGTTGTCGAGGATCAGGGGGAACCTGGCGCCGTAACGCCGTTTGGGGCGGCGGCTGGATGCGGCCAGCCACGCGCGCTCGCGCAGGCCAGGAAGGCTCTCACCCCACGCGGTGAGGACGCGGCGGACCGTGGTTCCAATGCGATTCAAAAGGCTCAGGTCCAACGGCATGCGGTCCACACGCCAGAGCAGGAACAGTCCGCACAGGAAGAAGAAGCTGTTGCCGGCCCAAACGCCGAGCCAGGGAGATATCTTGCCCTGGCGGGCGAGAGATACGCCGATCAAGGAGAAGAGGTAGTACACGAAGACCAGCACGATGGTCAGGACAAAGCCTGCGCTGCGACCGCCCTTGTGCGCCGAAAGGCCCAGGGGGATGCCGACAATAGCCAGCACCAGACAGGCCGCCGGAAGCCCGAAGCGGCGCTGGAACTCGATTTCGTAGTATCGCGCCTTGAGGTATTCGTAAGACGACGTCCCGGGATCTGTCTTAGCCGATACGGCCGCGGCGGCGCGTTCGCGAGCGGCGTTGCGCAGCAGGCCGTTCAGGCTGAGTTCCGCAACCGGTTGTAAGTCACGAAAGCCACGGTCGGCAGAAGTGGGAACCTCGACCGGCAGGTCGGTCGCCTCGAACGTGGTGATGGAGTACTGGTCTCTTGCTTTCGGAATCAGTTCCTGTTGGGTGCCGTCTTCCAGATGGAAGCGAATCTTTTCTGGGGACTCGCTGAGCAGAGCGCCGCGTTCAGCGAGGGTAATTCTGGGAGAGGCCGGATCGGAGACGTCCGCCAGAAACACGCCGCGCCACAGCGACTGGCCCTTGGATGGAATGGCATCCTGCACGTAAAGGACGTGGTCCTTCAATTCCTCGTAGAACACGCGAGGTTGGATCTCGAAGGAGGCCTGAGAAGCCTTCAGCCGATCTTGCAGGGCGCTCAAGGCCCGCGCAGCCCGTGGCGCCACGTAGATGCTGTTGACCATGGCGAACATCCACGCGGTAATGGCAAACATCGAAACCACGCGCACAAACATGCCCGCGCCCATGCCGCTGGCACGGACCGCGGTCACCTCGCTGTCGGCAGCCATGCGGCTCAGTCCGATGAGGATGCCTACCAGCACGCCCATGGGCAGCGTGATCATGAACGTGGTCGGCAGGGTGTAGAGGAAGATCTCAGCCACGCTGGGAAGCGGAGCGCTGTTGCGGACGACGAGCTCGAGCAGCCTTCCCAAGTCCCGCATGAAGATGATGAAAGTGAACAGCAGCACGCCCAGCAGGGCGTGGGAGCTCACTTCTTTCAGGATGTAGCGGGTCAGGATGCGCACAAGTTGTTAGTTTATCGGAAGTCCCGAAATGGCGTCCGCTGCGAGAAATCGTCGTAAGTAGCTGATACGGTTCACTCCTTTTCGTGTAGGTACACGGTGGCAGAGCGCGACTACCACGAATGTGTCACGCCGCCCCCCTTTGTGCCCTACAAAATCGGTACTATAGCCTGTTACACTTGTGCCGCGTCACAGGAACTAATGAGCGATTCCGGCCCCAAGATTCGACTGGTGCTGCTCTGGCACATGCATCAGCCGTTCTACAAAGACATGCTGACCGGCGAGTACCGCCTCCCGTGGGTACGCCTTCATGCTCTGAAGGATTACCACGGGATGGTGAAACTCACCGAAGAGTTTCCCGAGGTGCACCAGAACTTCAACCTGGTGCCGTCGCTGATCGCGCAGATTCAGGATTACGTCTGCGGTGAAGCGCGTGATCCGTTCCTCGACCTGGTGTCAAAGCCGGCCAACGAACTGACGGCCTCCGAGCGCCGGTTTGCATTGCAATATCTGTTTCAGGCGAACCCGGTCAATATGATTGGCCGCTATCCGCGCTATCGCGATTTGTGGGAGCGATTTCGTGTGACGGCCGAGCGTCCGGAAGGGCCCGAATCGTACTTTGTGACTCGCGACTACGCTGACTTACAGGTGCTGTCGCAACTGGCGTGGTTCGACGAGTACTTTCTCCACGATCGCGACGTGAGCGCGCTGATTGCCAAGGGCGAAGACTTCAATCGCAATGACCAGTTGACGGTGCTGGCGAAGCAACGGGAGATTCTGGCGCGAGTGGTTCCGGAATATGTGGCGGCGGCGAAGCGCGGCAACGTTGAGCTGTCGACGACGCCTTATTACCATCCCATCCTGCCCTTGATTTGCGATAGCCATGCGGGCGGAGAGTCGACGCCCGGACTGCCGTTGCCGACGCGTCGCTTCCGGCGTCCGGATGACGCGAAGCTGCAAATCCGGCGGGCCATTGACTTACATGAGCAAACCTTCCGCGCTCGACCGGCGGGGCTGTGGCCCTCGGAAGGCAGCGTTTCGCACGAAACGCTGGGCCTGGCCGGCCAGCAGGGCATCCGGTGGATGGCGACCGACGAGGGCGTGCTGGCGCGCAGCGTCGGGTATAACTTTGCGCGCGATGCTCACGGCCGCTTGCATGGCGACAGCGCCGAGATGCTGTATAACATCCATCGCTACGAGAGCGCAGACACGCGGATGGACATGGTCTTCCGCGACCACACGCTTTCGGACCTTGTCGGTTTTGTGTATTCGGGCATGCCGGCGCACGATGCCGCGAACCACTTGCTGCACAGCATTCGCGAGGCCGGTCGGCCCGTGCTGGAGCGCGGCAAAGATGCCGTGATCTCGATCATTCTGGACGGCGAGAATGCCTGGGAATACTACCCACAGTCGGGACGCGAGTTTCTGCGCCGCTTCTACGATGGGCTGCAGAGAGACCCGCTGATCGAGTCGGTCACCGTCAGCGAGGCCATTGCGCGGCACAACGAATCGCACTTTCATCGATTGGGGAACCTGGTCCCGGGATCGTGGATCAACGCGAATTTCAATGTGTGGATTGGCGCCCCGGAGGACAACAAGGCGTGGGATTTGCTCTCGGAGGCGCGTGACTATTACGACCGTAACGCGGACCGCGTGTCAGAGGCGCAGCGCAAGCTGGCGTGGGAAGAGCTGCTGATCGCCGAGGGGAGCGACTGGAACTGGTGGTACGGTCCGGAGCACCACTCCGCCAACGACCGCGACTTCGATGAACTCTATCGCAAGCACCTGGCAAATGTGTACACGGCGCTGGAGGGAGTTCCCCCCGAAGAGCTTACCGTGCCGATCGCCAGCGGTTACGTGCGGCCGAGCTACCAACCCCAGACGGCCTACGTGAACGCGAGCATCGACGGATTCGTGACCGGGTATTTTGAGTGGATGGGCGCCGCGAGTTACACGTCGGACCAGCGCACCAGCGCCATGCACGGCAAGCAGTTTTTGCTGGATGCAGTCTATGCCGGGGTGAATGAGAATTCGGTTGCCGGGCGTCTCGATTTTCACTTGGCGCTGCCGGACGGGCCGTACCAGATCATCGTCCACTTCGACGTGAGCCGCGCCGGCAAAGACCGCAACTCCGCGGTCAACTCGTATCGCCTGGTGGTGGACGCCCAGGAACAGAAGCTGTTGCATTGGCTTCTGAGCAATGGTGATGAACGCAACAAGATTGCCAGCTATGCCGCCAATAACGGCAGCTCGGGGACCAACGGCGTTGAGGTTGCTCTGGGCGAGATCTTCGAGATGCGGGTTCCTTTCAGTGTAATTGGAGCTGAACACGGCAGCCGCATTCGTTTGCGGTTCGCCGTGTGGCGCGATCAGTTGCCGGCTGACTCACTGCCGCTGGAAGGCTGGATCGATCTTTACGCGCTGGCAGAAGAAGAGATCGAGAGCAATCTGTACAGCTATTCGCCGCGATAGCTTCTGGACCGCATCGTCACACTATGTGCCCGAGCGGGTTGATTCGTTCGGCCAATAGATGGGCCAGTTCCGCGCCTTTGCCACTACTTCCAGGTCCGGGTTGGGATTGATGCAGAAGGGATGCCGGGCGATTTCCAGCATCGCCTGGTCGTGTACCGAGTTGCCGAAGACTCCATGAACGGGCTTGCCAATCACCTCGCGGATGGCCACCGCTTTCAACTCGTCCGTGGGGACGCGATGCAATCGACCCGTGGCGCGGGCCTTTTCCGTATGGACGCGCGCGGCGATAACTCTTGCTGGTGGAATGCCGAAGCGTTGAGCTCCGGCTTCGACCACCCAGTCGTTCGTCGATGAAACCGCCCAAAGCTCGCAGCCGGCCTGGGCGAGCCGCCGGGTGAGTTGCTGCATGTCCGGGAAGATGCGGGGGGCTACGACTTCTTCGAAGAACTCTTCTGCGGCCGCGTAGAGAGGTGCGACGGGCAGGCCGTCGTGCATGGTGACCATCTCGCCGCACATGGCGAGCTCGTCCACCTCGCCCAACTCGTACAGGCGGTAGCGCCCGCTCATCCGCTCGGCTATTTCGCGACCGACGACGCCGCGCTCGATCTCCCAATAAAAGAAGTCGCGTCCGGCGTCGCCGCTCCACAGCGTGCCGTCGCAATCAAAAACAGCAATTTCAGGGCGCAGCGCCAGCACCGACTCGATGAACTGCGATGCCTTGGTTTGCGGTTCGGACAGGGTCAAAAGGTGGTCTCCGCGGCCATGGTCTCGGAGCGCAACAGGCGCTCGTACTGTTCCGGAGTGTCGATGTTGGCGGCCACGCGTTCGTCAGTGACGGGAACATACAGCATGTGCTGCTGGTGCTGGTGCTCAATCTGGCGCGCCGTGGCGGACGCGGGCGCGCGCAGGAACTTCTCCATCAGGTCGCGGCCGATGAGGACGGGGTGGCCGTGCACGGATTGCCTGTCGCTCGTTACTTCTGGCACGACTGCCCATATTTCGGGGCCGGTGCTGAGGAAAGCTTCCCGGAGTGCCTTGATCGTGCCGGGCAACACCGGCGGACGGTCAACTGGAGAGAGAAAGGCCGCATCGCGACCGCGGTTCAGGACTTCCTGCAGGCCGGTCTGGATTGAACTGAATTGGCCGCGCTCTGGTTTGGGATTGACGACGAGGAACGCGTTATGCGCGTCAGCCACGGGTTGCAGGTTCTCTGCGTTCTGTCCTGCGACCACCAGGACCATGTCGCACTCAGCTTGCAGCAGGTCGATCGCGGCACCGAGAAACGTGTTGGCGGTCGGTACGCCTTCGGCGACCGGCGGCCAGGGCAGCAGCGCCTTGTCGCGGCCCATGCGGGTAGAGGAGCCCGCGGCGAGAATCACTCCGCAGATGCCGGCAGCTCGCACCATGGCTTGAAGATACCAAAGGGGAGGGAATGCTGCCAGTTTGCGACCGGTTACAGCTCTTCAGCGGTTTCCTCGACTGCGTCCTGAGCTTCAGCCGAGGGAGAACTTTGCCCAGCGAAGTGGTAGGCCTTGCTGGCGACGTTGGGACTGGAGTGGCGGCGGACGGCGATCATCTCGGCCACGATGGCGACGGCGATTTCTTCGGGCGTGACTGCGCCGATCTCCAGTCCGACGGGGGCATGGACGTTGGCGAACTTCTCGGCCGGGATGCCCTGCTGTTCCAGTTCCTTGTAGATGGAGATGGTTTTGCGCCGCGAGCCAATCATGCCGAGATAGCGGGTGTTCAGGTTGACCGCCCAGCGCAGGATGCGCATATCGTCGCGGTGCCCGCGGGTGACGATAACGACGTAAGCGGACTCGGGGATGTGTAAGTTTTGGGTGAGTCGGTCGAAATCGTCGGCGATGATCTCGCGGGCGTCGGGGAAGCGCTCGCGGTTGGCGTAGCTCTCGCGGTCGTCGACGACGATGACGTCGAATCCGGCAATTGCGGCGACTTTGTAGAGGTTGTAGGCCACGTGTCCAGCGCCGAAGATGTACAGCAGGGCTGGCGGTAGAAGGGGCTCAATAAAGATTTCGAGGGTACCGCCGCAGACCAGGCCGGTGTCGTACTTGGGATTGTTGTTGAGGTTGAACGAGAGGGTGCGCGGTTTTTCTTGTTCCATGACTTCGCGCGCGGCCTGCCAGACCTCGGCCTCGACGCAGCCGCCGCCGATGGTTCCAGCGATGGAGCCGTCGTCGCGGACAAGCATCTTGGCGGTCTGGAACGAAGGAATTGAGCCGCGGACATTGGTGATGGTGGCGACCGCGCCGCGGCGGCCTTCGCGGCGGAGCTGGACGATTTGTTCGTAGATGTCCATGGGCTGCGGGCTATTATAGTCGCGCCAACCGGGCGGCGACGGTCTGGGGCGAGGAAGAGCGATTGGCCTTCGTCTAGGAGTATGCTAGTATTTCCCTATGGCTACCCTATACGTCGAGAACGTGCCTGACGAGCTGTACGAAGCGCTGCGTAAGCGGGCGCGCTCGCAGAAGCGGTCGATTGCCGCGGAGGTGATTACGCTGCTGGAGCAGAACGTTCCAACTGAGCGCGAGCTGCGGGAACGGCGCGCGTGGATAAGGCGGCTGCAGAAGCTGCGAGACACGCCCTCGCCTTCGCCCGGCCCATTTCCCACAACCGAAGAGATGCTTCGCGAGGACCGAGAGAGGTGAAGGCGTCGGTGATCGACGCCAATGTCGCTGCAAAATGGGTGCTACCGCCATCAGGCGAGGCCTTCGTCGATCGTGCGCTCGAACTGCTTGACCGGCATGGAAACGGCGAAATCGAGCTTGCTGTGCCAGATCTCTTTTGGGCGGAACTCGGCAATATTCTGTGGAAAGCCGTGCGGTACGGGCGGTGTTCGAAGGCGTCGGCCGAACTGAGCCTGGCGACATTGAAAGCGAGCCGCCTGGTTACGGTACCCGCGGAGGGCCTGGTGCAAGCCGCCTTCACGATTGCCGTGACATTCAATCGAACGGTATACGATAGCCTCTATGTGGCCCTGGCAATGGAAACGGGGACAGCGCTGATCACGGCCGACGAAAAGCTCGCTAATGCTCTTGCCGGTCATTTTCCCGTGAAGTGGCTCGGGACTGTGTAGGGCTTCAGCGGAGTCGGTTGACAGTGCGATGACGCCAAAGGAATAGGTACCCATGAAAGCCGTTCGCATTCATGAATTCGGTGGGCCTGAAGTTCTGAAGTATGAAGACGTACCCGATCCGGAGTTGCGCAAAGACCACGTGCTGATTCGTGTGCGCGCGTGCGCGCTGAACCATCTCGACCTGTGGGTTCGCAAAGGATTGCCGGGAGTGAAGCTGCCGCACATCCTGGGCAGCGACATTGCCGGAGAGGTCGCGGAATGCGGCGAGTACATCACCGACCTGAAGCCGGGGACGCGCGTACTGCTCTCGCCGATGTTGTATTGCGGGCATTGCGAGCAGTGCTACAGCGGACGGCAGAATTTCTGTCCGCAATTCGCGGTGCTGGGCAATAACGCCGAGGGAGGGAACTGCGAACTCATCGCGGTGCCGCGGGCGAGCGTGTTTCCGATTCCCGATTCGCTGGGCTTCGTGGAGGCAGCCTCTGTGCCGCTGGTCTTCCTCACGGCGTGGCACATGCTGGTGGGCAACGCCAGGCTGCGGGCGGGCCAGACCGTGCTGGTGATGGGGGCGGGATCGGGAGTAGGTTCGGCCGCGATCCAAATCTGCAAGATGCTGGGGGCGACGGTCATCACCACCGCGGGCGACGAACGCAAGCTGGCCAAGGCGCGCGAACTGGGCGCGGACCACACCATCGACCACTACAAGCAGAAGATTTCCGACGAGGTGAAGCGCATTACCAACCGTCGCGGCGTGGACATCGTGTTCGAGCATGTCGGCAAAGCGGTTTGGGTGGAGTGCCTCAAGTCGTTGAAGTACGGCGGGACGCTGGTGACCTGCGGCGCTACCACCGGGCCGGACGCCGCGCTTGATCTGCGAATTTTGTTTGCGCGGCAACTGTCGTTTCGCGGTTCGTACATGGGGTCGATGGGAGAGCTGGATGAGGTGCTGAAGCACGTTTTCAGCGGCAAGCTGAAGCCCGTTGTGGACAAGACGTTTCCCCTGAGTGAAACCAGGGCGGCACACGAGTACCTGGCAGGAAGCGAGCAGTTTGGGAAGGTCGTAGTCACTCCTTAGCGCCGCCGAAGAGACATGTCAGACGTGCAGCAACCCTTCACGATTCGCCTCGCCACCATGGACGATGTGGCCAGCCTCCGGGTGCTGATTGCAGAATCCGTATGGCGCCTCCAGGCGAATGACTACTCCGATGCGGTTCGGGACGCCGCCATCCGATTGGTTTATGGGGTGGACACGCTGCTCATTCGCGACGGCACATATTACGCCGTCGAATGCGACGGACAGATCGTGGCCTGCGGCGGATGGAGCCGCCGTCGCACGCTCTTCGGCGGTGACCAGCACCGGCCGTCACGCGAGCCCGAGCTGCTGGATCCGGTCACCGAAGCGGCCAGGATACGCGCCTTCTTTGTGCGGCCGGGATGGGAGCGCCGCGGCATTGGCGGCGCGCTGATTCGAGCCTGCGAGCAGGCCGCGCTGGCCGACGGGTTCCGCCGGATGGAGATGGCTTCGACCCTCACCGGCCGAGCACTCTATGCCGCTCACGGCTACCAGGAGCTCGAGCTCGTCCACGTTCCGCTCGAGAACGGTCTGACGCTCGAGATTATTGTCATGGGAAAGTCGTTCACCGGCGCATAGCGAGAAAGTCGTGGCATTGCACGCGATTGCGACTTTTCCGCCGGGCGGCGCGTCCAACAGAGTAGGTATAATGACGCCATGAGTTCCGGCACACGTATTCCGAAATTCGAGAATCCTGAGACCGGTACGGAGCGTTTCGACAACCTCGCCGGTTCCGAGGAAGAGCGAACTCAGACTCTGCGCGCAGCCTTCGGCGGGCAACAGCACGAGGGCGTCATCCTGGCGTCGCTCGACAGCGTAGTGAACTGGGTGCGCAAGAATTCCATCTGGCCCATGACCTTCGGGTTGGCCTGTTGCGCCATTGAGATGATGTCGATGGGCGCGTCACGCTTCGATATTGCCCGCTTTGGCGCCGAAGTGTTTCGCCCCTCGCCGCGGCAATCGGATCTGATGATCATCGCGGGCCGTGTCTCCAATAAGATGGCGCCGGTCATCCGCGAACTCTATCAGCAGATGCCGGAACCCAAGTGGGTCATTTCGATGGGTGCGTGCGCGACCTCGGGCGGCGTGTTCAACAACTACGCGCTGGTGCAAGGCGTGAACCAGTGGATCCCGGTGGACGTGTACGTCCCTGGATGTCCGCCGCGTCCCGAACAATTGATCTACGCCATCATGCTCCTGCAGGAAAAGATCAAGAACGACAAGGGTTCGTTCAAGCGCGCTTTGAATCTCGGCTAGGTTTCGTTCTCTCCTTGTGCGCCCGCTGCGGTGGGCGCTTCTTTTTCGAAGTGCGGGCGGTGACTGAATCTCTCGCGCGTACAATCCATCCAATGCTGTGATTCGCGGTGCGCGATCGAGGCAGCCGCTTTCTAAAGAGCGTTAGGCTACGATCGCGATCAAAGGCAAGGGCCACTTCCCATGAAGATCGGCATTACCTGTTATCCCACGTACGGCGGCAGCGGCATTGTAGCCACGGAACTCGGGCTGGAACTCGCGGTGCGCGGGCACGAGGTGCACTTCATCTCGTACTCGCAGCCTATCCGTCTGACCGTGAATGAGCCGAATATCCACTATCACGAAGTCGAGGTTTCGCGGTATCCGCTGTTCGAATATCCACCGTATGACCTGGCGCTGGCCACGCGCATGGCCGAGATCGCCGAAGTGCTGCACCTCGACCTGTTGCACGTTCACTATGCCATTCCGCACTCGGTGAGCGCCATGCTGGCGCGGCAGATGCTGGCGCATGACCACCATCGCAAGGGCCGCTACCTGCCCTACGTGACCACGCTGCACGGCACCGACATTACGCTGGTTGGCGCCGACCCGTCGTATCTGCCGATCACGCGGTTCTCCATCGAGCAGAGTGACGGCGTGACGTCGATTTCGCAGTACCTGGCGAAACGCACGCTCGAGGTGTTTGAGATCACCACTCCGATAAAGGTGATTCCCAACTTCGTCAATTGCGACATGTACCATCGCACGCCCGAGATCATGCAGCAACGGTCGGAATACGCCAAGCCGGACGAGCGCCTGCTGGTGCACCTCTCGAACTTTCGTCCGGTGAAGCGCATTCAGGACGTCATCGAGATTTTTGACCGCATCCAAAAGAAGATTCCCGCGCGCCTGATGATGATCGGCGACGGCCCCGAGCGCGCCAGCGCCGAATGGTTGTCGGTGGAGAAGGGAATCCACGACAAGATTCACTTCCTCGGCAAGCAGGACCGCATTTACGAAAAGCTTCCGCTGGCTGACGTGATGCTCATGCCCAGCCAGTTAGAGTCGTTTGGGCTGGCGGCATTGGAGGCCATGGCATGCCAGGTAGTCCCCATCGCGACCAACGCCGGCGGCGTGCCGGAGGTGATTCAGCACGGCAAGACAGGATTTCTCGCGGCGGTCGGCGACGTGGATGCCATGGCCGATTACGCCGTCGAGATTTTGTCGGATCAGGAGCAACTGGAAGACATGGGAGTTTCTGCGCGGGCTATGGCGCAGGCACGCTTTTGCGCCAGCAAGATCATCCCCATGTACGAGAGTTACTACCGCGAGGTGCTGGAGCGGGCCTCGTAAATTGCCCCGGCCACGGAGCCGCCCATGTCCTCGGCATACAGCATGGGCAGCACCAGTCGTACGAGTGTGCCGCGTCCGGGCTGACTTTCCACGGTGATTTCCGCGGCAGCGCCATACACCACTTGCAGGCGTTCGGAGACATTCGCCATACCGATACCCGTGCCCGACGATTCGCTTGTGCCTGTGGCTGACATGCCGACACCGTCATCTTCGACTTCGATCACGATGCGGCCGTCGGCCGCGCGGCTTCGCAGATAGATACTGCCTCCCTCAACCTTGTCGGCGATACCATGCTTGAGCGCGTTCTCAACCAACGGCTGGAGGATCATGCTGGGTACCAGGTGCTCAAGCGAGCTCGGCTCGAGCTCCTTGAAGATCTTGAGCTTGTCGCGCCCGAAGCGCACCACCTCGATGTCGAGATAGTCGTCGAGGAACTCGACCTCTTCCCG
>Ga0207862_1000166_pt1 | contig 18801 bp, 14 predicted proteins | sample LuqExpMetageno81_FD_187838 | JGI IMG/M metagenome (GOLD analysis project Ga0207862, IMG submission 187838) | Tropical forest soil microbial communities from Luquillo Experimental Forest, Puerto Rico - Sample 81 (SPAdes) | ecosystem: Environmental > Terrestrial > Soil > Tropical forest ... | reverse complement strand
TCCCGCCACAAAGTTCCTTCGAATAGAATCCGCGAGGCGAGCGAGGATCGAGCATCGTAACGACTCGCACGTTGCTCTCCGGATATTTGTCTCCGAAGAACGCAAGCGCGCCGGAGTTCAGCGCTTCTTCGAGCGACATAACACCCGTTTCGATCGGTGTGTTCAAGCGGATTTCGTCGTTCACTTGCTGCTCGATGTCACGCAGCTCCTCTCCGCCCACCGGCGCGAAATGTGAAAAGTCAAAGCGCAGGCGCTCGGGAGCGTTCAACGAGCCGGACTGCTTCACGTGTGTTCCCAAAATATTGCGCAGCGCTGCATGCACTAGGTGCGTTCCACTGTGATTGCGCATGATTCGAGCGCGGCGTTCGGCATCGGCGACAACGGCGACGCGATCGCCAACACGCAGCGTTTCCTTCGCGGTTACCTTGTGGGCCACGAGTCCCGCGACGGGATAAAACGCCCCGGCCACTTCGGCGACTTGCTGCGAGCCCGAGTTGTCGTAGAACGCGCCTCTATCGGCCATCTGCCCGCCCGATTCGGCGTAAATCACCGTCCGGTCCAGCACCACGTCGCCGCTCTCCCCCGCTTTCAGTTCGCTGATGGGGCCATTCTTGCTGATGATGCCTTCAATCCGGCAGTCTTTCGTACTCGTTTCAAAGTAAAAGTCCGGCTCGGTCTTGAACGCCTCCGCCAGCTTGGCGTACCCCGGATTCGCCGCTTCTTTGGCCCCCCCCTTCCAGGAGGCTCTTGCTCGTGCACGCTGATCTTGCATGGCTTTGTCAAACCCGGCTTGGTCGAACGGAATCCCGAGATCTCTCGCCGCATCCAATATGAAGTCCAACGGGAGACCGTAAGTATCGTAGAGTTGGAACGCTTTCTCTCCGGAGTAAACACCTTCGGACTTTTGAGAAGCCGTGCCGACAAAAGCGCTCAGAGGCCTCAGGTCGTCCTCAAGCCTCTCAAGCGCGGTGTCGAGGGTGCGCGCGAATCTTTCTTCCTCGGCACGCACGATCTGTGGCACGTGTGCGAACGCCGGTCCCTGCAGTTCAGGGTACGCGCCTTCCATGAGTCCCTGCACTGCGTGAACCATTTCTGTGAGCACGACGGGCTGCTTTTGCCCGAGCAGTCGAGCATGCCGGATTGCGCGGCGCATTATTTTCCGCAATACATAGCCACGGCCCTCGTTTGAAGGGAGCACGCCGTCGGTAATCAGAAACGTGGTGGCACGCGCATGGTCGGCAATGACCCGCAGCGAAGCGGCTGCCCGCCCGTGCTCTTCTGCTTCAACTTCTTTTTTCTCATCCACACCGGTAAGCTGCGCCGCCTTGTCAATCAATGGCACAAACAGATCGGTGTCGTAGTTGGAGATGACGCCCTGCAGCACCGCAGCTACGCGCTCAAGTCCCATCCCGGTATCCACGCAGGGCTTGGGCAGCGGCGTGAGCTTTCCGCTGGCATCGCGGTTGAATTGCATGAACACCAGGTTCCAGATCTCAACGTAGCGGCCGCAATCGCATGGGAATCTGCAATCGGCGTGGTCCTCATCGGAGGCTTCCGTCCCCATGTCGTAGTGAATTTCGCTGCAAGGTCCGCACGGGCCGGTATCGCCCATGGCCCAGAAATTGTCTTTCAAGCCGGGGATGGCGTAGATACGGCTCCCAGGAACCTGCTGCTCGAGCCAGAATTTACGCGCCTCGTCATCTTCGCCAAGCGTCGCGCCGGGTGCGACTTCCGCGCCACCAAAGATCGTCACGTAGAGTTTGTCCTTCGGGATACCAAACCACGCGGGTGACGTGATCAGTTCCCAGGCATACGCGATGGCGTCCTTCTTGAAGTAGTCGCCAAAAGAAAAATTGCCGAGCATCTCGAAGAACGTGTGATGCCGCTTGGTAAAACCGACATTTTCGAGGTCGTTGTGTTTCCCGCCGGCACGCACGCACTTCTGCGCGGTTGTTGCGCGCGTGTAATCACGCTTTTCGAGGCCAAGAAACACATCCTTGAACTGGTTCATTCCGGCGTTGGTGAACAGCAGCGTCGGATCGCCATGAGGAACCAGCGAAGACGAGCGAACCCGCCGATGGCCCTTGCTTTCGAAGAATTGCAGGAATTTCTCGCGGATTTCGTTGCCGCTTGGTTTGTACTTGCCGTCGACGGTCACTTCAACCTCATCCCCAACGTGCAGTAGAACAAGTGATTATCGCAGAGGCGCCGAGCCCTAGCAATCAAACGGGAACGCATGCAGGAAGTCCTCCCGCTGTCGGGTGATTGGACGGCCATACAGCGCCTGCGAACCGACATTGCAACCGACGTATTAGGCAATAAAGTTGAAGTCGTGCTTGAAGGCTGCGCGTTCCGATCATTCCGGCTCCACATCCACTTCCGGCACTTCCTCCCGTGTTATCCGGTGCATTTCTTTTCGAATGAGATCCGCCGGAAAGCCGGCTCCGAGCAGCGAGCGGTACAACGAGGCCAGCCTGCGTTCGTCCATCTCTCCGCGCGTCATTCTTAACTTGCGTTCAATGCGCTGGCGGATCAGGGCGGAGGGATTTGAATCCTCGGCGGCTCCCTTCAGGGCGGCTTCGATGTGGCGATCGGAAACACCTCGTGCGCGAAGGTCCCGCGCAATGCGAAATCGCCCCTGCTTTCGCGTTTCCGTACGAAAGCGTACAAACTGTTGCGCGTAGCGTTCGTCATCGATCAGGTTCTCACGTTTCAGGCGTTGCACGACGCTCTTCACCAGTTTTTCGTCTTCGCAGCGCCGCGCGAGCGCCTTCTTCATCTCTGACACGGAATGGGCACGCCGCATCAGGATCTTGATGGCGGCATCGTAGACTTGGGCTTCAGTTTCGACTTGACGTGGCTTGCCAAAAGCGGACATGGGGCAAGGATAGAGGAAGAACGCCCGGGTCGCCAGCGCTGCCTGCGGGACACACCGCTGACAGGGAATCCTAGCTTCGCAGACTCCGTTCGGGATGGTGGATAGGGTTCCTTCGAAGAGTCAGAGGTGGGTGATCAAACAGGGGGGTGTGCGCTAGATCACGCACCTTGCTTGGGTCCGAATTTCGACTTGCCATGGGTAGTTGCTGAAAATAGTCGACTTTTTAACTGCATCAATTGGCAGAGCGATTGCCTTTGCATTCGCTGGGGGAGAAACTGAACATGGCATACGTTATCACCGACACCTGCACGAAGGACGAACACTGCATCGAAAGCTGCCCGGTCAACTGCATTCATCCGACCAAGGATGAGGCGGACTTTGCGACCGCCCCGCAGTTATATGTCAATCCGGCCGAATGCATTGACTGCGGCGCCTGCGTGCCGGTCTGCCCGACAGGTTCGATCATGGTGCTGGAGGAGCTGCCGGAAGATGCCAAGGGATTTATCGGCCAGAACGCGGCTTATTACAACTAAGCAGCGACTCTTCGCGAAAGAGCTCACCTGGCCCAGCGGTGAGCTCTTTTCTTTTGGAGCGGAAGGTGCTCAGAGAATGACTGCTTCCCATCATCTAGTTCACCGAGTGTATGGGTTCGGCTGAAGTTCCTGAATCCGCTGCCGCCAGTCCAGCCAGCCAGTCTCCACTTCCGGTCCTCGTGAACCGGACGGATTTTCTTGGAAATACCGCAGCGCCTGATCGCAGCGTTGCAGCGCCTTAGAGAACCGTGCGCCGGCTGCATCAATTGCAGCCTGCGCCCTCAGTCTTTCTACTAGGTGGAGACCTTCGAGGTTGGAAATACGCGCGAACCAGATCTCGGCCTTGGCGGCGTCACGCCGATGCCATGCAGCAAAATAGGTAACCTCGGCGATGAGTTGGTCTCGTTGATCGCTGGTTAGCGAAGACGACGCTGCCAGGCATCTTTCCAGGCTGCCAGCAGCCGTTTCATTGTCGGTCTCGACCGTGGACATATAGTCTCGCCAATACTCAAAATACTTGCCGATTGGGTTCTCTCCCTCCGAATAGCAAAGCTCGACCCACCTTCTGTTCACACGGAATGGATCTGCGCCATTCCGTTTCTGCATGTCGAGAGTGTACATGGCCAACAGGGGTTTCGCCGAGTCGGCGGATCGCATTAGCGTCTTGAGAAGGAGCGCATCATTTGGATACCTTCCGTAACGGGCAGGGAAGAGGCCGATTAGGAACAAAAAGAAGGAGGCGTACACAAACAAATCGAGCGTGAAAGACAAAGAGCCGGTGATATGAGAATCTGCCGCCCATGCTGCTCCGACACCTATAAACAGGCTGAAAAAAGTGGCTAGTGGTCCGCCCAGAGTGAATAGAACGAGCTTTCTTCTGATATGGCAGATCCGGTCCAACGACATCTCCGCTTGCCCCCACAGTACATGACGTTTCAGACGGAATCTGAACCCGTGCTTTTCCCGGAGGATCCAAAACCAGCCGACGGACGCGCGCTCAAAATCGAGGCCTGCCAGCCAACCAGCGATCAGGTGCCCCGACTCGTGTATGGCAATTGCATCTATAAACACGAAGATCACGATTAGGACGAAAAAGAGTAAGGGGAAATTTCCAGTCAGCACTGAAAACGCCAGCGGGGTTGCGAGTCCATAGATCTAAGAGCTAGATGGTTTTTCGCTGTATGACTTCGGTAGGGGCTGAAGCAGATCCAGAATCGGAGTGTCCGACGACGGTTGCACCGGATTAGCTTGCCGCCCGCGGGGGTTTACTTCCGGGCGAAGCGCTCGAAGTCGGCCATCTGCGAGGCCATCTCTTCCCGGGCGGCATCGGCGGCGGAGCGGATACCCTGGATGCGCAGCTTGAACTCGTCCGGATTCGATGCACGCAGCAAGGCTTCGTCGAGCGTGATGAGTTCCTTCGAGTAGAGATCAAAGAGCGACTGATCGAAGGTCTGCATGCCGTACTGCGAAGTACCGGCGGCAATCGCGTCGTGGATCAGGCGGGTCTTGTCCGGGTTGATGATGCAATCCTTGATGTACGCCGTGGCAATCATGACTTCGACCGCGGGCACGCGGCCTTTGTCGTCGGCGCGGCGTACGAGGCGCTGCGAGATAACGGCCTTCAGCGTCGCGGCCAGCTGCAAGCGAATCTGCTTCTGCTCCGGTGGCGGGAAGACCGCGATAATACGCTGAATCGTTTCGGTTGCGTCCAAGGTGTGCAAGGTTGAGAAAACAAGGTGGCCGGTTTCGGCCGCCAGCAACGCGGTCGAGATGGTTTCGAGGTCGCGCATTTCGCCGACCAGAATCACGTCCGGGTCCTGACGGAGGGCAGCGCGCAAGGCTGTAGAAAAGTTCGCCGTGTCGACCTCCACTTCGCGCTGGTTGATGAAACTGCGCTTGTCGCGGTGCAGGAACTCGATCGGGTCTTCAATCGTAATCAGGTGATCGGCGCGGCTAGCATTGATGCGGTCGATCATCGAGGCGAGCGTGGTGGACTTACCGGAGCCGGTGGTGCCCGTCACGAGCACCAGTCCACGCTGCTCTTCGCAAATCTTCGCAATGACCGGAGGAAGGTTCAGCTCTTCAATCGTGCGAATCTTGGTGGGGATGACGCGGAGCACCATGCCGACGTTGCCGCGCTGCTGGAACACGTTCACACGGAAGCGGCCTAGGCCCGCGACGCCATACGCCATATCCAATTCGGCGGTCTCCTTGAATTTCTGCTTCTGCCGGTTGGTCATCATGCTGAACGCCATCGAGAGCATTTCTTCTGGCGTAATGCGTGGTACATCGGTGATGGGAGTAAGCAGGCCGTCGACGCGCATGTAGGGGTGGTTGCCGACTTTCAGGTGCAAGTCCGAAGACTTGTTCTCGACCGCGCGACGCAAAAGGTCATCAATGCTTAGAGCCATGAGCTGGCACCCCGCAAGAGCTACGTTCCTTTATCGAACCTAACATTCCCTTCCGTGGGCGACAACGCAGGTGGGGGAGGCGGTAGCGGCTTAGTTACCTAGTCGCCGGGACAGGCGGACCTCGAGAGCGAAGGAAGGTCTCTGCATGTCATGCGTGAGGCTTGCGCAGAAACAGGGAGTCGTAGAGTAGACCTGCGATGAAGCCGCCGGCCAACGGACCGACCCAGTAAATACCCCAATTCAACCAGTGGCCGGAGGCCAGGGCCGGACCGAATGCGCGCGCTGGATTAAGCGCACCTCCGGTGAACGGGCCGGCGACCAGGATGCCGAGAGTGATCGTCAGTCCGATGCCAAACCCGGCGATGCTGCGGAACGTGCCGCTCTCGTCCACGGCGGTGGCGAACACAACCAGTACAAGAAAGAAAGTAGTGACTGCCTCGAGCGCCATTCCCGACCATCGCGGGAAATCGCGCATCAGTTCCGGCGTTCCGAGGAAGGTGTTCGTTACGACTTCGTCAGGCATGATCAGTTTCAGCAGGAATGCGGCCGCGGCGGCTCCGAGCAACTGTGCGCCCCAATAAGCCAACGAATCAAGTGTCGATAGCCGCTTGGTCACCCAGAAGCCAATAGTAATCGCCGGATTGAAATGCCCGCCGGAAATGTGGCCGAGCGCCGATACCATGATGGCAATCGCGAGCCCGTGGGCCAATGCGACCGCGAGAAGCCCTATGCCACCTGTGCTTCGCAAATGAAAATCCACGCAGATGGCGCCCGCGCCAAAGAAAATAAGCGCAAAGGTGCCTAGAAACTCGGCGACGAGCTTCTGAATGAGGTTGTACATCGAATGGCCTCCGGGTTAAACCGTGTGTACAACGCGACGCACGGAGATTTTAGCCGGAAAGCCGCGAGGTGCGCTAGGAAGCGGTGTCGGCACAAGCAACCGAACGAAATGAAAAGAGGGATCCTCTTTTCGTTCGGGCCGACAGGTATGGGTTAGTGAAGCGTCCGGGCGTGGCGCAGCGCTATTGCCAGGAGAACTAGCGCGAGGCGCCGACTGGAGCGTTCACCGGTGTGAGCCAATTGTGCGTGTCGGGCTTGCGGCCGCTGCTGACAGCGAAGAACTCTTCTTGAATTCGACGCGTTATCGGCCCGGCGACGCCCTTGCCAACCGTGATTTTGTCGATCGACCGGATCGGGGTGACCTCAACGGCGGTCCCGGCGAAGAAGACTTCATCGGCGAGATAAAGCATCTCGCGCGGAATGATGGACTCTTGCACGGGGATCTTGAGATCCTCGGCAAGCTTGACGATCGAGTCGCGTGTAATACCTGGCAGGATGCTGGCAGCCAGTGGGGGGGTGATCAACCTCCCGTCATGGACGAGGAAGATGTTCATTCCGGAGCCTTCGCTCACCTGGCCATTGCTGTCGAGCGCGATGCCTTCAGCGAACCCGTTGAGCGACGCTTCCATGCGGATCAGCTGCGAGTTCATGTAGTTGGCCGCGGCCTTCGACATGGCCGGCAGTGTGTTCGGCGCAATGCGTGTCCAGGAACTGACGCAAACGTCCACTCCCTTCGACAGAGCGTCCGGGCCGAGATATGCGCCCCACTCCCAGCAGGCCATATAGAGTTCGATCGGCGAACTCAGTGGATTCACACCGACCTCGCCGTAGCCGCGAAGGGCGATTGGCTTCACGTAGCACGCCCCCACTTTGTTCACGCGAACCAGTTCGCAGGCAACGTTGCTGAAGTCATCGAGACTGTAGGGAAACTCCATCCGGTAAATTCTTCCCGAATTGATGAGCCGCTGCATGTGTTCACGCAGGCGGAAGATCGCCGGCCCTAGCGGAGTCTCGTAGCAGCGGATCCCTTCAAAAACGGCAGAGCCATAGCTAACGGCGTGGGTGAGGACGTGAAGTTTCGCGTCGTCCCAAAGAATCCACTCTCCGTTGTGCCAAATTTTGTCCGTTTTCTGCACCGGCATGGGCTTGCCTCCCTGTGTTGAGTTGGCGGGGACCAGCTCGCAATTTGAGAATAAGGCACGAGTGGAGGAGCGTCAATGAAATCAACAAATTGCAACAATGGGGGTGTCAGCCATATTGGCGGGTATTTGTTGGGGATCGGTCCAATGCGGTTAAAGCTACTGAGGCCGGTCGGGGGGATGCGCGTTTTCGGCGGGGCGGTCCGCCAGCATCGAAGCCGCGGTTGCGAGCAACTTGCCGTTGTGGTTCTCCCAGATCCCCAGGAGAACGAACGGAAGGATTGTCGAAACGGCCCAAAGTTTTGCGCTGCGCGGCAGTTTTGCCTCCGGCTCCCAGCGGAACAGTTGCGTGGAAATGAAGAAGGCGAGCGCGGCCCAAGCCACAAGCGAGGCAATCTCTACGCCCAACGAGAGCACATTCTGGCGAAACAGCATCGCTCGCTGCAGGCCGCTGACCAGGTAGGTCGCGGGCAGGAACAGCCCAATGCGCTGCACGATCGATGGTAGAACCGAAAGAGGAACCGTTGCGCCGGAGAGAAAAATCAGCGCGAACCAAAGCAGCTGGTTGATGATTTGCGTCTCCTGCATGGTGTTCGTGACGCTTGCGACCACCAGCCCCATCGCTCCGAACGAGGTGATACCCAGAACCACGAGTACAAGCAGGCTGAGCATGTTCCCAAACGCCGCCACATGATAGATGAAGCGCGCCAGGGCCAACTCGAGCACGATCGTGGGCAAGATCAGGGCGTAGTTGGCCAGAACACTCGACGCAATCATCGTCGACGGCGAAATCGGCGCCAGCCGGAATCGGCGCAGTATGCCCTGCTCGCGCCAAGTTACCAGTTGCATGCTGAGGCCCCAGAACGTTCCCATGACCGTCAGGGACATCACCGGCCCCATGAGGTACGCCACCGCCTGCGGATTGCCCTTCGCAAACACGCTTCCATAGAGAAAGAAAAATACCATCGGCATGATCAGGCTGAAAAACAGGAATGTCTTGTTTCGCAGCGTAATGCGAATACGCACTGCCGCAAGTTTGAGGATCGTTTTCAATCCCGGAGTCTCCTTCCGGTCAGCTCGATAAACACGTCCTCCAGTGACGGCGTCGCGATTTCGAGGCTCACCAGCTCGTTATTGTCGGCTTCGAGATGCTTCACCAGGGCCACGATTGCCGGCGCGGTGCGGTGGCAGTGCAGAACGTACGTGCCGTCAACTTCGCGGACATCCTTCACGCTCTCGAGGTTGTTCAATGTTCCATTGGACGCCGGCCTAGCCAGCCGCACTTCGATGCGGGCGTTGCTCCCGGAACGCTGCTTCAGTTCGCGAGGGGTTCCGAGAGCAATCACTTTGCCGTGGTCAATGATGGCCACACGATCGCACAAGCGCTCCGCTTCCTCGATGTAGTGCGTGGTCAGCAGGATTGTCTTCCGTTGCCCCTTGAGCTCTTCGATGATTCCGTAGATCTCGTGGCGGACCTGCGGGTCCAGTCCAGCGGTGGGTTCGTCGAGAAAGAGCACCCGGGGATCGTTCACCAGGGCCATCGCCAGAGCGAGCCGCTGCTTCTGCCCGCCGGAGAGCTGGTTGTAGAAGTTGTGGCGCTTTTCTTCGAGCCCGAATCTTTTCAGCAGTTCATTGGGGTTCCGCGTGCGCCGGTAGAATCCGGCGAACAGCCCAATCGCTTCGCTAACCCGGAGTTTGTCGGGCAGGGAAGTGGCCTGCAGGGCCGCACCGATCTCGTTCTTCAGTTCGTTGGGACTCTTCTGCGGATCCAGGCCGCAAACGGAAATGCGGCCGCCGTCAGGAATGCGCAGACCCTCCAGGACCTCCACCGTGCTGGTTTTGCCCGCCCCGTTCGGGCCTAGCAGGCCGAAGACTTCGCCTTCCTCGACCGAAAAGCTCACTCCGCGCACGGCCTCGACTTCGTCGTAGCGCTTGACGAGGTTTTCGACTTGTAGAACCGGTTTCGGCATGTTGTCGGAAGCCTCTATGGTATCGCAGCTTGGTGCGATGCTCTAACGCTTGCGCTGGCTCTTTTTGGCACGGGGCGCGCCTTCTGTTTCACGGGCGGCTTGGCCTTGGCCGCTGGCTTCCAAAAATGGGATTTCAGGTCGGCGCGGGATTCGACGACTGGCACACCCTCACTTTCGAGCAGTTTGCGTTGCAGAGAGGCGTACGGCTCCCGGATGAGCAGCTTCCCCCGGTCGCCGACAACGCGGTGCCATGGAATGCCTTTTCCAGATGGGGTCGCTGCCATAGCCCTGCCCGCGGTTCTCGCCCCGCCGCGTAATCGCAAAGCCTTGGCCAGCGCCCCATAGGTAATAACCCGTCCGCGCGGAATTTGTTTCACGAGTCGGTAGACCGGATCCCACGTCATGGTGACTCAAAATGGTAACGACACCTGGCAAGGGTGGCAAGCGACATCTCTCCCGCGCAAGGGTTGAATGAATAGCAGGCTCGGATGGAGTAGAAAAATTGCTGATGAAACGAAAAGGAAAAAGTAATGGGTGCTGCAGAGGGAATCGCGCAACGATAAAAAGAGCGGCGGTATTTGATGCAGGGCAACGATTACCGATAGGTAGCATCTAATCTTGACGGGTGTAGTGGAAGTCTCTTACACTACACCCTAGACGCGACGCCCGCGAGGCGCGCCGCGAGTTGAGCGAGGAAGGGGAATGGCCTTTATTCGCCGCAAGGGAAATGCGTACTACTTGGTGCACAACGTGCGCCGCGGCGGAAAAGTGCGGCAGCTTCATCTCGCCCGACTCGGGGAACGCGCCCGGATCACCGATCAAATTGTCCGCGAAGTTTCCAAGAAACACCCATTCGTTGAGCTGAACTGGCGCGCCCTCCGCGTTCAGCTGGAGAATCAAATCGATCTGGGAGATCCCAAATCCCCTGCCGTGCAGAAACTTGTTCAGACGCTTCGTAACCTGAATCTGGATCTGGCGGACCTCTATCCGCCCGTCCTAAACCTTTCCGAATCGCCCGCGGTGGCGCAGGAGCTGCTCCTGCAACTGCGGTTGCTCCACTCCACTGTCCAGGTCAAGCTCGACCAGTTCCGGCAGAGTGGGGACCTCAAGAGAATCAACCGGGTGAATGGGCGCTACGGAAATGCGAATCCCGGATTGCGGGACCGCTAGGGGGAAGTATGGGGACAGGCGACTTATCGCTAAATCCGAATATTCGGAGCGCAGAGACCATTGAGTTTCAGAAGGCTCTGCGCGAGAAGATTGTGGGGCAGGACGAGGGCATTCAGGCACTTGTCGAATTGTTTCAGGTCTTTACGGCCGGCCTGAATTCCCCGGGGCGGCCGGTAGGAAATCTTCTTTTCCTCGGGCCTACGGGCTCGGGCAAGACGCGAATTGTGGAGGCTGCGGCTGAAATTCTTTTCGGCAGCCCTCGCGCCGTCATCAAAATCGATTGCGCCGAATTCCAGCATTCCCACGAGATTGCCAAGCTGATCGGCTCTCCGCCGGGGTACTTGGGCCACCGCGAGACGCACCCTCTGATTACGCAGGAGGCTCTGGCGGCTTCTCACACCGATAAGCTGAAGCTTTCGTTCTTGCTCTTCGATGAGATTGAGAAAGCGAGCGACGCGCTGTGGCAGCTTCTGCTGGGGATGCTTGACAAGGCTAGCCTTACGCTCGGCGACAACCGCCGCGTGGACCTCTCGCAAACCGTGATCTTCATGACCTCGAACCTCGGCGGCGCGGATATCAGCGACCTGTTTGCGGGCGGCTATGGATTTATCAAGCCTCAGGACAAGCCGCAAAGCGGTATCGATGAGAAAGTGGAGCGCACCGCGGTCGAGGCGGCGCGGCGGAAGTTCTCTCCGGAGTTCATGAACCGCCTCGATAAGCTGGTCGTCTTCCATCCACTCAAGCGTGCAGAACTGGAAGCGGTTCTGGACATTGAGTTGGGCTTGGTACAAAAGCGGGTTCTGGACACGGCGACTGGCAAATTCCTGTTCCGCGTTACGGAAGCTGGGCGAGAATTCCTGCTTCGTGAGGGGACCGACCAGCGGTACGGCGCACGCCACCTAAAGCGGGCCATCGAGCGCCACCTGGTGTACCCGCTGGCAAATCTGCTGGCAACCCAGCAAGTTCGCATGGGCGACGTCGTACGAGTCGATTGGGATGGTCAGCACGACCAGCTCACGTTTGTCCGCGAGCGTGAGGGCGCTATTGTCGCCCCCGATGCGACGGACACCGAAACCACCGCAGTCACCGAAACCGCCGATGGTCTCGGCAAGGCCACCCCCCAAAAGGCTATCGCTGAAGAAGCCGCGAATCTACCCGCTCTTTCACCGTCGCCTGGTCCAGCAGTGGCTCGCCAGCCGCTGCAGGGGCGGAAAAAAGACAGCCGATAAGTCTCTAGCGGTGCGGGTGTTGGCGCTGATAAAGACTGCAACGTGAGCTAAGACTAAGTACGTCGCTCGCCCTGCCCGGCCTCGTTTACGGCGAGGGGCGTGGGCGCGTGTTTTTCCCATTTCGGGAAGGCGAATGCTGACGTCACGTCATCGCTTCGTCGCACAACTTGCCAGCCGCGGCTGGGCGTCATTTTTTACATACCAGGTCCTCCGGATCAGCGACGTTTTCGCGTCTTTGTTCGCGAAACAGCCGATGAACGAGCCAGATTCGCGATGGTTCGAAGCAAAACGAAACGAATGCCGGAAGATCGGCGCTACCCTCGGCCGTGCTGCAGTCGTGGAGCGCCGCTTTTTGTCAGTTCCGGAGTGACACATTGTGTTTTCTCGCTCTCAATTTTGCACGTTCTCCGAGCCCAGTCTCACCACTTGAGACAGGTTCCAAGAATTACACGGTCGTATGTTGTTGAACTAACGAGAGTTTTCAATTCAATACCACCGCGACCGAATTGGCATTCCTCATGCTCCTACTGGCCCGTACGCGCTGTTGAGACGCTAAGGTCGCGAGCTTGTCGCGGGAGCAACTGAAGTAAACAGAGTTTGCGGCCGAGGATAAAAGTCATGAGAGCAGCTGTTCGCCAGCAACTTGATCCAAGCATTCGCAGCACTGATACGCGCGAATTTCAGCAGTCTTTGCGCGCGAAAATTGTCGGTCAGGAAGAGGGCGTTCAGGCTCTGGTCGACCTCTACCAAGTGTTTTGCGCGGGCTTGAACTCGCCGGGCCGTCCCGTCGGCAACCTGTTGTTCCTCGGGCCCACCGGTTCCGGCAAGACGCGCATTGTCGAAGCCGCTGCCGAGATTCTCTTTGGAGACCCCCGGCTAGTAATCAAAGTGGACTGCGCCGAATTCCAACACTCGCACGAGATTGCGAAACTGATCGGTTCGCCCCCAGGCTATCTGGGCCACCGCGAGACTCATCCGTTGATAACCCAGGAGGCGCTGGCGGCCTGCCACACGGACAAGCTGAAGCTGTCCTTCCTGCTGTTCGACGAGATTGAAAAGGCCAGTGACGCCCTGTGGCAACTCCTGCTGGGCATGCTCGACAAGGCTACTCTTACGCTCGGCGACAACCGTCGCGTCGATCTCTCCCAGACCGTCATCTTTATGACCTCGAACCTCGGGGGCGGCGAGATTACGGAACTCATGGACGGCGGCTACGGCTTTGTCAAAGCCAACGACAAGCCGAAAGCCAACCTGGATGAGAAGGTCGAGCGTACCGCGGTCGAAGCGGCCCGCCGAAAGTTCTCCCCCGAGTTCATGAACCGCCTCGATAAGATCGTAGTGTTCCACCCGCTCCACAAGGCGCAACTCGAGCAGGTGCTCGATATCGAGCTGGCCATGGTTCAGCAGCGCGTTTTGGAGACAGCAAAGGGCCAGTTCCTCTTCCGTGTCACCGAGCCTGGCCGCGAGTTCCTCCTTCAGGAAGGAACGGACCAGCGGTATGGCGCGCGTCATCTGAAACGCGCGATTGAACGCCACGTGGTGTTTCCGATGGCCAATTTGCTCGCCACAGAACAGGTTCACTGCGGCGATCTGATCTGCATCGACTGGAACCGCTCTGAAAACCGGCTGAATTTCGTTCGCGAAGGCGAAAACCTGACGATGCCCGTCCGCCGCACCGAAATCGCGGCACCGCAGCGTGCCTCGCAAGCCCGCGGCGGCCGTCCGGTTGAAGCGCCGGTACAGGCGCCGCCTGAACCCGCACCTCGCCTGGCGCGCTAATTTTCCATTGCTCCTCCTCACAGAAGCCCGGGCGGGAAACCGCCCGGGCTTTTCCTTTTATGTGGTCAACGTATAATTTGCGGGAAAGGCCCTCCGCGTCGTCGCGAGCCTGGCACAGGGATAACCATTGGACTTAGAACGGAACCTTAGACGCGCTGTTATCAGGTTGGCAGTTCTTGCCCTTCTCTTTGCTCCCACCCTCCTTGCGGACAGGACCAAGCTCAAACCCGGAATCAATTCCTTTACTCCGCAGCAGGACATTCAACTGGGCCGCCAATCGGCAAATGAGGTCGAAGGCACGATGCCGATGTGCAATGACCCCAAGGTGGATGTTTATCTCACGAAAATTGGGAAGCGTCTCATCGAGCATCTCAACACCGGCGGCATCGACTATCCCTGGGAGTTTCATTGCGTGAACGACAAGGCGGTAAACGCTTTCGCCCTTCCTGGTGGATTCGTCTTCGTAAACCGTGGCGCGATCGAGGCCGCGGATAACGAAGCGCAGCTTGCGGCCGTCATGGCCCATGAGCTGTCGCATGTGGCGTTGCGGCACGGCACGAATCAGGTGACCAAGGCCCGTTACGCCCAGATGGGTACGGGAGTGCTTTCCATCGCTGGTGGCATCCTGGGAGGCGCTGCCGGAGCGGCGGCATCCAGCGTCGGGCAGCTTGCCGCGGGAAGCCTCCTGCTGCGCTACTCGCGCAGCGCGGAGACGCAAGCCGACGTCATGGGCACGCAAGTTTTGTTTGACTCCGGGTACGATCCACGGGCCATGGCGGCGTTCTTCGAAAATCTGAACGCCTCGGAGTCGGCGGGCAAAGCGCCGCCGGAGTTCTTCTCCGACCACCCGAATCCTGATCACCGCATTGAACGCGTCGACGAAGAGATAAAAAAGATGGGTGGAGCGCCAGAAGGGGCTCAGAAGGATTCGACAGAGTTTGAGGAAATCAAAAAGGAAGTGATGGCTCTGCCTCTGTCGCCTAAGGGCAAGTCGGGTGCAGCCTCTTCAAAGCGCGCGCCTGCCCCTTCGGGTGGTTCAAGCACCCCGTCTCGTGCCGGGACCCTGAAAGTCGATCCTCCTTCTCCTAACTTGATCGGTCTGAAGTTTGCCAAGGCCTCGCTGGCTTATCCGGATAACTGGAAGAACTTTTCAAAGAAGAATGACCTGGCTTTGGTGCCTGTTGGCGGAGTCGTCGATACGGGCAACGGCCAGGCTGCGATCGCCTGCGGATTGATCGCCAGTGTGGCGCGCATCCAGAGCAAACCGCCTGCGGGCGCCGATCCTCTCACGGCCTACAATCAGAAGGTCATCGAGGCTCTTCAGCAGTCGAACGAAGGCATGCAGATGAAAGAGGCGCCAAAGGAGATTAGCGTTGGCGGCCAGCGCGCCCTTTCTACGTACCTGAAGAACGAATCGCCAATCGGCGGGTTCGAAACCGATTGGCTGGTGACCGTTCCACGACCCGACGGTTTGTATTACTTCATTTTCGTAGTGCCCGACAGTCATTACGATGAGTTCAAAAGATCCTTCCAAGCCATCCTCGATAGCGTTCTGTTCAAGCCGTAGTCGTTCCGGCGCTTGCAAAACAAAATGGGCGCCGGGATGCAATTTCCCTGCGCCCATTCTTCAGTTCCTATTCGTCTTCCGAGGACTTGCCGAAAGGAAGGCCCGGCAATTCCTGCGTGCCTTCGAGGCGCACGCCGTCTAGCAGTTTGGGGTTGAGGCCGAGAGCCTTCAGGATCGTCGGGGCCACTTGCGAGGTCTCGACCGTGCCGGTCACAACCTTGCCCTGCAGCGAAGGATTGGAGACGAGGAGCATCACGTTGGTGTCATCGCGCGAGAACCCGCCGTGTTCCGCAAGCTTCTTGGTGCTGCCCGAATAAGTCACGCCAACGTTCGGCGTGACGATGATATCGGGAGTACGCGGGTCGCCGTTCGGCGGAAGTCCCGGAGCATTGAAGTAGGTCCTCAGAATCGGCCCGGAGAAGATTTCGCCGATGCCCGCGATGTTGTTCGACGCCGGCGATTGCGAGCGAAGCTGGCTCACCGCGAAGTCCGTGGTGCAGGTGCTGTCTAGCCAGATCAAAGAAACGTCATCCTCGGTCGGACCGATGCCCGGGCCCGAGGGCGATTCGGAAAGCGGCAAGCAGCTGAGGAGGTCCAGAATGCCCGCCGGCGAGGTCGTGACCGGATCGCCCGTGGAGTTCGAAATTCCCAGATAGCGGGCCGAGTCGATCGGGCTCTGGCCGTGCTTTGCGGTGATCACGATCAGGGTTTCGTCGTAGATGCCGTTTTTCTTCAGTGCTTTGATCATGTCCCCGATCGAAGCATCTGCGAATTCGATTTCGCTCAGGAGCGCCGGGGTCGGTGTACCGATCGAATCCAGATAGCCGCCGGTCACCGAGATGGCCTTCTCAATCAGCTTCTGTCCGACGCTGACGGTCTGGAAGTTCATACCGAGAATCGTCGGGCGGCGCGGCGCCGGCGATCCGTTGTGGGTTTTGCCGTTGATCTCGTTCAGGATCGCGTTGACCTTCAACTGATCGTAGCACTGGATGTTCTGGAAGCTATCGGTCCAGGCGTTCGAGGAGGCCACCGCATGCTGGTCCGGCAGCGGATTGCAGCTTACGCCTTGCGCTACGACGCCCGGCAGACTGACCGGCACGGAGTTGATCTCCGGTCCGTAGAAGTCGTCGAGTGTCTTTCCGCCAGTGCCGGGTCCTGCTACCGAGGCGTACGCCGGATGCTTATCCGACCATGCGGTGTAGCCGCCCGCGTTGTGAATTACGGAGAAGATGCTGTTCACGCGCACGAAATCCCAGGGATATACCGGCGCGCACTTCTTGTAAGGGTCACGAATGAGCTTCTGCGGATCGATCGAGTTGATTCCGCCGTCACCGTTTGCCGTGCTGATTCCGTCGATCCCGTTCAAAAATTGCTGATTTTTGTCGATGCCTTCTTCATACTCCGTGGTCGTGCCGTTCGGCGTGTTCGTCGTGCAGGTCCCGCCGGCAACGCCGTTCCCAGTGGTGATCGTCGGGGGCGCGAGTACCCGGTCGTAAGCCACGTCGTAGAAAGCACCCGCGGTCCGCGGAGAAGCTCCGGTAACGATCGCCGTCAAGCCAGGAAACGAATCAGAAGTTCTCGAAGTAGAGGTGTCGCGATAGCTGACACCGATTTTGCCCAACGCTGCTAGGTTGGGGCAGTACGGCGCTCCGTTTTTGACGCCGGCCAGACCCTGCGAGCAGTTGATATAGTCTACCGCGTGCATCCCATCGATACTGATCAGCAAGACATGCTTGATTCTTGTGTCGTCATCCCACGTGTTAGCCTGCGCCGGGGCCGGGATACTCAAACCGACCAGGCCAAGCGACAAGGCAATTATCAAAGGCTTTTTTGTCATCATCTCTCTCCATTTTGATTGTGACGTGTTCGTTGCGGGAATCGAGAGAACACGTACTAACCCGGGCAGGAAGCCTAAGCGTCTTTTGTTACAGAAGAACCTTGCTTCAATGTCTTGCGTGTTAAAGAGGGCCAGGTTTGCCAAGATTATCCACAGGGAAGCACCCGATCTTACGATCCGCTTACGGGTACGGGCCAGTTTGTGAATTTTCTTTCAGGTGAGGGTCGGCGAATATTACGCTTCGCGCGCTCGAGTGGCCATGACCAAGCCCGCTTTGCGAATTGCCTCGGCGCGCCCCAGTGCCACGGTGATGTTTTCACAAATGTTCTCGGATCCGACATGCCTGTCGAATCCCGCTTCGCGCATCAAGGCTTCGGGTTGTGGTCTGGCGCCACAAACCAGCATCGCACGACCGCTCTTCTGCAACTGGTCGGCGAGTTCTTCCAAGGCGGCGATTCCCGTCGCGTCGATCGCCGTCATGTTGCGCAGGCGAAGAATCACGATCGGGGGCAGGTCTCCCAGATGATCTGTGATCGTGGAGATTTTGTCGGTTACGCCGAATAGAAACGGCCCGTGGATCCGGTAGACCGCCGCGTAGTCGGGAAGCTCCTTGTCCTGCAAAATATGCGCTCGGCCATCTTCCACGTAAGCGTCAGTTACTCTGGAAACCGTTGTGGTCTGAGAGATTTTCCGAATGAACGTGAAGGCGGCGAGGATCATCCCCACCTCGACCGCGAGAGTAAGATCCGCGAGCACCGTGAGGCTGAGTGTAAGAATCCAAACGGCGATATCCGCTTTCGTCAGCCTCAAGATTTCGGGAATCTCGGCCCAATCTCCCATGTTGTAGGCGACCAGAAACAAAATGCTGGCGAGCGCGGCCAGCGGAAGGTTCTTCACCAAGGGAGCCGCAAACAGAATCACCCCCAGCAAGGTGAGCGCGTGGATCATCCCGGCGACAGGAGATTTGGCGCCTGACCGCACATTGGTGGCCGTCCTTGCAATTGCGCCCGTTGCCGGCAAGCCGCCGAATAACGGAGAAAAAATGTTCGCGACACCTTGCGCGATAAGCTCGACATTGGGGTTGTGCTTGTCGTGACTCATGCGGTCGGAAACAACGGCGGAAAAAAGCGATTCGATCGCGCCGAGCATCGCGACGGTCACTGCCGGCGACAACAAATGAAGCAACAAAGCCGGCTGAAGCTTCGGGAGTACTACGTGTGGCAGACCGCTTGGGATTCCTCCAAAGCGCGTGCCGATGGTTTCGACGGGAATTTGAAAGAGGCTTACGGCGGCCGTCGCTCCAAAGCACACCACGATTGCGCCGGGAACCCGCTTGAAAAAGCGAGCGCACAGAATCATCACCAACACGGAAGCGATGCCCAGTGCTGTCGCCGCCCAATTGAGTGTTTGAAAATTTTCTGCGATGGCGCTCATGCGGTGGAAAAAGT